>Ga0209512_1002204_pt1 | contig 21429 bp, 24 predicted proteins | sample frozenSSSSmetaG_FD_184142 | JGI IMG/M metagenome (GOLD analysis project Ga0209512, IMG submission 184142) | Glacier valley bacterial and archeal communities from Borup Fiord, Nunavut, Canada, to study Microbial Dark Matter (Phase II) -... | ecosystem: Environmental > Aquatic > Freshwater > Ice >...
CCTCCCGCCACCGAGGGCACCACGACGGCGATCGATAGGATCGGCATATGACGACAGGGCGCAGGGCGAGTATTTCCCGAGCCACCAGCGAATCGACGGTCGCGCTGAGCCTGAACCTGGACGGCAGCGGCGAGTCGCACATCGAATCATCCGTTCCGTTCTTCGATCATCTGCTGACCGCCTTCTCGCGACACTCTCTGATCGATCTGACGGTCACCGCCACCGGCGACACGCAGATCGACGCGCATCACACCGTTGAAGACGTTTCCATCGCCCTCGGCACCGCCATCCGCGAGGCCCTGGGTGATAAGGCGGGCATCTCCCGCTTCGGGGACGCCCTGGTTCCGCTCGATGAGGCGCTGGTGCAGGCTGTCGTGGATGTGTCGGGCCGGCCCAGTCTGGTGCACCTGGGGGAGCCAGCGGGGTTCGAGCACCACCTCATCGGCGGCCATTTCACCGGCTCGCTCGTGCGTCACAGTTTGGAGGCGATCACGATGAATGCGGGCCTCACCGTTCATGTCACCGTGGTCGGTGGCAGGGATCCCCATCACATCGCAGAGGCCGAGTTCAAGGCCTTTGCCCGCGCGCTGCGCACAGCGATCGAGCCGGATGCACGGGTGATCGGCATTCCCTCCACGAAGGGGTCGCTCTGACCGCGGTCGGCCCGTCCGTGGTCCTGCTGGACTATGGCTCGGGCAACGTGCATTCCGCCGCGAAGGCACTGGAAATGGCAGGAGCCCGAGTCACTCTCACGGCTGATCGGGACGCAGCCGTTGCCGCCGATGGACTGGTCGTTCCCGGTGTCGGCGCGTTCGCGGCCGTCGTCGAAGCCCTCGCCGAGGTCGGCGCGGGCGCGATCATCGAACGACGCATGATCGGCGCCCGACCGGTTTTGGGCATATGCGTCGGAATGCAGGTGCTCTTCGACCGGGGAGTGGAACGCGGAGTGGATACCCCCGGCCTCGGTCAGTGGCCTGGCGAGGTGACGCTCTTGACGGCACCGGTTCTTCCGCACATGGGGTGGAACACGGTTGCGGCCGCTTCCGACTCCCGCCTCTTCGCTGGAATCGCTTCCGAACCGTTTTATTTTCTCCACTCCTATGCTGCGCAACATTGGTCCTTGCCGCCGCAGGCGCCATTCACCCCGCCGCACTTGACATGGGCCACCCACGGCGCAAGGTTCCTGGCGGCGGTGGAGAACGGCCCACTCTCCGCGACCCAATTCCATCCCGAGAAGTCGGGCCCAGCGGGCATCCGATTGCTGGCCAATTGGTTGAATACGCTGTGAGAGTGTCATCAACCCTCGCGTCCCTCGTTCTTTTGCCAGCGGTAGACGTGGCGGGCGGCCTGGCCGTGCGCCTAACACAGGGTGCTGCCGGCTCCGAGACGAGCTATGGCAGTCCCGTGGATGCCGCGCGCGAGTGGGTCGACCAGGGTGCGGAATGGATACATCTCGTTGACCTCGACGCCGCCTTCGGGCGCGGGAGCAACAGCGAGGTGATCCGAGCCGTTATCGCCGGGACTCCCAACGGGGTCGACGTCGAGCTGTCCGGTGGCATTCGCGACGATGCAAGCCTGGCTGCTGCACTTTCCACCGGCGCGCGCCGTATCAACCTCGGCACGGCGGCGCTCGAGAATCCGAGCTGGGCGGCCGACGTGATCAAGAAGCACGGGGATGCCATTGCGGTGGGGCTCGATGTGCGGGGTACCACGCTCGCCGCCCGCGGCTGGACCCGTGAGGGCGGTGACATCTGGGAGGTGCTCGAGCGTCTCGACACCGCTGGGTGCGCACGTTTTGTCGTGACCGACGTCACCAAGGATGGCACTTTGCAAGGCCCCAATCTCGACCTGCTTCTGGAGGTCTGCGCCCGCACGGACAAGCCGGTCGTCGCATCCGGCGGCGTCGCCACACTGGGCGATATTGCCGCCCTGCGTTCTCTCGTGCCGAACGGTGTCGAGGGTGCCATCGTCGGCAAGGCGCTGTATGCGAGGGCATTCACCCTCGCCGAGGCCCTTGTCGTCGCTTCGCGTGACTGATTCCGCCGGCATCCCGTGGTCGGGGCGGCACTTCAAGCACGCGGACAGCTCCGGTGACGACGGGTCCGCACCGCCAGAGCTGATCGCGGCGATCGGTCGCTTCCGGTCCGGCGAACTCGGTGAGACCGATGTGGTGGATGCCCTGCGCGGTGCGCGTCTGCTGATCCCGCTCGTGGCCCGCCTGGGTACGGACGGGCTGAACGAGCACGGCGGCGAGAAGCGCCAGGAACTGTCGATCGTGACAGTGGCAGGACCTGATGGCCGCACCGTGATGCCCGTATTCAGCTCGGTCGCAGCGATGGCGAGGTGGAACCCGTCAGCCCGCCCCGTGCCTGCGACCGGCCCCCGCGTGGCGTTGGCTGCCGCGGCCGAGGGTACCGACCTCGTGATTGTCGACCCGACAAGTGAAACCGAGTTCGTCATCCGCCGCCCGGCCCTCGAAGCCATGGCGCGACAGCGTGCCTGGGTGCCGAGTCATGTGGATCCCGAGGTGCTGCGAGTATTCCAGGATGCTGCGGCTGCCGAACGCACGCCCGTCGCGGTGCGCCTTTCTCCCGGTGACCCCGCCGCGCGATTGGCCGGTCCGGAACTCGTCGTCACTCTGGTGTTGGCTCCGGGGCTCGACAGCGCTGCTCTCGAGTCCCTCATCACCCGCCAGCGCGAGCGGTGGGCTACCTCGGCCGTGATTGCGAGCCGGGTCGATTCGATCCGGATCGCATTGGACACTGCCTGACGGAGCCCCAGCCGGGGATGCGGCCCCGGGGAGCGGCCGCCGAATGGATCGCCGAGGGCGTCTGGTTCAGGTTACGGGTCCGGTGAGTTTCTCTCCCGGGCCGGCACCCGGTGCATCCTGAATGGTCGACTCCTCGCGGAAGGCCAATTGCAAGGAGCGCAGGCCGTCGCGCAGGGGCCGCGCATGGTGATCCCCGATCTCAGGAGCGGCGGCCGTGACGAGGCCAGCGAGCACGTTGATAAGCTTGCGCGCCTCGTCCAGGTCGATATCGGATGCCGCGTCGGGCCCGTCGCCGAGCCCCAGCTTGACTGCCGCAGCGCTCATCAGATGAACGGCGACCGTGTTGATCAGCTCCACTGCTGGCACCTCGCCGATATCGCGGATCGCATCGAACGCGTCTGGTGAGGCTTCGGTCATCGCTGTCGTGCTCCTCTGATCGCGCGGCCGGGCCGTCTCTGCTACCCTTGGCAAGGCTCAGGGGCTCGCCCCTGCTACGAAAGTGGAGTTTCTCCCACCTGTCGACCGAAATACAAGGTTACCGGGTTGTAACGCCTAGCCCGATCGATGGCCATCCGTCGCGGGAGACCCATTCCTACTGGTGGGTGGGGCGTCGCGATGTGTACATCGTGGAAATTCCTCTTCGTGTAGGGCGCAATTGCCGCCGAACACCGAAGCAAGAGGAGCACCCGCATCAGCGATCCCCGTACCAATGACCGAATCCGTGTGCCGGAGGTCCGACTCGTCGGCCCCAACGGCGAACAGGTCGGCGTCGTCCGTATCGAAGACGCCATCCGATTGGCGCAAGAGGCCGATCTGGATTTGGTCGAGGTTGCTCCCAATTCCAAGCCGCCCGTCGCAAAGATCATGGACTACGGAAAGTTCAAGTACGAAGAGGCCCAGAAAGCGAAAGAAGCGCGGCGAAACCAGGCGAACACCATCCTCAAGGAGGTGCGGTTCCGGCTGAAGATCGACACCCACGATTACGAGACCAAACGAAAGCGTGCCGAAGGATTCCTCTCGGCGGGAGACAAAGTGAAGGCCATGATCCTGTTCCGCGGCCGCGAGCAGTCGCGCCCGGAGCAGGGCGTGCGCCTCCTCCAGAGATTCGCCGAGGATGTTTCCGAGTACGGTTCGGTGGAATCCACGCCGATGATCGATGGCCGCAACATGGTGATGGTGATCGGTCCCCACAAGAACAAGGCAACGGCCAAGGCCGAGGCCGAGGCGCGCAAAGTCGCGAACAAGCCAACGCGGGCAGCGCAGGCCGAAGACGCCGCGCCCGCGCCTGCGCCGGCGTCGATTGCGTCACCCGCGAAATCCGCACCGCTCGCCTCGAAGACCTCTACCGCCGCCGTCGCTCCTCAAGCAGCACCCGCGACACCACGAGCAACGCGCCGAGCGCCTGCGCCAGCGAAAGAAGAAACAGATGCCTAAGCAGAAGACCCATTCGGGTGCGAAGAAGAGGTTCAAGGTCACCGGCACCGGGAAGATCATGAAGCAGCAGGCCGGAATGCGACACAATTTGGAAGTCAAGAGCGGAAAGCGCAAGCGTTCCCTCAACCAAGAGCAGGTGCTGGCGCCGCAGGACGCCAAGGTCATCAAGCGGCTGCTGGGAAAATAGGCCACGCGAACAGCCGCCAGTCGGCACACACGGATCAAGCACACGTCAGCACAGTTATTTCGGCACAGAGGGTAGAAGAAAATGGCAAGGGTAAAGCGGGCGGTCAACGCCCATAAGAAGCGTCGGGTCATCCTGGATCGGGCTGCCGGGTATCGCGGACAGCGTTCGCGCCTCTATCGGAAGGCGAAGGAGCAGGTCACCCACTCGCTCGTATACGCGTACCGCGATCGACGCGCCCGCAAGGGCGACTTCCGGCGCCTGTGGATTCAGCGGATCAACGCGGCGTCCCGTGCCAATGGGCTGACCTACAACCGCCTCATCCAGGGTCTGACCCTGGCGGGCATCGAAGTGGATCGTCGCATCCTCGCCGACCTCGCTGTCACCGAACCGGCCACCTTCGCGGCGATCGTCGCCACCGCGAAAGCGGCGCTGCCAGCCGACACGTCTGCACCCAGAACCGCTGCTTGAGCGGCCGAACCGCTGCACGCCCGACGATGTCGGCGGGGGCTTCGCCGCCGAAATGCCGGCCGCGAATAAGCTAGCCCCATGATCGACAATCCGCGATCGCCCCGTGTGCGTGCCGTTGCCAAGCTGGCCAAGAAAGAAGCCCGGTCTCAGACCGGGCTCTTTCTCTTGGAGGGCCCGCAGGCTGTTGCGGAAGCTCTGGCCTACCGTCCCGAGTTATTGATTGACCTGTTCGCGACCCCGACGGCGCTCGAGAAGTACACCGACATCGCCCGCGCGGTCGCCGGGTCCGGTCTTGCTGTCGAGTTCGTCACCGAAGCGGTGCTGGAATCGATGGCTGATACGGTCACGCCTCAGGGATTGGTGGCCGTGTGCCGCCAGTTCCCCACGTCTCTGAAGGAGATATTGGCGGCCAGCCCAACCCTCATCGCAATTCTCGAGGAAGTACGGGATCCGGGAAACGCTGGCACGATCATCCGTGCCGCCGACGCGGCCGGAGCGGACGCCGTCATCTTCACCGGGAGGAGCGTCGACCTATACAACCCCAAAGTGGTCCGGGCCAGCACCGGGTCGCTGTTCCACCTGCCAATTGCGGTCGGGGTCGAGCTTCCGGCGGTGATCGACCGGGTGCGGGAGGCGGGCCTGCAGGTTATCGCCGCCGACATCAGGGGTGCCGACTTGCTGGGAGCGAGAACGGCGGGTGCACTCGCCGCTCCCACCGCCTGGGTGTTCGGCAACGAGGCGCGAGGTCTGACCGAGGAGCACTACGCCCTAGCGGACTGGGTGATCACCGTTCCGATCTACGGACACGCCGAATCGATGAATCTCGCGACCGCGGCCTCGGTCTGCCTCTATGAGAGCGCATTCGCCCAGCGCAGCTGACGCTGGCGTGACTGCGCCCCGGTAAACTCTTGCCCTGTGTCCGACGCTCCTGCCCCTGACGGGCGTATCCCCAACGGCCCCATCTCCGAGAGTCCCTCATCGCCCGGGTTCATTTCGGAGGCGGCGCTTGCACAGGCGGCCTCCGCGGCCCTCACCGCCATCGAGGCTTCGGTGTCGCTGGCAGAACTCCGCATCGCTCGCGTGGCGCACGCTGGCGAGACATCCCCGCTGGCTCGGTTCAACGCGGGCCTCAAGAGCGTGCCAGCCGATGAGCGTGCCACCGCCGGAAAGCTCGTCGGTCAGGCTCGCGCGTCGGTGATGCGGGCACTCGAGTCCCGCGAGGGAGAGCTGGCCGTGGCCGAGGAGAGCAGCAGGCTCACGGCAGAAATGATGGATGTCACCGCTGTACCGTCCCGGTGGCGGGCCGGCGCGCGGCATCCGCTCACTCTTCTCATGGAGACCATGGCCGACATCTTCATCGCCATGGGGTGGGAGGTCGCCGAGGGCCCCGAACTCGAGAACGAGTGGTTCAACTTCGACGCGATGAACTTCGATGAGGATCATCCTGCTCGTGCCATGCAAGACACCCTGTTCATCGAGCCGATGGGCTCTCACCTCTTGCTTCGCACTCACACGAGCCCGGTGCAGATCCGGTCGCTGCTCGAACGGGAGTTGCCGATGTACGTCGTTGCGCCGGGGCGGGTCTTTCGAGCCGACGAGCTGGATGCGACCCACACGCCCGTATTTCATCAAATCGAGGGTCTCGCGGTTGATCGAGGCTTGACGATGGCGAACTTGCGCGGCACGCTGGAGCATCTTGCTCGGGCGATGTTCGGTGCCGAAGCCACGATCCGCCTACGCCCCAACTACTTTCCTTTCACCGAGCCGAGCGCCGAGATGGACGTCTGGCAACCCAACGCCAAAGGGGGAGCCCGCTGGGTGGAGTGGGGCGGCTGCGGCATGGTCAACGCGAACGTTCTGCGCGCCGCCGGGATCGACCCCGATGAGTACCAGGGTTTCGCATTCGGGATGGGCATCGAGCGCACTCTCCAATTCCGCAACGACATGAACGACATGCGCGACATGGTCGAGGGCGACATCCGCTTCTCTCAGCAATTCGGGATGCTGATCTGATGCGGGTCCCCATCAGCTGGATGCGGGAATTCGTCGACGTGCCAGACGACGTTACGCCCGAGCAGATTCACGCGGCCCTCGTCAAGGTGGGGTTCGAGGAGGAAGCGATCCTCGCATTCGGGCTCATCGGCCCGATCGTCGTGGGGCACGTCCTCGCGTTCGAGCCCGAGCCGCAGTCCAACGGCAAGACCATCAACTGGTGTCAGGTGGATGTTGGCGAGGTAGAGCCCCGCGGGATCGTCTGCGGCGCTCACAATTTCGCCGTCGGCGACCGGGTGGTCGTGGCACTCCCGGGCGCGGTGCTGCCCGGGCCGACTCCCCGCGAGCCGTTTATCATCGCCGCGCGGACTACCTACGGGCACGTCTCGGATGGCATGATGGCGTCCGCGCGCGAGCTCGGGCTCGGAGAGGAGCACACGGGGATCTTGCTGCTGAAGGACATCGGTCTCCACGGCGAGGTCGGTGAGGACGCCATCGCGCTCTTGGGCCTGGATGACTTCGCAGTCGACGTGAACGTCACACCCGACCGTGGGTACGCGCTCTCGATTCGGGGAATCGCGCGGGAGTACGCCCATTCCACCGGCGCCGTCTTCCACGACCCCGCGGAAGGCGTGGAAGTCCCCGTCGTCAGTGGATTCGACGTCGTCGTCAGCGACGACGCGCCGATTCGCGGGCGTGCCGCGTCCCCCGTATTCATCACCCGGGTCGTGCGCGGCGTGGACACCGGCCGGCCCACCCCTTCCGTGATGCTCGCTCGTCTCACTCTCGCGGGCATCCGATCGGTGTCGCTGCCGGTGGACATCGCGAACTACGTCATGCTCGAGCTCGGGCAGCCGGTGCACGCTTACGACCTGGATAAGCTCACCGGTGGCATCGTCGTGCGAAGGGCTCGGCCTGGGGAGACTCTCACGACGCTCGATCACCGCGAGCGAACGCTGAATCCCGAGGATCTTCTGATTGCAGACGGCTCGGGTGCGATCGGACTCGCGGGGGTTATGGGGGGTCTATCGACGGAGGTCGATTCGAAAACGGCGAGCGTGCTCGTGGAGGCGGCGAATTTCGATCCCGTCTCGATCGCTCGCACCGCACGCAGACACAAACTCTCCAGTGAGGCCTCTCGACGTTTCGAACGCGGGGTCGATCCGGCGATCGCCAACGTGGCTGCGGCACGGGTTGTCCAGTTGCTCGAGACGCTCGCTGGCGGGACCGCGGATCTGCTCGGCAGTGTGTTGGACGAGTCACGATCGCCCGTGCCGATCGATCTCGGCGACCGGGCGGTCGAGAAACTGATCGGGGTTCATTTCTCCGCCGACGAGATCGTCGAGTCGCTCACGCAGATCGGCTGTCGGGTCGAGGCGACGGATGATGGCTGGCAAGTCACGCCCCCGAGCTGGCGCCCCGACCTCACCGATTCATCCACCCTTGCAGAAGAGGTGACGCGTATCGTCGGGTACGACCGCATCCCCTCGGTCTTGCCGGTCGCGCCGCCGGGCCGAGGGCTGACGCGTGAGCAGCGTTTGCGTCGATCGGTGGCTAATGGTCTCGCGGCAGCGGGCGCGACCGAGGTACTCGCCTATCCTTTCGTCTCACGGGCATCCATCGACCGATTCGGCGCTCCCGATCGCGGGGGCGCTCCCGCGCTCGCCTTGGCGAATCCGCTCGATCCGGATGCCTCATGGATGCGTACCTCACTGTGGCCCGGCCTGATAGCCACCGCGCGCCGCAACATCTCTCGGGGACTGACCGACCTTGCGATCTTCGAGATCGGGAGCGTGACTCTTCCGGCAGGTCCTGTAGCGGTTCCCGACGTGTCGGTTCCGTTGCCGCCCGGTGACGGACGCCCCTCCGACGCGGTGCTCGGTGCGCTGCGCGGCAGCATCCCACCGCAGCCGTGGCACGTGGGAGCGCTCTTCCTCGGTGATTCGGTGAGCAAGCAACCCGGTTTACCGGCGCAGACTGCGGGTCTGACCGAGGCGCTGGATGCCGTCCGGCAGATCGCGGCCCTCGTGGGAACGCCGGTACGCATAGTGACAGGCCGGCACCCAGCCCTGCATCCCGGCCGAACGGCGGAGGTACGCATCGGTGAGCGGGTTGTGGGGTACGCCGGAGAATTGCTTCCCACGATCTCAGCGGAATTCGACCTACCCCGCGTCGTTGCTCTGGTGGAGCTCAACCTCGACCTGCTGATGGAGCTCGGCATCAAAGAAGTCATTCCCTCCGCGATCAACGCGATGCCGGCCGCGACCCAGGATGTCTCGCTTGTCGTGCCGAACTCGGTAAGCGCGGGGGACCTGCTCTCCGTTCTGGTCGAAGGGGCAGGTGAACTCCTCGAGCATTCGAGCCTCGTCGACGACTACCGCGGCGCCGGCGTCGCCGACGGGAGCAAGTCCCTCACCTTCGCGTTCCGGTTCCGTGCGCGCGACCGCACCCTCACCGCGGGCGAAGCGACGGCGGCAAAGAATGCCGCCGTCGCGCTCGCGGGCATGCGCTTGGGGGCCGTGCTGCGGGAGTAATCCCGTGTTATCGGCGCTACCTACGGCCGCCGCCGAGAAGTCCTCCGAGCAGACCGCCGACGAGGTTCTGCGTTTCGGGGCTCTGCAGCAGCCCACCGAGAATCGCCCCGATGCCCCCGCCAGAAGCGGCTTCGGGGGGCGCGGGCGGCTCGGCATCTTTCTTCGGGGTCAAGAATTGGGTTGCCACGAACGAGAGCACGATCGGTGCGACGATCGGCAGCACCTGTGCCACGATCGCCCCCATGTCGACCCCACCGCTCTGCTGAGCCACGGCTTCGACAACCTCGGACTGCTTCGACCCGAGTACGTGGGTCACGATCGCCTTGCCTTCATCCTCATCGATGTCGGCGAGGGCACGGGATGCTCCGTCGTCTCGTCGAACCCCCGAGTGGGCATCCAGTCGTCAACAGGCTAGCGATTCGACCTGCTTCACAGACACCGAGTATTGTCGTGGCATGCCCGTTGTCGCCCACCGCGCTGCTGATCGGGCCCAATTTCTCTTCCAAGCCATGAGCGCGGCAGACTGGTCGGCCTCCGAGCCTGTTCCGGCGCTCATCTTCGCGACTGTTTCGAAGACGCGCGACGAGCGACGCTAGGCGTCCTCGACACCGCTCGGTTCTCCGCCGGTCCCGTAGGTCGCCGCATCATTTCCCGTCGCTTCTCTTTCTAAGGTCCAAAAGTGTCGATTACGGTCGCGGTGGTCGGTGCCAGTGGCTACGCCGGGGGCGAATTGTTGCGCCTTCTTTCTGCACACCCGGAATTCGAGATCGCGACTGCCGCCGGTCTGACTAACGCCGGTCGCAGCCTCGCCGAGGTGCATCCCCACCTGCGCTCATTGGCCACCATGACTGTTGTGCCGGTGGATGCCGCAGCTCTGGCGAACCATGACGTCGTCTTCCTTGCTGTTCCTCACGGACAATCGGGTTCGATCGCTGCGGCGCTCCCCCCAACCACCCTCGTGATCGACTGTGGGGCCGATCACCGCCTCACGGATGAGGCGGACTGGGATACCTATTACGGCGGCGCCTACGCCGGGTCGTGGGTGTACGGCTTGCCCGAACTCGTCGTCGACGACGGCAGCAAACAGCGGAAGCAGCTGCAGACCGCCAAGCGGATCGCCGTACCCGGCTGCAACGCCACAGCCGTCATCCTCGGGGTGGCCCCTGGCATCCAAGCGGGCGTCATCGACGCGTCGGATGTCGTCTGCGTGCTGACTGTCGCCGCTTCCGGGGCGGGAAAGTCCGCACGGCCGGAGTTGATGGCGAGCGAGTTGATCGGGTCGGCCAATGCCTACGGGGTCGGTGGATCGCACCGGCATAACCCGGAGATCCGTCAGAACCTCGTCGCGGCGGGTGGCCGAGACGTACGAGTATCCTTCACGCCGGTGCTGGTCCCGCTGAGCCGAGGCATCCTCGCGGTGTCAACGGCGCGCCTGTCGGAGGGTGCGGATGCTTCCCGGTTTGCCGAACCGTGGCAGCAGACCTACCGCGATGAGCCGTTCGTTCATGTGCTGCCCGCTGGGCACTTTCCGCGCAGCGGCGACACGGTGGGCGCGGGCACGGCACTCGTCGGCCTCGGCTTCGACGAGCTGTCCGGCCGGGTCGTGATCGTCAGCGCCCTCGACAATCTGGGCAAGGGCACGGCGAGTGCCGCGGTGCAATGCGCCAACATCGCGCTCGGGTTACCCGAAACTTTAGGTCTGACAGTGAACGGGGTCGCTCCGTGAGCGTCACGGCCGCCCGGGGGTTCGAGGCAGCCGGGGTCGCGGCGGGTCTGCGTTCCGGGTCCGGTCCCGATCTCGCTCTCGTCGTCAATCGAGGCCCGATATTCTCGGCGGCGGCTGTGTTCACCAGCAATCGCGCCCTGGCCAACCCCGTGATCTGGTCGAAGACGGCAGTCGCCGATGGTGTTGTGCGTGCCGTCGTGCTGAACGCCGGTGGAGCTAATTGCTTCACCGGGGCTGAAGGCTTCCAGGTCGTGCACGCCACGGCCGAAGCGGTTGGTTCGGCCCTCGATGTCAGTGCGGGGGATGTTCTGGTCTGCTCGACCGGGCTCATCGGCGAGCCACTTCCCCTCGCCAAGGTGCTCGACGGTGTCACGCGTGCGGCGAAGTCCCTGGGCCGCGATGGCGGTGAAGCCAGCCGAGCGATCCTCACAACTGATTCCCGCCCCAAGACATCGTCCCGACTGCGACCGGGCTACGCGATCGGTGGAATGGCCAAGGGCGCTGGCATGTTGGCACCGGGCTTAGCCACCATGCTCGTCGTCATCACGACTGACGCCGAGCTGTCCGCGGCGGATCTCGACGTATCCCTTCGGCACGCTACCCGGATGAGTTTTGACCGTCTCGATTCAGATGGATGCATGTCCACGAATGACCAAGTGACCCTCCTTGCCTCGGGCGCTTCGGGCACGCGACCGCACCGGGAGGAATTCACGCAGGCGTTGACCGAATTGTGTCTCGACCTAGCCGATCAATTGCAAGCGGATGCGGAGGGAGCCAGTCACGATATCCGCATCTCGGTGACCGGGGCGCGGTCGGAGGGCGACGCAGTCGAAGTCGGCCGGTCCGTGGCGCGGAACAATCTGGTGAAAGCCGCCATCTTCGGAAACGACCCCAATTGGGGCCGGGTCCTCGCGGCGATCGGTACCACCTCTGCCACCTTCGACCCCTACGACGTGGACGTGACGATGAACGGTGTGCGCGTCTGCCATCAGGGAGCTCCGGACCGGCCCCGTGCCGAGGTTGATCTGTCGCCGCGGAAGGTGCTCATCGGGATCGACCTCCGATCGGGTCAGGAGAGCGCCACGATCCTGACGAACGACCTCACCCACGATTACGTGCACGAGAATAGTGCCTACGCAACATGACGAGCCAAGACCAGGCCGAGGCCAAGGCGGCAGTACTCATCGAGGCTCTTCCATGGCTCAAGCGCTATGCCGGTCAGACAATCGTCGTGAAATTCGGCGGCAGCGCGATGGTCGATGACGAACTGACCCGATCTTTCGCAGAAGACATGGTCTACCTGCGTTACGCGGGGGTTCACCCCGTTGTCGTGCACGGTGGTGGCCCCCAGATCACGGCCGAATTGACGCGTCGTGGTATCCCCACCGAATTTCGGGGAGGGCTGCGGGTCACGACGCCGGAGAGCATCGGGGTGGTCCGCCAGGTTCTCAACGAACAGGTCGGCGCATCCATCGTTCGAATGATCGAAGCGCACGGGGATCTCGCGCGGGGTGTGTCCGGCGAGAGCCACGGGCTTTTCACGGGGCAGCGCCGGACAACGATCGTCGACGGGTCGAGCGTCGACCTCGGCCTGACCGGGGAGGTGACGGCGGTGGATGTGACGGTCATTCGCGACATCCTCGAGTCCGGCCGCATTCCGGTTGTCTCAAGCCTTGCGGGTGGGCCCGACGGTCTGCTCAATGTGAATGCCGATTCGGCCGCCGCCGCGCTCGCGGTAGCGCTGGGAGCGAAGAAGCTCGTCATTCTCACGGATGTTGCGGGTCTCTACTCGGATTGGCCGGATCGGGCCAGTCTCGTCTCCACCCTCACTATTCGGGAGTTGACGGTGCTGCTGCCGTCCCTTCAATCGGGCATGATCCCTAAAATGACGGCGTGCCTTACCGCCGTGTCCGGCGGCGTACCCGCGGCGGCGATCATCGACGGGCGCCAGCAGCATGCGATCCTGCTGGAGATCTTCATGACGAGCGGGATCGGTACGGAGGTGACGGCCCAGTGAATCGGCAAAACACCGGCGAGAGCCGTAGCACCAGCGAGAACGACGCTTGGAGAGATGCTTACGCGAGCCGCATCATGCGTTCGGCTGCAATGCCAGAAGCCCAGTTGGTGCGGGGTGAAGGCTGTTATGTCTGGGATTCAGAGGGCCGACGCTATCTGGACTTCTTGGCGGGCATCGCGGTCAACTCGTTGGGTCATGCGCATCCCACCTTGATTGCGGCGGTTTCCCGACAGGTGGCCACACTCGCGCACGTGTCGAATTACTTCGCGACCCCCCCACAACTCGAGCTCGCCGCTCGGCTGCTGCGACTCAGCGGAGCCGATGCTCACAACGGCCGGGTTTATTTCGGCAACTCGGGTGCGGAGGCCATCGAGGCGGCCATCAAGCTGGCTCGCCGCACCGGGCGGCACCGCATCCTCAGCCTTCAAGACTCGTTCCACGGTCGAACGATGGGATCGCTCTCGCTGACCGGTAAGGCAGCCCTGCGTGAACCCTTTGAACCGTTGCTCCCTGGAGTCGAGCACATCGCCACCACGATCGAGGCACTCGAGGCGGCGATGGGGCCGGATGTCGCGGCTCTCGTTGTCGAGCCGATCAAGGGCGAGGCGGGGGTGCTCGACCTCCCCGCCGGGTACCTTCGCGCCGCCCGCGAACTCACTGCGGCTAACGGAGCGCTCCTCATCGTCGACGAGATTCAGACCGGGGCCGGGCGCACCGGGGACTGGTTCGCGTTCCAGCACGACGAGATCATTCCGGATGCGGTGACCGTGGCAAAGGGCATCGGTGGGGGAGTGCCCATCGGCGCCCTGATCACGTTCGGTAGAGCCTCCGACCTTCTGACCGTCGGCCAACACGGCAGCACGTTCGGTGGGAACCCTCTGGCCTGTGCGGCCGCCAACGCCGTGCTTGAGGAGATCGAACACTCGGGGCTGCTCGATAACGCGCGAGTTCACGGGGTGCGGTTGCGTACTGCCCTTGCCGCGATACCCGGTGTGGCGGAGGTTCGCGGGCGGGGCCTGCTCATCGGGGTCGGGCTCACCGATGCGGTGGCGCCGGTCGTCGCGGCGAGTGCGTTGAGGCACGGGCTCATTGTGAATGCGCCCAACGATCGGAGCATCCGCTTGGCCCCTCCCCTGATCATCGGGGATGACGAAGTGCGGGAGTTCCTGGACATCTTCGCCATCACATTGGGGGCGACACTGACGGCCCGCGGCGCTCCATGACCCCCATGAGATTTGAGGAGCAGCAATGACCCGGCATTTCCTTCGTGACGACGACCTGAGCCAGGCCGAACAGTGGGAGATTCTCGACTTGGCCACCGAGATCAAGAAGGACCGTTGGTCTCACAAACCGCTGGCCGGGCCGCAGACGGTAGCGGTGATCTTCGACAAGTCTTCTACGAGAACTCGCGTTTCTTTTGCGGTTGGTATCGCGGACCTGGGGGGAGTTCCCCTGATCATCTCTACCGCGAATAGCCAGCTCGGCGGCAAAGAGAGCCCGTCCGATACCGCGAGAGTGCTAGAACGGCAGGTGGCGGCGATCGTCTGGCGCACCTACGCGCAGGCTGGCCTGACGCAGATCGCGGCGGGCACCACGGTGCCGGTCATCAACGGCCTGAGCGACACCTTCCATCCCTGTCAATTGCTCGCTGACCTCCTGACCATTCGCGAACACAAGGGTCGTTTGGCCGGTCTCACTGTGGCCTTTCTCGGTGACGGCACTGACAATATGGCGCATTCCTACCTCCTTGCGGGAGCAACCGCGGGCATGCACGTTCGGTTGGCTTGTCCGGTGGACTATCTCCCCGATGCGCAGGTCGTGACGGATGCCCATTCGATCGCGGGGCGAACCGGTGGATCGGTCACTGTACTCACGGACCCCGTGTCGGCCTGCTCCGGTGCGGACGTGGTGGTCACGGACACCTGGGTCTCGATGGGTCGCGAAGACGAGAAGGCGTCGCGTGTCGCATCCCTCGGTCCGTACCGTGTGGATGCCGCGTTGCTGGCCCGTGCCCAGCCGGACGCTATTTTTCTCCACTGCCTGCCCGCCGACCGCGGATACGAGGTCACATCGGAGGTGATCGATGGCCCGCAGAGCGTCATCTGGGATGAGGCGGAAAACCGTCTGCACGCCCAGAAAGCCTTGTTGGTCTGGCTTCTGATACGCGCCACCGGCCGGTCTTAGCGCCAGCGGCCCTCTCGCAGAACCCACTTAGACTCGGAACGATTCAAGGAGCGACACAGATGGCAGAACGCGTGGTCTTGGCGTATTCAGGCGGACTAGACACCTCGGTCGGCATCGGCTGGCTCCACGACGCCACCGGCAAGGATGTCGTCGCTCTCGCGGTCGACGTCGGCCAGGGGGGCGAGAACATGGAGGACATCCGGCAACGTGCTCTGGACTGCGGTGCAGTCGAAGCGATCGTGGTGGATGCCCGCCACGAGTTTGCCGACGACTTTTTGATGCCGGCGCTCAAGGCCAACGCGCTCTACCAGAAGCGATATCCCCTGGTTTCAGCCCTCAGCCGGCCGGTGATCGCGCGACACCTCGCCATTACGGCCCGAAAACTCGGGGCGGACAGCGTGGCCCATGGGTGCACTGGGAAGGGCAACGACCAGGTGCGTTTCGAGGCCGCCGTCGCGGCGCTCGCGCCGGAGCTCACGAGCATCGCGCCCGTGCGAGACCTCGCGCTGACGCGCGACAAGGCCATTCTCTACGCCGAGGAACACAACCTGCCCATCCGCCAGTCAGCCGCTAACCCCTATTCCATCGACAAGAACGTCTGGGGCAGGGCGGTGGAGACGGGCTTCCTGGAAGATCCCTGGAATGCTCCGATCGAGGACTTGTACGAGTACACCCAGGATCCCGCGGTTATTAAGCCGCTCGACGAGGTGCTGATCCGTTTCGAGTCGGGCATCCCGGTTGCTCTCGATGGGGTGTCGATGACACCGCTGTCTCTGATCGAGCGGATGAACGAATTAGCAGGAAAACACGGCATCGGTCGCATAGACGTGGTCGAGGATCGGCTGGTGGGCATCAAGAGTCGCGAGGTCTACGAGGCACCGGCGGCGATGGCGCTGATAGCGGCGCACGAGGCGCTCGAAAGTCTCACGCTCGAACGCGATGTCAACCGCTACAAGCGGGGCGTGGAGAGCGAATGGGCCAATCTGGTTTATGACGGCCTCTGGTACTCCGGCCTGAAACGTTCGCTCGACGTCTTCATCGACGACACCCAGCGGTACGTGAGCGGTGACATCCGACTCAGCCTGCAGGGTGGTCGGGCTGTGGTAACCGGCCAGCGCAGTGAACAGAGTCTCTATGACTTCAGCCTCGCAACCTACGACACCGGCGACACCTTCGACCAGTCCCTTTCCAAGGGTTTCATCGAGATATGGTCGCTTCCGAGCAAAATCTCCGCCCGTCGAGACCTCCACGGTTAGCCGATGGCAGATTCACCGGATAGCGAGACGGGCAGATTGTGGGGGGCGCGATTCTCCCGGGGTCCCTCGCCGGAGCTGCTGGCCCTCAGCCGGTCGACCCATTTCGACTTCCAGCTCGCCCCGTACGACATCCTCGGGTCGAAGGCCCATGCCAAGGCGCTCGCGGCCGCAGGCTATCTCGACGAATCTGAGCTCGAGCGGATGCTCGCCGGGCTCGATGCCATTGCTCATTCCGTCCCCCTCGAATCCGATGAGGATGTGCACGGCGCTCTCGAGCGTGCCCTGATCGAGGAGGTCGGTCCACAGCTCGGTGGCAAGCTCCGCGCGGGCCGGAGTCGTAACGATCAGATCGCAACCCTCATCCGCCTGTATTTGCTTGACCATGCCGCGGTCATCGCCGGTCGGGTCGTCGAGCTCGTCAACGCGATCGGTATCCAGGCCGACGAGGCCGGTACCGCGGTTCTTCCCGGCCGAACCCACCTCCAGCACGCGCAGCCCGTGCTGCTCGCGCACCATTTGCTCGCCCATGCCTGGCCCCTCGTGCGCACCCTGGAGAGGCTGCGGGACTGGCGGGTTCGCGCAACCACGAGCCCGTATGGAGCTGGCGCCCTCGCCGGTTCGAGCCTCGGGCTGGATCCGACCCTTGTTGCGCATGAGCTCGGCCTCGTCGGCCCCGCCGAGAACTCAATCGATGCGACGTCAAGCCGGGATGTCGTCACGGAGTTCCTCTATGTCTGCGCACAGCTCGGCATCGACCTGTCCCGGTTCGCCGAGGAGATCATTCTGTGGAACACCCCCGAGTTCGGCTTCGTGCAGTTGGATGACGCCTACTCGACCGGTTCATCGATCATGCCTCAGAAGAAGAACCCGGATATCGCGGAACTCGCCCGTGGCAAGGCTGGGCGGCTTATCGGCAATCTCGCCGGTCTGCTCGCGACGCTCAAGGGGCTGCCGCTCGCCTACAATCGCGACCTGCAAGAGGACAAAGAGCCAGTATTCGACACGGTCGAAACACTCGAAGTGCTGTTGCCCGCCTTCACGGGAATGATCAGAACCGCGACGTTCGCCACCACGAGAATGGCCCAACTCGCCCCGACGGGCTTCTCACTGGCCACCGACGTTGCGGACTGGCTGGTTCGGCAGGGTGTACCGTTCCGCGATGCGCACGAGATCACCGGAACGCTCGTGCGATTCTGCGAAGAGCAGTCCCTTGCGCTGCACGAGCTCACGGATGATCAGCTCGCCTCGGTGTCAGCGGCACTGACCCCATCCGTTCGCGAGGTCATGACGGTCGAATCCTCTGTCTCGAGTCGCACGGGTGCGGGAGGCACGGCACCCGTGCGGGTGCGGGAGCAGCGCGCACAACTCGCGAGCCGACTGAGCGCACTTGCGGAACGAAGAAGCGGATGACACTGAAGAAGGATGACGATCCGGGCTGGTGGAGGCGCGGCATGTCACGCCGCGCGACCATCATCGTGGTTTGCGTGTCGGCCGCCGCGATCATCACCGGCTTCGTCATCGTCATCGCCAACGGCATCCCGTTCTTCTAGACGGTGCTGAGTCGCGCTGTTCTCGAGCGATCGGCCCTCGAGGTCGCGCCCTTGCTGCTCGGCGCCTTGGTGACCGTGTCGGAGGTGACAGTGCGCATCACCGAGGTCGAGGCCTACCTCGGTGAGACCGACCCGGGATCTCACGCATTCCGTGGACCCGGTAGGCGAAACGCAGTGATGTACGGGAAGGCGGGTCACCTGTATACCTACTTCACGTATGGCATGCATGTCTGCGCCAACGTGGTCTGCTCGCCCGAAGGCACGGCGTCGGCGGTACTTCTCCGGGCGGGTCAAGTCGTTGGCGGCATAGATGTGGCTCGAGCCCGACGCACCACGAGCTCGACCGATGACGATCTCGCCCGCGGTCCGGCTCGACTCTGCGTAGCGCTCGGGATCACGCTCACCGATGGCGGCAGTGACCTGGGAACCGGACGGGTTCGACTCGAAGCGCCCGAATACACCCGCCCGTTCGCGACGAGTTCCCGCACGGGCGTCTCGGGCGAGGGCGGCTCGGATGCCTACCCGTGGCGGTTCTTCATCCCGGGCGACGTGACGGTGTCGCCGTACCGAGCGTCTAGACCACGAGCACGCTGATGCAGAGTGCCGCCCACGTGAGACTGACGAGTGTGCCGATGATGAACCGTTCCCGCGCCACGGAGGTGTCGAGTTCCGTGAACCGACCAAGACCCTTGATGCCGACGATGATCGCGACCGCCGCCGCCTGACCGACGAGAAGTGACCCGACCAGGGCAAACCGCTCGAGGTACCCGATTGTCGCGCCGCCGCGGAGAATCTGCTGCGAGGTCGCGGTCGGCGCCGCGTTCTCGTCTCTGGGGATGCCCGCGTTCGCGTCCACGGGCTCGGGTAATTTGGTGATATTCGTCATCACCAGTGAGACGAGCGGGCTGCCCGCGACCGTTGCGAGTGCCACGAGGCACACCCCCAGGAGCACCAGGAACACCGGGTCGTTCGGCCGCGAGATCTGTAGAGAATCCAGTAGCAGTCCGCCGCAGACGGGGACCAGGGAGAATAGCGCGAGCCAATACGTGCGCCGAATTGTCGCCACGACCGCGAGCGCGAGCCCGGCGGCTCCGAGCCCGAGCACTGCCAACCAGGGGATGTCCGTGGTGCTCATAAGTTGATTCTGTCAAGTTGTGCGGCCGCAGCTCTCGTCCCCGCTTCCTCGGCACGAAACGACCAAGCGATCGACATCTTGCTCGTTGCCTGCGCCGACACCCCGAGTTTCTTTGCGGCCTCACCCTGGGTCATTCCTTCGGCGAGAAGATCGTAGAGCCGCCACGCCTTGCCGGTGCGCTCCTCTCGCAGCAGGAGCAGCAGGTCGATGAGCGCTTCGATTTCCCCGGCGAGCGGGCTTTCGGGATTATGGGATACCGCGAAGTGCGTCGCCCTCTTCTTAGCTCGCTCCACGGCGTCCCGCGCAGCAAAGAAGGCCGGGCCATTCGATTCGCGGATGCTCGCCCCGAGCGGCATCCGCACATCACCGAGACCCACCCCGATGCTCCACCGACCCACTCGGGAGAGGTCGCGGATCACGTGAAGCGCTGTCGCCCCCGAGTCCACCATGAGTTGGATTTCATCGCCCACGGTTCGCTCTGCACGATGGGGTAACTTTCCATCAAACGAAGAGTTGAGCGCGTCGACTGTGTTCGCGACCATGTCGCTGGTGGTTCGGCTCGCGATCTGGTCCGCGGTGATGACGATCATTGACTCAACTCTAAAACGTTGATTGTGGGAAAACAACCTCCACGCATTGATTCACTCACGACACCGGGGAGGCGTTGTGAGTTTCCCGCGGGCATCCACACCGTCGCTGACTGATGACTCCGCTACCGTTTACCTGTGCCAGCCGCAGCATCCGACATTCTCGCCGACCAGTTCAACGACTCCTCATTTCCCGACATCTGGGAGGAGCTCACCTGGCGCGGCCTCGTCCATGTTTCGACGAATGCCGATGAGCTCAAAGATCTTTTGAGCGGCCCGCCCATCACGTTCTACTGCGGCTTCGACCCCACCGCTCCCAGTCTGCATCTCGGAAACCTTGTGCAATTACTGCTCATGCGTCGCCTCCAACTCTCCGGGCACCATCCGCTCGGGCTCGTCGGCGGCTCGACGGGCCTCATCGGCGACCCCCGCCCCACCGCAGAACGCACCTTGAACGACGCATCCACGGTCGCCGAGTGGACCGGGTACCTCCAGATTCAGGTGCTGAGGTATCTCAGCGAGAATGCGCCGAACCCGGTGCGATTGGTCAACAATCTCGACTGGACGGCACCGCTCTCTGCGATCGACTTCCTTCGCGATATTGGAAAATACTTTCGCGTCGGCACGATGCTGAAGAAGGATGCCGTCAATGCGCGGCTGTCCAGTGACGCGGGGATCAGCTACACCGAGTTCAGCTACCAAATACTTCAAGGACTGGACTTTCTCGCCCTCTACCGCAGCCACGATTGCGTGCTGCAAACCGGCGGGAGCGACCAGTGGGGAAACCTCACCAGCGGCGTAGACCTCATCCACAAGGCTGAAGGCGTTTCCGTGCACGCCATCGGCACCCCGCTCATCACTAACACTGACGGCACCAAGTTCGGCAAGAGTGAAGGAAATGCGGTCTGGCTCGATGCGAGCATGACCAGCCCGTACGCCTTCTACCAGTTCTGGCTCAACACAGACGACAGTGACGTCGTGGAGCGTCTGAAGATCTTCACGTTCCAGCCGCGGTCAGAAATCGAACGACTCGGGAGCACGCTCGCCCTCCAGGCTTCTCGCCGTGAAGCGCAGCGGAGCCTCGCACGACACGTTACGTCTCTCGTGCACGGACCCGTCGCGACGGCTTCGGTCATCGCTGCCGCTGCGGCACTGTTTGGAGAGGGTGATCTAGCCCAGCTAGACGCTGCGACCCTCGCCTCCGCGGTGCGGGAACTGCCCAACACCACGAGCGCCGCGTCCACGTCAATCGCCCAGTTGCTGATCGACACGGGTCTGACTTCCAGCGTAGGAGAATCTCGTCGGGCGATTGAACAGGGCGGGGTTTACGTCAATAACGTGCGGGTGAGTGACGGGGCCGCCGCGCTGGGGGACGCGACCCTGCCTGGCCGAGTGGCGGTATTGAGGCGCGGAAAGAAGACGCTGGCTGGCGTATTCGTCGCCTGACTGCGGTGGCCGCTGGCCCGTAAGCGGCCGTCGATGAGCCGCCGGCTCGCGACACGCCCGAATCGCGACGAAATTTGGCTGCTCTCCCCGACACACGTAACCTGACTCTTGTTACCCCAAAGGTTTGAGACTGCGGAGCTTAA
>Ga0209512_1002206_pt1 | contig 21391 bp, 15 predicted proteins | sample frozenSSSSmetaG_FD_184142 | JGI IMG/M metagenome (GOLD analysis project Ga0209512, IMG submission 184142) | Glacier valley bacterial and archeal communities from Borup Fiord, Nunavut, Canada, to study Microbial Dark Matter (Phase II) -... | ecosystem: Environmental > Aquatic > Freshwater > Ice >...
GATCGGGTGCCAAAGGGAGGCGTTTTCTTACAGAAGTCGCCCGATCGGGTGCCAAACGCCTGCGATCGGGTGACTGCTGAGAACGAACACTCCGACTTGAAGTGCGACGCTGCTATCGCGATCGGGTGCGCTTGAGCAATGCCATCGCCTCGGTCGAGTTGGGAACCGGAACGGAAGCTTCGCTACACTCCGTGTTCGGACTCCATAAACTAGCTTCGGCAAATCCAAGGTGATGCAGGGTGTGAATCGTCTCGGTGATCCAATCGCGACTGCCGATTAGGATAAATCGAATCGATTCGTTCTCGCTTTGGGTCGGCTCGATCGACAACAGTTGACGAATGTTGTAGTTCATTGGGGGGTTTCCTCAAGAGTGTTGGGGGAAGGAAACCCAAAAACCTAGCCACCCCGCAGATGTAACGATGCAGGATGGCTAGGCGGAATGCTAAAATTCCACACTAAGTCTCCATGCTGGGCACGTCAGCTTGGGGGAATAGTCATCCAGTGCTGCTGATAACAGTATTGGATGGCGGCTAGATTTCTGGGGATACAGTTGCCCGATATAACTGTGATGGCAACTTAACACGTTAGCGTATAGGCATTTTTAGGTTGGTGTCAAGTCATCGTTGGGAGGGAGCGATCGGATGAATGGCTGGTATCGGCGAGTGTTACAAACATCTGGATTAGCTGAGATCTGGCATCTGATTAAAACTCCCTCGTTTCTAGCACTCACCCGCCCGTGATTAAAAATCACCGTCTAACGGTGCGAAGTCCACTGAAGGGACTGGAAGAGGGGATTTGAGGGATTCAGTCCGTTTCAACGGACTTCGCAAGGCTAGCCCGGAATTCCATTCACGGGCGGGACAGAACCGCAGCAAAGAGGCTGGTGCAACTGGGTTAGGACTTTCTCGTGTAAAGTGTTGCGACTGCTCATTTAAAGCTCAAGCATTGATGGATCAAGCACAGGATGATTCTGAGAAACCGATGAATTTCCTAACGACACACCATCTTTCATCAGAGACGGTTCAGCGATTTTTGAAGGATGTGCCTGAGTATGTGAAAGTGGCTCTAACTGAGAAATCGGCTGAATTGGATTGCTCGATCGAGGAAGTCGTAGAAATGGCGATCGCCTCTTTTCTAGATGAAGAGGCGTTCAGTTTTGAAGATTGCTTGTTAGCTCAGCGATCGCAACCGTAAAAATTTCAAGGCAATGAGACGATAGAAATGCTTGGTTAATTACTTGAGCTTTCGCATTTGTAAGGAACGCTTCTGCGGAATCGACTTAAGCTGTAGCCTTCTTGAGTTAACGATCGCTGGAAGTGGGTTATTAGCGATCGCGAGATGCCAAGAGTGATAGTCTCACAACTTCAACAATGCCCCAAAGTCCTACTCATACATCTCCGGTTGCCGTTCTCGTAGTGTGGCAATGGGTAACAGCAGATTGTCTTCAATTTCTTGGCGTACCACTTCACTGACAGCACCACCCTGTTTCAGCAGTTCGACTAGGAATTTGTTGGCATCATAGTATTGCTGTAAAGTCTGTTTTTGTGCTGTGGTGAACTGCCAGTCGTGCCCGATGCTGCGATGATCGATCATCGTCTGACGCAATTCTTCAGTCCAAGCTTGTCCGTTTGTGCTCCACCAGCGCCGGAAGTTCCTCCAGTTTTGCTCAGAGAAGTTTTCCGATAGCTGTGTCCTAAGCTGTTGAAGCTGATTGACCAATGTGAGATCGCGGGCGAGGGCACGGGCGCGGGCGAGGTCGAGGTCGAAGTCGCGGGCGAGGGCACGGGCGCGGGCGAGGTCGAGGTCGAAGTCGAGGGCAAGGGCGAAGTCGAGGGCGCGGTCGAAGTCGAGGTCGAGGTCAAGAGCGAGGGCGAGGGCGCGGTCGAGGGCGAGGTCGAGGGCAAGGGCGAAGTCGAGGGCGAAGTCGAGGGCGAGGTCGAGGGCAAGGGCACGCCCTCGACCTCGCCCTCGGGCAAAGTAAAACGCTCGAATAGCAGCAGCCTTGTAGGGTGCCTTGACCGCTTCAGATTTTTCCTGAACCCAAGTGAGAAAGTCTTGTAACTTTGCATCCTGTGAGACAGAGCAATCGATCGCCCGTTTGATCAACCGCAACAATCGATCTGCTGGTTGATATTTGACAAGTTGCTTAACAACTTCTTGCCACTGGCTACTTGCTATCTTTTCAGCTAATTGCTCAGGTGAAAGTTGAGTTAGCCATTGAATCGTGAAATACTCCTGAAAGGTGAGATGAGAAAACGACCACAATTCATCGGCTCTTTCCACTAGCAATCCATGCTGCGCTTCAATGGCTTTCAACACAGCTTCCCCATCCCGTGTATTTGCAAGTTTGAGTAAGTTAGCAATCTGTTCTGCTAAATCTCTCTGCTTAAACAGCACAAAGTTCCTCGGATTCTCGAATTTCCGAGCCGCAATTTCAGTTAGGAGTGCTTCTTTCTTCTCAGGGTCTAATTTCCGATAGACTTCCTTTCCAATTTCCCATCCGTCAATCTCTTTACGCTCGTTCCACTTCTCCAACAGCAGTCGAATTCCCTTGCGATAAAGCGAAGCCGTTTGAGACGGCAACTCTCCTGCATCCTGCAACACTAAACACATCAAGCTCAACAGCACAGGTGTAACCGTCAGTTCATTCAATGCTGGATTCTGTTTCGTTGCGTCTGAAAAAGCTTGCCACTGTTGAGCAATCTCCGTTTTGTTTCGCCCACTGGCACAAAACCAATTTTCGACAAACTTCTGGACTTGCTCATCGTCAAAGTCCGCGACCTCCACAGAAGTAAAGCCCTGTGGAATCACCTCAATAATCTGAGTGCGACAAGTCAAAATGAACCGATTGCCCGAATGTTTCGACTCTTGAGCAAGACTCCGAAGCTGTTCTTGCACATTATGTCGATAGCTATTGGTGGGCACTTCATCCAATCCATCCATCAAAATCAGCAGTCTGCCTTCTTCTAACAGGGTTTTTGTTTGCTGATTGCCTGTGCTTAATTCTTCCGAAAGCGCATCTAGTAACTTCCACTCCGTTGATTGAATCTTCCGTAGTTCGATCAAGATCGGAATCAAGTTTGGCTGAAATCTTCCGTTGCTACAATCTACTGCTAGATGCTTGAGAAACGTCGTTTTTCCTGCTCCCGGCTTTCCTAGAATCAGCAGTCTAGCGTTGGCGGTTGCAACTTCCATTCCTTCATTGCGTTTGATGCGATCGCCCAACCCCAATCGATCGTTCCGCAAGTCAAACGACTTCAACAACGTGGATTCTGAAACCTGAAACGTGCGGGGAGAGCGATCTAGCAACCACACATCGACATAAAGCTGATCAACTCCAATCTCAGCATCATTCAGAAGTCGAATTGTGCCGTGTTGATAGAGAATCTTTTTACAACAGCGCGATCGTACCTCTTCAACCCAATCACCCTCATTTTGAGTTGGAGCGATCGCCTCTACCGCAGAAATCTCCTTCCAATTCAATCGCAACGCAAGGCAAATTTTATGAAACGCATTTTCAGGTACAGGTTTCTGCTGAAAAAAATCCGTCACTGTTGTGCGAGAGACTTTAGTTAGGTGCTTCGTCAGCTTTGACTTATTGCCGTCGAAGTATTGAATTAAAGCATTGTTCGCATTTGTAAAATTAGTTAATGTCAGCTTGCGCGATCGCTCCATTCATCCCGCCGCGTAATAGTGTCAGCACATCCACCATTCTACATACACGAACAATCCTGGACATCCCTGAACAATCTTGGACATTGGCTGAACATCGCTGAACATCAGACCCCATAAGGCTTTTGACACACTCAAGGAGTAGTCAACCAGCACTCAGCCATGAAGCCTTTCAATCTTCGATCTGCGATCGCATCCACCCTCACTGCCGTAGCTGGCGCAACCTCGATCTACCTCGCCACACTTCCCAGCCCGACCCAACCCCAAACAGACTTAGGACACACTGCCAATCAGATTTTTCTCGTCGGCAGTCAGTCACTCCTCAAGAACCGCAAGGAGTGACCTCTAGTATGGGTGTCTCTACCGAATCAACCCGTGTTTCTCATTCCCGCAGCGATGCCATTGATCGTCAGCAGTGCGCCCCGCAGCAGTTCGCCTTTGCTGTAGCGCGATCGCACCACGCCAGCCGCCGCAAACGTTTTGTGTTGACGCAGACGTTTGAGCAACGAGACTTGCAGAAATCCGAGGGGGACGATCGTGCCGTTGCGAAGCTGCACCGATCGCTGCAATTCGGGGTCGCCGTCTAACAAGCGCTTATGCTCGGTGATGGTCAACACCAGTTCGCGAGTCAGATAATATTCGCTGACGATTTGCTGATAGACGGGTTCAAATCGTTCGCGATCTTCGGGTTGCGTGAGTTCTCGAACGTAGTGACCTGCGATTTGCAGATCGACCTTTGAAAGCGTCATTTCGACCTTAGAGATCGCCATCTTAAAGAAGGGCCACTTGAGATAGAAATAGCGCAGTAGCTTTAAGTGTTCTTCAGGATGCTCTGCCAAAAAGCCTTGCAGCGCAGTACCAACGCCATACCACGACGGCAGTAAAAATCGGCTTTGTGTCCAGCTAAACACCCACGGGATCGCTCGGAGACTTGCCAGATCTTTCTTTCCACCGCGACGGGCAGGGCGAGAACTGATTTGAAGCTGACTGATTTCCTCGATCGGAGTCACTTGATGAAAGAAATCAATAAAGTCAGGCTGCTCATAAATCAACCCCCGATAGTGAGTCCGCGATTTTGCCGCCAACTCCTCCATAATTTCGTGCCAGGGCTGAATGTCGTCAAACCCGGTTCGCAGCAAGCTGCCCTGAATCACCGCAGTTGTCACGGTTTCTAAGTTGTATAGCGCTAACTCTGGAAGCGAATACTTCGATGCTAGAACTTCGCCTTGTTCAGTAATCTTGATTCGTCCGTTCACACTGCGTCCGGGCTGCGCCAAGATCGCCTCATAGGCAGGACCACCCCCACGACCGACTGAACCGCCGCGACCGTGAAAGATCCGCAGGGCGACTCCATGCTGGTCAGCAATGGTTTGCAGCGCTTGTTGTGCTTTATGGATTTCCCAATTACTGCTGAGAAAGCCTGAGTCTTTGTTGCTGTCGGAGTAGCCCAACATCACTTCTTGCAGCGACGCGTTGTGTAGAAGGGCAGACGAATCTTGAGGTGCGTCGATCGCCGCTCCCTCACTCTTGGCATAGCCTCCCGATAGCATTGCCCGATAGAAAGGAAGCTGAAAAATGTCGGTCAAAACAGAAGGCGCTTTCAGCAGATCTTCTACCGTCTCAAAGAGAGGCACCACTTGTATCGTGCTAATTCCGGTTGCGGGATCGTAGAGTCCGGCTTCTTTTGCCAGCAGCAAGACCTCTAGCATGTCGCTGACCTCGTGGCTCATGCTGATGATATAGGTGCGGCAGATGTCGAGTCCAAACTCCTGCTGAAGCTTGCGAATCATGCGGAACGTGGCGATCGTTTCCCGCGCTTTTTCTGAGAAGGGCAACTCACCGGGGATCAGCGGTCTGCGGGTCTGAAGCTCGGTTGCCAGCCAGATTGTTTTCTCGGACTCTGACATCTCGTTATAGGGCTTGGGCAACACCTGGAGATAGTCGGCAATCTCGTTGAGCGTGTCGGCGTGGCGCGTGCTTTCTTGGCGAATGTCGAGGTGGGCGAGATTAAAGCCAAAGATTTCGACTTGACAGATCAGGTGCTCCAAGTCTCGGCAGGTTAGCCCTGTTTCACCCAAGTTGCGCTGAATCAGGTGCAGTTCTGCGAGAAAGTTTTTGCCAGAGCAGTAAACTGTCGCTTCGTCATAATCAGGAATCTCTTGAGGCAGGGGATCACTGTTATACATCTGCTCGTTGCGAGCCAGCGTGTTTCTCAGCCGCTTTTGAATGTAGGACAGCTTTAAGCGATAGGGTTCTTGACGATAGCGAACAGAGAGTTGATCATACACATCGGGCATTCGCTGCTGGTCTTGCTCTAGCGATTCCAGCAAGTCGGGCAATACGTCGCTCCAGTGCAGCGATAGACTCAGCAAATCAATCAAGCGATCGAGCGACTGAATATATTTCTCTAGCACCATTCGCCGCTGATAGCAGGCGGTTTGCCAGGTGACATAGGGCGTAACCGAAGGGTTGCCATCGCGATCGGAACCCACCCACGAGCCAAACTGACAGAAGTTATAGCGGGGCATCTGCATTCCTGGAAAGGACGAGTGCAAGCCTTGTTTTAAGCGCTGATAGAGATGGGGGATCGCATCAAACAGCACCTCCTGAAAGTAGTGCAGGGTGTAATCGACTTCATCGAGAACGGTGGGCTTGAACTGGTGCAGTTCGTCGGTACGCCACCAGAGCCGAATTTCTTCGGTAAGCTGGTCTCGCAGCGAGTCGGCTTCCCATGAGGATGACAGACCCATCGATTTGAGGTTATCTTCGACGCGATCGAGTTCTCGCAAAACCTTGGCGATGCGTCGCTGTTTGTCGCGAATGGTGTGACGGACAATCTCAGTCGGGTGCGCCGTAAACACGAGCCAGACATCTAACTGATCAAGCAGCCGTTGAATCTGCTGAGGCGGAACGTTGAGCCGCTTTAACTTGGGAAACAGCCAGTGAAACGTCCCGACTTCTCGCCGCAGATTGCTGTTGTGCATACTCTTTTCGAGCAAGTCGGCTTCTAGGCTAGAGGTCGTCTCAGGCAACTGCCCATAGTCATGTTTAGCGGCAGATGGCGCAGGCAACGCTTCACGAGCCGCCCGATATTGCTGCTGTTGATCTCGCTGCTCGTAGTGCTGCTCGACGATGTTGATCAACTGAAAGTAGAGCGCAAAGGCACGAGCCGCCCGAATTGCCTCATTGAGGTCGAGCTTTTCAACGATTTGCAGCACGTCTGACTCGGCAAACGTCGTTGCCTGACCTTCGGGCGAACACATCTCGCGCAACTGATTGAGCAAATCGACCAGTTCCTGACCGCATTCCTGTCGCAAAACCGCTTCCCACAAGTCTTCGACAATTTTGATGCGATGGCGAAGAAAGAGGTCGGAGGTGATGACCCCTCCATCGTCAAATGATATATCTGGCACTGCGTTGGCTTCTGTAGCGATTCCGAAAGAGGATTCTTCGGGAGAGGGACGGGTCGAACTCATAAAGCGGTTCCAGCAGAGAGATTCAACAATCTTACGAGGAAATATTTGATTCTAATAGTCGCGAACCATTCAATTATTCTGAGTTTGTCTTAGAGAACCTTCGGGGGGTTGTGAATTTGAAACGTCTAAAACAGGTAATCGATCGCCTCTAAAAATCTCTTCACTCAGCGATCCAAGTTCCTGTAGCCCATCGACGATCGCTCGAACTCCAACCATGCCTATCAATATAGGCACCACTGCTAGCCCAACTAGAATTTCGGGATCGATTAGTGAGTTGAGACGGGTCTGCGACTCGATCGGGAAAGATGTTTGGTCAGAAGATTCCATCGAGATTTCCTGAGTAGGGGGCAAAATGGCGAGATCTGGCTGCAATTTCTCAAAGAATAGTTGAAATTGTTGATTTCTAGACTAGGATCTCTAAGATTTCAGCCTGCAAACGACTTAAGTAGTCGTATCTTAAATCTGGATCTAGAACGGTATCATGAGAGACCAGAACTAGAGGAGTCGATTTGCTTCTCAAAGCTCCAACCCATTGCAGGTCTATCCGTTTATTCATGCACTATATTTAGCCTAGCAAGTTTACAGATTTACAGTCTGAATCTCTAGCTCGTTATTGAGTGAATTGATTAACTTTTGCTTACCATATCAAAGAAAAGCTCGGTGAAAACGAAAATCAGTGTGAAAAAGTAGAGCCGGGTGTGCGAACCTCGGAAAGCAAAATGAGCCGTCTGACCCACCATAAGGAATTCCGCTTCTGATGTTGAACGTACCTGAGCGCCCGCTATCCTCGACGAGACCTGTAAAAAACAGACCCACAACTCTAGTTCAGTGGCTTGATCAGGTCATTGACTTACCGCAGGTGCGAGTGCAGGTACGCTTGCGGGGTAATAACTTATATGTTTTGTGCGAAGGTCAGGAGTGCCCACTCCGATCGCTGCTGTTGCTTCGGGTCGTTCGCGCTCTCGCCGAGACAAATCTAGAGCGATTTGTTCCTAACAGTCAGCCTCAAGTCTATCAGGTCTTGCTCTATGGGCGATCGCTGGGTCAGGTGCGCCCCGCGTGGGCAGACGTGATTTATCTCAATCAACTCGATCGCTACCTAGAAAAGCTGCAAAAAGGAGCATCGGTTGCCAGGTCTGTTCTGACCGATGACACTCCAACCTCTTCGCTGGCGATCGCCAATATTCAACTTGCCAAACAGGGGCGACCGGATGCGATCGCTCGTTATCTGAGTGAGTTTCTCAACGCGTTAGGGGTCGCAGTCCGGGCGACTGTAAAAACGGTGCCGTCGCGGCAAGGCACGCCCGACCACTCGCGGCTCTGGGTGATGTGCGAGTCTATCTACAGCCCCGATGCGTCTCTGATGGCAGAATCGATCGCGCAAAAGCTGCGTGATTTAGAGTTGTCAGGCTTTCAAGACGCGATCGTCTTTAGCCAAGTTCACGGAGAGCCACAGCCCGAATGGACGCTGCGTGTGGATCTGACTCCGCCTGATGAGATGCTCAAAGAATGGGCGCGCTGGGGAGACGCTGAAGCAATTTCTCGGCTGCTCGATCGCACCTGTGACGAAACTATTCGCGCTTCTGCAACGCTGAAGGACACGACGCTTCACGTTTCCTGCACGGGGTCGCCTGCTCCTGATCAGAAACGAGCGATCGCGGCTATCCAGCCGTTGCTTAACGCGATCGCCCCTCAGGGCATTCAGTCTGCCACGGTTTATGGAGCCACCGCAGGACAAGGAGACAAAACAGCCCCAGATGACACCCCTGCATGGGTCGAGTGGCTCAATTTACCCGCCTCTATTCATACGGCGTTGGCTGACTCAACTCACTGGCTGGCAGAGAAAGGAGACATTCCGGCGATCGCGTATCTCTTAACTCGATTGCTTAACCCCGATCTCGATCGCCAACTTGCTACTGGAGGCATTCGCATTCAAGTCCGGCAAAAAGAAGATCTGCTGCACATCATGGCAGACGCGCCGCTGTGCCCTCCTCAAAATCGGGTCGGAACAGCGGTCGCTCAGTTTCTCAAACCGCTCGATATTCCAGGGGTTGCAGGGGTGAGAATCTATGGACGCAGAGCCGGACAGGTGCGCCCCGCTTGGAGCTATGGAGCTGATTTTGGGGTTCGCGATCGCTTAGTGCCCGCCGCCACTCCAGAATTTGCCGCCTCAGATGAATATGTGGGTGACTTGCTGACCGAATCGGGTGAACTGACGCGCCGATCGGACTTAACCTCCAATGATCTGCAAGTCGCTTTCAGTCGGCTGCTCGAATCGGTGCAGGGACTGTTGACTCGATCGCAGCTATTTGTCGTTTCAGCTTCTAGTAACCAGACGTTAGACGCAAAACCGGGGATTTCTCACCCTACAAAACTTGCTTTTGTGTGGGGAACGCTCGGTCTCTTGCTCACCGTCCAGTCTGATTGGATTTTAGGACAACTTCTCAAGCCAACCGTTGAGCCAATGAAACCGACTCCGATCGCAGTGGTTTCTCCGTCTCCTAATGTCTCAGACGAAATCAAGTTGCCTCAGTTGTCCCTACAAAAACCTGGTATTGGTCGCGGAGAAGCCTTTAATGGGTCTGGCTTTACTCAGTCAGGGCAAACCGTTCTCTCTACCGACGATCGCAGCCCATCGCCGAACTCGATCGCCGAGGCTCCGATCGCTAAAGCGCTTGCGGCTGCTCAACTTCAGCAGAAAGCTGTGGTGGATGCGGCTCGATCGCCCTATCCCACCTTCAACGCCCGTCAACTGGATGAAAAGCTGGTTCTCTATCGTCAATATGTTGAGAAGTCGGGTGCGCCAGATGTGCTGATTATGGGCAGTTCTAGAGCCATGCGAGGCATCGATCCGACTGCGTTGCAGCAAGCGTTGGCGACTCAGGGCTACTCTGGCTTAAAGGTTTTTAACTTTGGGGTAAATGGAGCGACTGCACAGGTTATTGATTTGATTGTGCGCCGCATCTTACCTGCCGAAAAAATGCCCAAAATGATCATCTGGGCAGATGGTTCACGAGCGCTCAATAGCGGGCGCGTCGATGTCACCTATAATGCGATCGCCGTCTCCCAGGGCTTTAAGAAACTCCCGAATGATCCATCTCCGCCCGCGATCGCAGCGGTTCCGACTCCCGTTCCTGAATCCTCTTTAACTCAGTCATTAGGAACGATTTCATCTACCAATTCTGTTGTGGCAGACAGCTATCAAGCAGTCAACACCTGGCTAAATCAGTCGCTGGCAAATCTTTCTAGCACTTATAATCAGCGAGAATCACTCAAAACGCTCTTTCAGCACGAGGTCGCATCTGGGCTTAAATTAACTCCGAGTGCTGATCACGACGCTGATCTGACGATCGCTCAAGACGGACAGGGATTAATTGATGTCAATGGCTTTTTGCCGATCTCAAATCGATTCAACCCAGCAACCTATTATCAGAAATATTCTAGAGTGGCGGGCAACAGTGACGGTGACTATGCCGATTTTCGATTAGAGGGCGGACAGGCTGAGGCGATCGCCTCTCTCGCAAAGTTTACTCAGTCCCGAAAGATTCCTCTCGTGTTCATCAATCTGCCGCTGTCAGGGGAGTATCTTGACTCGGTGCGCCAAGAGCATGAGCAGGCATTTCAGCAATACATGCTACGTGCTTCTGCTGAGTTGGGGTTTACTTACCGCAACTTGGGGGAAGAATGGAAGATGGAAAATGACTTCTTCTCTGACCCCAGCCACCTAAATCGATATGGCGCGTTTGCGGTGTCTGATCACATTGCAAAAGATCCTCTGATTCCGTGGATAAAACGTTGATTGCTGGGTATCAAAAGGGTTATGTCCGCGATCGCGCTTCAACTTTATGAATTTTCGCTAGAGCGTTATCAAATTGTGATATAACGATTAAGGTTTTGTTACAAATAACACCGCATTGCCTCTAGCTGAGGATAAGTTTTTGAAGAACTTGTCCACTCTAGAGGCGCGATCGTGCAGTCAACTCGTTGGCAAAAGACCTGCTCACAGCTAGGCAGGTTTTTCTGTGCGTTCCGAACACTACTCGGAGGAAAAAATCCATTCATGACAGCACCGACCATCCAGTCTCACAATCCGGCTCTCGATCTCACTGGTTCAAAGCTCCGTCTCAAAGATATTCTCAAAACTCTGCCCCGCGAAAGCTTTCAGCGCAATATGCAAAAAGCCTGGACGATGGTGCTGGTCAATGTTTTGATGGTGGGTCTCGGCTATTGGGCAATTCAGGCATCGCCCTGGTTTTTGCTTCCTTTCGCCTGGGTGTTTACGGGCACTGCCCTCACCGGGTTTTTTGTGATTTCTCACGACTGTGGGCACCGATCGTTTGCAAAGCGCAAATGGGTCAATGACTTAGTGGGTCACATCTTTATGGCACCCTTGATCTACCCGTTCCACTGCTGGCGCATTTTGCACAACAAACACCACAACCACACCAACAAAATGGATGTGGATAATGCGTGGCAACCGTTTCGCCCAGAGGTTTATGACGAGTTTGGCACCGTTCGGCGCGTCGGCTATGAACACATGCGCGGTCGTTTGTGGTGGCTAGCCTCGATTTTGCATTGGGGGATTATTCACTTTGATCTGTCTCAATATGAGCCGAAAGATCGCGACAAAGTGAAAGTCTCGATCGCGGTTGTCGTGTTGTTTGCGGCGATCGTCTTCCCGACCTTAATTGCGACGACTGGGATTTGGGGATTTGTCAAATTTTGGCTGGTGCCTTGGCTGGTTTATCACTTCTGGATGAGCACCTTTACGCTGGTGCATCACACGCTGCCCGACATTCACTTTTCTGAGCCAGAAGACTGGGATGCGGCTCAAGCGCAGCTATTTGGCACCGTTCACTGTGAATATCCGTTTTGGGTTGAGTTTCTCTGCCATCACATTAATGTTCACATTCCTCACCATCTATCAACGGCGATTCCGTCTTATAATTTGCGACTCGCGCACCGCAGCTTGCAAAAGACGTGGGGAAATTCGCTGCAAGAGCATCACTTCTCTTGGAAGCTAATGAAGCAGATTACTGATAAGTGTCATCTTTATCACCCCACCTATGCCTATCAATCGTTTGAGGAATATCAGAGCAAACGGTGATCTAGAGAGCGATCGCGTTTAACTCAAAAAGTGCGAAACCTGGCGGTAAAACTTCCAGGTTTTGCGCTTTTAATGGTTGCAGATATCTTTACACGAAGTATAGAGATAACAGATGTAGACGAATTTATAAACCGTCACGGTGACATTTATAATCTGTAATGTCTGCTACAAAAATCATCGCTCTCATCGCATAGAAAGCAAAATAAGAACGAATTAGAATTTACTACTCACAAAGCTGAAGATATTCATTACAATTTGTTATTCACTTCAGCCCGATCGCAATCTTATTCTCCAGATACCCTGTCGAGCCAATTCTGAATGAGCACTGAGACCTATCTAAATCACCCCACATTTGGTTTGCTGTTCAGAGTGTGTTCGGTAGAAGACAAGCGAGAGTTATTTAGCACTCTCTATGCCCAGCGACTCTTTTTCATCGTCTCAAACAGCGGCGATGGCATCGAGTTTGAACCAATTAACCGCACCGAGTCTAAAGTGCTGGTCGAAAATCGGCTGCGAATGCTGCGTCGGACTAGGTTGTCTCAGGAGTACGATCAGCTTCAGATCATTCACAAACGCACGTTTCAATGATGGCTGTTGATTCTGACTCGCTCAAAGATCGAATCGTTCGATTCCGCGAAACTATTCCTGACACGGTTCGCATTGTGGCAGTCACTAAGCAAGTGTCTGCTGAGGTGATGCGGATCGCTTATGCCGCCGGGGTGCGAGACTTTGGCGAAAACCGCATTCAAGATGCCGAAGTCAAACAAGAACAACTTAAAGACTTGACCGATGTTACCTGGCATTTGATCGGGCATCTGCAAGCAAACAAGGCAAAGAAAGCCCTAGAGCAGTTTGAGTGGATTCATTCAGTCGATAGCTTGAAACTAGCGCAGCGACTCAATCAACTTGCCGTCGATCGCCCCCACAAACCTCAAATCTGTCTGCAGGTTAAACTGCTTCCTGACCCCAATAAATTTGGCTGGACTGAGGCAGACCTATTGGCAGATCTGCCTCAGTTGAGTGACTGTAAGCATTTAGACATCCGAGGGTTGATGACGATCGCGCCCCTCGGTCTAGAATCTACAGAAATTTTCAATCTTTTTGTGCAAACTCGCGAACTTGCGGTTAAGATTCAACAACTGAATGTAGAGGGACTCTATTTAGACCAACTCTCAATGGGCATGTCCGAAGATTATCTGTTGGCAATCCGATCGGGAGCCACTATGATTCGACCCGGACGAATTTTATATGGAGATTTGCAACGTTGAGTCTAGCGAATCAGGGTAGGGTTTAACCCTCAACCCTTTTAGCAGTCGATGCAGATGGGTGAGTAATCACTGACACTGTTGTATCAGCAACTAAGTAGGTAGGCGCAATTATTTGTAGTGTTGGGCTTCATGCCTCAATCTAACCTACAGCTACTTTATCTTCAACTCTACTCGCTTACTTAGTGTTCAACTGCGACTAACTCGTGAGTCATCTATGAGCAATAGAGATATCTCTGATGCTGGGCTGTAGGACTTTTTGAACTTAACGCCAAAAGAATTGTTCGATGTAGCAAAAGGTGGTATCTTAGTTGACCTAGATGGCTCGTTCAGGTCACTCAACTTCAAAAAGTGATGAAACTAACGTTTTAAGCGGATTGCAATAAGGTTGAACCAACTGAATCTATCTCACTCCATTTTTCAAGCCAGCGTTGAGTCATAAACTCGACTTCTACAACGTTGAAACTAACCTTGATTGTGTTGATCAAACAGTTGAAAAAATCTAGCTTTAAAGCTCTGCTTCATGGCAAGATTTTACTCATTGTGGGGACATTATCAAGAATCTCTGCTCACGATCCATCTGAGGTCTACTTTATAGAAAAGCCTCTATGCAAAGATTTGCAGGATATCTGGGTTAGCTGACTGTAGAAATCAACGATCGAGTGATTCAAAAGTTGAACTAGCCGATAGAATAATGACTGAGATAGCAAAAAAAGTTCATAGGGGCTTTCAAATTTGCGACCTAGAGGTATATTATTTATTCATTAATTCTCAACAGTAATGTGATAGACTTCCTGAGTTGCAAATCAGAAATTTAGTCCTTACGATTAAGCGTAAATGCGTTAACTCAGACTTTCATTGCTGCCGTCTAATAAAACCTGAGTCCGGCTGTATCGTTTGCTACCTCAGTGGTTAAAATCTGGTCTTCCAATGTTCTCCCTTGAAAGTGTAATGGAGCTTAAATGATGAGTATCTTCAGCAAACTGCGTGATTTTGTCGGCTTGAACGAACAAGCAGATTATGAATATGAGTATGACGAAATGGATGGACAGGAATATCAGACTCTCTATCAAGAAGAGAATCCGGTTCCTGCTCCGATCGCTGATGAAGAAAGCCGCGCACGTCGGCAACGGTTCCGCGATCGCGTCGCCACTAATCCCGAAACTACCCCTATTGCAACAGGTGTGAACAACAGCATGAATAACGTGATTGGAATGCCCGGAGCCGCTAATGGTATCTCAGAAGTCGTGGTGATGGAACCCCGCACTTTTGAAGAAATGCCCCAAGCCATTCAAGCCTTGCGTGAACGTAAGTCAGTCGTGTTAAACCTGACGATCATGGACCCTGACCAAGCGCAAAGAGCAGTTGATTTTGTGGCGGGTGGCACCTACGCGATTGATGGTCATCAAGAGCGCATTGGCGAAAGCATCTTCCTCTTCACGCCTAGCTGTGTTCAAGTTAGCACTCAAACGGGTGTCATTCATGAAGTGCCACAACCTCAACCTGTGCGTCCCGCACGTCCCGCAGCCCCGACTCCTGCATGGGCAACCGAGTCAGTCAGAGCAGCCCAATAGAGGCTAAGGATCAGGAGTCAGGATGATGCTGTAAATGATTGCACCTGATACCCGATGCCTGACTGAAACTTGATTTTTTGGGGACTCACCTTGTCTACTAAATTTGGAATGATTGGCGGCGGGATGATGGGGGAAGCCCTGTTGTCCCGTCTTGTCGTTGGGCAAGTTTATTTGCCTGGTGACATGGTGGTGAGTGAGCCACAGGCTAAACGGCAAGAGTTTTTAGCGCAGCAGTATGGAGTACAGGTCACGGGGGACAATCAGGTCGCTGCGCGCGCGATCGAGGTTCTCTTTCTCGCGATCAAGCCTCAAGCTTTTGAACAAGTCGCGGCGGGTTTATCGGATTGCGATCGTAGCCCGTCAGCTTTAGTGATCTCGATTTTGGCAGGAACGCCCCTGAGTGTTTTGGAATCAGCGTTTCCAGGACAGCCTGTGATTCGGGCGATGCCCAACACTCCCGCAGCAGTCGGGGCAGGCATCACGGCGATCGCGGCTGGTCAACACGTTCAGGCTGATCACCTAGATCTTGCCCGACGCATTTTAGGAACTGTTGGCGACGTGGTGGATGTGCCAGAGTCGATGATGGACGCTGTAACCGGATTGTCGGGGTCGGGTCCTGGCTATGTGGCATTGATGGTCGAAGCGTTAGCAGATGGCGGAGTTGCGGCAGGGTTGCCAAGAGCGATCGCGCTCAAACTTGCCCTGCAAACCGTGCGCGGAACGGCTCAACTGCTTCAAGAAGAAGGCATTCACCCTGGCGAACTCAAAGATCGCGTTACCAGTCCGGGAGGGACGACGATCGCGGGGATCGCGGTGTTAGAAAAAGCGGGCTTTCGATCGGCAGTGATTGAAGCCGTAAAAGCGGCATGGATGCGATCGAGAGAGTTGGGACAGAAATCCTGAAGATCTAACCCTCAAACAGGTCGATCGGTAAATGTCCAAAGGTCTCGTTGATGTCGTCGTCATAAGCAGACTGGCAGGAAACCAACACGCCTCGATGGTTTCCGGTATAGGGTTCTGCTCTGCACAGTCCCGTTTTAGGATTGTATTTGATATACACTGCGTCGTCGGTGGTTGCCTGAACTTCAGGACGTTCATCGCGCTGCAATGCTGCTAAGTAGCTGTGAAGTGCTTGCTGCCCTTTGCTAGCGTTATCTGCGCAGATTCCAAAGATTTGATAGTCAGAGCGATCAACCATTAAGAACAACGCTTCTCGAACGGTGGCGTAATCCAATTCGGGACTGGAAGGCTCTCGATCGAGACAAATAAATTGTCTGAGAAGCTCTTGTGCAGTTTGGATCGTCAGACTGGAAACTTGGGAAGACATGAGTGATCAGCGATGAAGGTCGAGAGAAAGAGTCTATCGTTTTTTGAGTCTAGTTTGAAAAGGTCGGGAGAAACTTAAGCAAAAGCGTGAGAGTGCTGTAGGTTGAAGTGCAGTGTCTAGCCAAGATTCATCGTGCCACGAATTTTTGACAACATTGACTTAAAGTTGTTGCCCGTTTTGAGAGAAACGCTGCAAGCTGCAAAACGAGCAGACTTCTGTGTGGGTTACTTTAATCTGCGAGGCTGGCAGCAACTCGATCGCCTAATTGAGCAGTTTCCAGGCGGAGATCAAGGCTGCTGTCGGCTGATTGTGGGAATGCAAAAGATGCCGCGTCAACAGCTTGAAAGTGCGCTTTCGCTGACTGGCTCAGAATGGGACATCGATCAGCGTGAAGCAATTCGATTAAAGAAACAAGCCGCGCAAGAGTTTCGAGAGCAACTGACGATCGGAGCACCGACCAACGAAGATGAAGCGGGTTTGCAGCGACTTGCCCATCAGCTCAAGGCAGGAAAATTTGTCGTCAAGCTCTATCTGCGACACTCACTTCACGCCAAGCTGTATTTGATTTACCAAAATAACCCCAATTTACCGACGATCGGGTTTCTTGGCAGCAGCAACTTAACGCTTTCCGGGTTGCACCATCAGGGAGAGTTGAACGTCGATGTTTTAGATCATGATGCGACGAATAAATTAGAACGCTGGTTTGACGGACTTTGGAGCGATCGCTTTTGTCTCGATATTGCTAAAGAACTCGCGCAACTGATCGATGAAAGCTGGGCGCGGGAGGCATTGATTTCGCCCTATCACATTTATTTAAAGATCGCTTATCACTTGTCGCAAGAAGCGCGAATCGGATTGTCTGAGTATCGAGTGCCAAAAGAGTTTCGCGATCGCTTGTTTGACTTTCAAAGTGCCGCTGTGAAGATTGCTGCCCAGCACGTCAACAAACGCGGCGGCGTGTTAATTGGCGATGTCGTCGGATTGGGTAAAACGATGGTGGGTTCTGCGCTGGCACGAATTCTACAGGAAGACTTGTGGTTAGAAACGTTGATCATTTGCCCCAAAAATCTCGTCTCTATGTGGTGCGATTATGTGCGGGAATATCGGCTGATTGCTGAAGTAATTTCGATGAGTCGTGTTCAAATCGAGTTACCTAACTTGCGGCGCTATCGAGTCGTGTTGATCGACGAAAGCCATAACCTCCGCAACACAGATGGAAAACGCTATCGAGCCATTCAAGAATACATTGCGATTAACGAAAGCAAATGCATTTTGCTAACCGCAACGCCCTATAACAAAACCTATTTAGACTTATCAGCACAGCTACGGTTATTTATTCCTGAAGATAAAGATTTAGGCATTCGTCCAGAACAACTTCTGTATGAGCTAGGAGGCGAAGCGGCATTCAGGCGGAAGCATCAGGTGCTAATATGATCGCTACGAGCATTTGAGTTTAGTGATCACGCTGATGATTGGCGAGATTTAATGAAGCTGTATATGGTACGACGAACGCATAGTTTTATTAAAACTCACTATGCTCAAGATGACAAAGGACGGAAGTTTTTAGAATACCAGGTGAGGGAGTATTTATGCAGAAAGTCTAATTAAATTGCTGTCAGAATGTCATTATACTCGACTCACTTTGCGGCTTTTGATTATGCTGGTTGACCGATCGCCCTCAAATTCTCCTCCTTCACGAGAGCCACTGCTCAAACGGCTGCGTGACGGTTTGCGTCCGGGGCAGCAAGAAATTGCTGACTGGCAGGGCGGACGATTGGCAGTTTCCGCAGTGCCCGGATCGGGCAAGTCAACGGGCATGGCAGTCGCGGCAGCGCTGGCGATCGCGCGTTATCAGCTTCACGCTCGGCGGCAGTTAGTCGTTGTCACCTTTACCCGATCGGCAGCCGCCAATATTAAATCGAAAATTCGCGAATATCTCAAAACGCTAGCACTGCCTCAAGGGGGTTTTGTGGTGCATACGCTGCATGGGTTGGCGTGGTCGATCGCGCGCAGCTATCCAGAGCTATCGGGGTTGAATCCTGAGAGTGTGCTGATTACGCCAAATCAAAGTCATCGCTTGATTCGCAACAGCGTCGAGCAGTGGATTGGGCTGAATCCGTCGCTTTATCAGCAGCTATTAGAAGGGCAGCAGTTTGACGGTGAAGAAACCGAGCGGCTGCGTCGTCAAGCCGTTTTGCGAACTGAAGTCTTGCCCGCTTTGGCAGATACGGTGATTCGGGAGGCAAAAAGTTCGGGGTTGATGCCGCAAGCGTTGCGCGATCGCAGCAATCAACTCGCTGACGACTCGATTTTGACGATCGCCGCCGGACTTTATGAGCAATATCAGCTTCAGCTAAAGGCGAGGAACTCGATCGATTATGACGAAATGATTTTAGGAGCACTGCGGGTGCTTGAAAATCTGAGTGTGCGATCGCGTTGGCAAACTCAAGTCTTTGCCGTGTTTGAAGATGAGGCTCAAGATTCCAGCCCACTGCAAACCAAGCTGTTAGAACTGTTAGCAACCAATCCGAGTGACTCTGAAAATCAGCAAAATCTGGTTCGAGTCGGCGATCCCAACCAGGCGATTAACTCAACGTTTACCCCGGCTGATCCGGTGTTCTTTCGTCAATTTTGCCAAGAGTGCAGCCACGACGATCGACTGGCAGAAATGAATCAAGCAGGTCGCAGCAGTCAGGTGATTATCGATGCAGCAAACTTTGTTTTGTCTTGGGTCAATCGCAATTACAGCCGAGTCGCTGATGGTCACGATGAAGCGATCGAACTCATCGCCGATTCCACAACCCAATTTTCTGCTACGCCGTTTCGTCCTCAAGCGATTCATCCCGTCGCATTTGACGATCCTCAAGCCGATGCAAATCCAGTCCCGATCGGGTTGGGTTTAGAAATTTATACGCCCGAAGATGTCTATAAAACTGTCGAATTGATTGGGCAGCGATCGCTCGCTTTATTTGCTGATAATCCCGATGCTCAAGCGGCGGTTTTAGTTCGTACCAATGAGCAAGGGCGATTTGTCGCACGAGAATTAAAACGCTGGCACGGCGATAATCTCGACGTGTTTGAAGTCGGACAACGCGATCGTCAATCTCACATTCCCGCAGAGATATTGTCGCTGTTGCAGTTTCTCGATCGTCCCCATTCTCCCGACAATCTCAAAGCCGCTCTCTTAGCGTTAGTCGGACGACGATTAATTCCCAATCAAGATCTCAACGCGCTCGTGACCTTTCCCGAACAGTTTTTGTATCCGGCACCGCTTGATCCGCCTCAATCTGCCCAAGTAAAAGAGGCGAGTCACTATTGCGTCAGTCTGCTCCGCGCTCGATTAGAACTGCCGCTCTATCAGTTAATCTCGTTTCTCGCCTACACGCTGGACTACGATCAAACCGAATTGGCAACGGCAAATAAGCTGTCAGAACGAATCATGCAGCAAACGACTGAGAACTCGCTAGGGGCAATGCTAGAAACGTTGAGTGAGATTGTTAGTTCGGAGCGATTTGAACCTGTTGAAGCAGAAGATGACGATCGCTACACCCGTCCCAACCAACTGACGGTGATCACGATGCACAAAGCTAAAGGATTGGACTGGGACACGGTTTTCATTCCGTTTCTGCACGAAAATATGATTCCTGGAAGCCTTTATGTGCCGCCTCAAGCGAAGTTTTTGGGAGACTTCACTCTGTCAGAAGTGGCGCGCGCTCAGATTCGAGCGATCGTGCACGATACGGTGATTCCTGATATCGAGACCGCTTGGAAACGAGCAGACTATCTCAAGACTGCTGAGGAGTTTCGCTTGCTTTACGTGGCGATGACGAGAGCCAAACGACTATTGTGGATGTCAGCCGCCAAACGAGCGCCGTTTAGCTGGAATAAATCGGAAAACTTGGACGATCGGAAGCCGTGTCCTGTGATTCCAGCCCTCAAATCCCGATTTCCTGATTCTGTGATAGACGATGACGACGTTGATTTTTGATGTGAGACGTAATCTCGTAGATTGCTCCTAAAGTGGCAAATATTGAACGTGGCTTGTGAAATCCTCCAAATCGCAAGTCTTTGCAATGAGTTCTAGATCTCTGACGCAATCACCGATGCTGACAAGCTGTTGAGGAGCATAAATGACTCCTGAAAAACTCGATTCTTTTTGCTGAAGCTGCTTAACAATCGCTAAAAAATCATCATCTCTAGTGAACAAGACTCTCTGAAGTTCGTTCGCTCGATCTAAAACAAGCGGATCAGGAATCCCCTTCCGACCGTCTTCTTGGATACAAAGGACATCCACCTCCATTTAGCTATTTTTGATCATAAACTGCTTTGCTGCTTTGTCCTTGCGTTCGCTGTGGCGATCGGTTAAGTAATCTACTTGCTCTCTCAAGAGCGTTGTGAACTTGTAGAGTTCTTCCATTACGTCAATCATACGATCGCGATAAGGCGAGTCTTTTAGCGTGCCGTCTTCGTTAAATTCTTGATAGGCTTTGGCGATCGGAGACTGATTAGGAATCGTAAACATCCGCATCCAGCGACCGAGCAACCGCAGGGTATTGACTGCATTGAAGGACTGGGAACCTCCAGAGACTTGCATAACCGCTAATGTTCTACCTTGAGTCGGGCGAACGGCTCCAATGGTTAGAGGAATCCAATCAATTTGGTTTTTCATAATGCCAGTAATATTGCCGTGCATCTCTGGGCTAGACCAAACCTGCCCTTCTGACCATTGACTTAACTCGCGTAACTCTTGCACTTTGGGATGGGTGTCAGGCACGCTGCCATAAATTGGTAGCTCACGCGGATCAAAAAATCTCACCTCTGCCCCAAATTCCTGAATAATTCGAGCAGCTTCTTCGGCAGCAAGACGGCTATATGAACGCTCTCTGAGAGAGCCATATAAAAATAGAATTCTGGGAGGATGATCAAATTTGCTCATAGATTTGCAGACCCGATCGGGCTTACTTAAACAG
>Ga0209512_1002209_pt1 | contig 21375 bp, 17 predicted proteins | sample frozenSSSSmetaG_FD_184142 | JGI IMG/M metagenome (GOLD analysis project Ga0209512, IMG submission 184142) | Glacier valley bacterial and archeal communities from Borup Fiord, Nunavut, Canada, to study Microbial Dark Matter (Phase II) -... | ecosystem: Environmental > Aquatic > Freshwater > Ice >...
GCTCCCGCGTTTCGAGGCCCTGCCTGTTGCATGTCCATCTGCAAGTTGCTCCACCCTTCTTCCGTGAAATCAGCCGGCCGCCCGGCCCATCGATCGTCGAACGCCGTTAGGATGACGGCCGATCCGACCGCCGCCATTGCGCACCCGCCGATGACATCCCCTTCGCCCGCCGCACCATCGACCGTCGCCCTGCGCGGCGCGGCTTTCACGATGCGCGGCGACCCGTTCGCGATCGGCGACGAGGCAGCCCTGCACTACGAATCCGACGCCCTGATCGTCGTCGAGGACGGTCGCATCGCGCGCTTCGGCGACTACGGGACGCTGGCTCCCGGCCTGCCGGCCGGTGTGCCCGTGACCCACTACCGCGACGCGCTGATCGTGCCCGGCTTCATCGACGCGCACGTCCATTATCCGCAAACCCAGATCATCGGCGCCGGCGGCAAGCGGCTGATCGACTGGCTGAACGACTACACGTTCGCGGCCGAAGGGCAATTCGCCGACCGGGCGCATGCCGATTTCGTCGCGAACGTCTTCCTCGATGCCTGCCTTGCGCAGGGCACGACCACGGCGTCGGTGTACTGCACCGTGCACCCGCAGTCGGTCGACGCGTTCTTCTCGGCCGCCGAAGCCCGCGGCCTGCGGATGATCGCCGGCAAGACGCTGATGGACCGGCATGCGCCCGACTTCCTGCTCGATACCGCGCAACGCGGCTACGACGAATCGAAGGCGCTGATCGAACGCTGGCGGGGGCGCGGCCGACTCGGCTACGCGATCACCCCGCGCTTCGCGGTGACCAGCACGCCGCAGCAGCTCGAACTGGCCGGCGCCCTGCTCGCCGAGAACCCGGACACCTGGTGCCAGAGCCACATCTCCGAGCAACGCGACGAGGTGGCGTGGATCGCCGAGCTCTTCCCGTCGCGTCTCGACTATCTCGACGTCTACGACCACTACGGCCTGCTCGGACCGCGCACGCTGCTCGGCCACGGCATCCATCTCACCGAACGCGAATGGCAGCGCTGCCACGACAGCGGCACGACCATCGTGCATTGCCCGACCTCCAACGCGTTCCTCGGCAGCGGCCTCTTCGACTGGTCGATGGCGAAGAAGGAAGGCCGGGCCGCGTCGGTCGCACTGGCCACCGACGTCGGCGGCGGCACCACGCTGTCGATGCTCGCGACGATGGGCGCCGCGCACCAGATCGCGCAGCTCGGCGGCCACGCGCTCAGTGCCGCGCGCTCCTTCTATCTCGCCACGCTGGGCGGTGCGAAGGCCCTGCAGCTCGACGACCGCATCGGCGCGATCGCGCCCGGCCTCGAGGCCGACCTGGTGGTGCTGGACCTGGTCCATACACCGCTGATGAAGCTGCGCCTGAAGCACTGCGAGAACATCGCCGAGGTGCTGTTCATGCTGATGACGATGGGCGACGACCGGGCGGTGCGCGAGGTCTACGTCATGGGCCGGCCGGTCACCTTGGGCAGCGCGCGCTCGGTCGACGATCGACGGGACGTCGCGACCATCGGTTGAGGCCGACAGGAGGCCGCTGCACGCGTCGCTCGCGTCGGGACCTCCGTTCCCGGATGGCTATCATGTCGGGCGCGGGAGACGGTGTCGAAACCAGGCCGACCCTGCCGCCGGGTCCCCGCCCCCTGACCTAACGAAAGGACCTGAACATGTCGCTAGACAAAGTGCTCTACACCGCCCACGGGACCGCCACCGGAGGCCGCGAAGGCACCGGCAAATCGTCGGATGGCGTCCTCGACGTCAAGCTCACGACGCCCAGGGAGCTCGGCGGCAACGGCGCGACCGGAACCAACCCCGAGCAGTTGTTCGCCGTCGGCTATGCCGCCTGCTTCATCGGCGCGATGAAGGTCGTCGCCGGTCGCGACAAGGTCGCGCTGCCGGCCGACACCACGATCGACAGCAGCGTCGGCATCGGCCCGTCGGGGTCTGCCTTCGGCATCCAGGTCGAACTGAAGGTCACGATTCCCGGGATGGACCGCGCCGCGGCCGAAGCGCTGGTCGAGAAGGCGCACCAGGTGTGTCCGTATTCGAACGCCACGCGCGGCAACATCGACGTCACGTTGACGGTGGCCTGAGGTCGGCCCGCGACGTGTCGACGCGCATCAACGCCGGGCTGCACCGCACGGACGCCGACGCGCCGTCGCCCGGCAGCGTGCGCCGCTACGACGCCGCGTCGGAGTCCTTCACGTCCGAGCAGTGCCACATCGTCGAGCTGTCGAACGACGCGGCCGACGAAGCCGCGTCGATCGCACGCGCCCGCGTCGAGCCGGGCGTGACGACGCGCTGGCATCACCTCGTCGACACGACCGAACGCTACGTCGTCATCGAAGGGCGCGCGTCGGTCGAGGTCGGCACCGAGCCGCCCCGCACGATCGGCCCCGGCGACGTCGTCGTGATCGCGCCGATGGTGCACCAGCGGATCACGAACCTCGGCGCCTCGGACCTCGTCTTCCTGGCGATCTGCACGCCCCGCTTCCGGTCATCGAACTATCGCGAAGCAGAATGAGACCGCGCGGACGACGCGCGTCTTCCCCGCGTCGCGACACGCCCTGATCGGATCCGCGGCCGTTCCATCGCAGGACAAGAAAAAGCCCGGCACGCCGGGCTTTTTCATGCGAGCGATCCACCGCGTCAGGCCGCCGCCCCCAGCAGGGCGTTGATGCGCTTGACGAACGCCGCAGGATTCTCCAGTTGCCCGCCTTCGGCCAGCGTCGCCTGGTCGAGCAGCACGTGCGACCAGTCGTCGAAGCGCGGACTGTCCGCCGGCTCGTCCTTGAGGCGCATGACCAGCCCGTGGTGCGGGTTGATCTCCAGGATCGGCTTCGTCTCGGGCGCCTTCTGTCCCGCCGCCTTCAGCATGCGCGCCAGGTTGGCGCTCATCTCGCCGTCGTCGGCCACGAGGCACGACGGCGAGTCGGTCAGGCGCATCGTCACGCGGACCTCCTTGACGGCATCGCCGAGCGACGTCTTCATGCGCACGAGGACGTCGGCGAACTCGCCCGACTCCTTTTCCTGCTCCTGTTTCTCCGCCTCGTCCTCGAGCGTGCCGAGGTCCAGGCCGCCCTTCGCGACGCTCACCAGTTCCTTGCCTTCGAACTCGGTCAGGAAGTTGAGCGCCCATTCGTCGACGCGGTCCGACAGGATCAGCACCTCGACGCCCTTCTTGCGGAACACCTCGAGGTGCGGGCTGTTCTTCGCGGCGCCGAAGGTCTCGCCGATGACGTAGTAGATCTTGTCCTGGCCTTCCTTCATGCGGCCCACGTAGTCTGCCAGCGACACGACCTGCTCGTCGGTGTCGGCGAGCGTGCTCGCGAAGCGCACCAGCTTCGCGATGCGGTCCTTGTTCACGTGGTCCTCGCCGAGGCCTTCCTTCAACACCTGGCCGAACGACTTCCAGAACTTGGCGAAGTCCTCGGCCTTGTTGGCGGCCAGGTCCTCGATCATGCCGAGGACCTTCTTCGTGCTGCCTTCGCGGATCGCCTTGACGTCGCGGCTCTCCTGCAGGATCTCGCGCGAGACGTTGAGCGGCAGGTCGTTGGAATCGATCACGCCCTTGACGAAGCGCAAGTACACCGGCAGCAGCTGCTCGGCGTCGTCCATGATGAAGACGCGCTTGACGTAGAGCTTGATGCCGGCGCGCCGCTCGCGGTCCCACAGGTCGAACGGCGGCTCCTTCGGGATGAACAGCAGCTGCGTGTATTCGCTGCGGCCCTCGACGCGGCTGTGCGTCCACGCGAGCGGCTCGGCGAAGTCGTGGCTCACGTGCTTGTAGAAGTCGCGGTACTGCTCGTCGGTGATCTCGCTCTTCGGCCGCGTCCACAGCGCGCTGGCCTGGTTGATCGTCTCGACCTCGTCCTTCGTGACGTACTCGCTCTTCTCGCTGTCCCAGGTCTCCTGCTTCATGCGGATCGGCAGCGAGATGTGGTCCGAGTACTTCTTGAGCACCGACTTGAGACGATGGCTCGACAGGAAGTCGTCGTCCTCGGCACGCAGGTGCAGCGTGATCGACGTGCCGCGCTTCGCGCGCTCGATGTGCTCGACGCTGTACTCGCCGGAGCCGTCGCTCTCCCAGCGCACGGCCTCGTTAGACGGCAGGCCGGCGCGGCGCGTCTCCACCGTGACCTTGTCCGCGACGATGAAGGCCGAATAGAAGCCCACGCCGAACTGGCCGATCAGCTGGCCGACGGCAGCCGTGTCCTTCTGCTGGTCGCTCGACAGCTTCGAGAAGAACTCGCGCGTGCCGGACTTGGCGATCGTGCCGAGATGGTCGACGGCTTCGGCGCGGCTCATGCCGATGCCGTTGTCCGCGATGGTGATCGTGCGCGCCGCCTTGTCGAAGGACACGTCAATCGCAAGATCGCTCGAATTTCCGTCGGACCCCGCTTCGAACAGTTCCGGCTTGTCGATCGCCTCGAAGCGCAGCTTGTCGGCCGCGTCGGACGCGTTCGAGATCAGTTCGCGCAGGAAGATTTCCTTGTTGCTGTACAGCGAGTGGATCATCAGCTGCAGCAGCTGCTTCACCTCGGCCTGGAAGGCACGGGTTTCCTTGACGGGCTCGGTCGTGGTGGTCATCGGTATCTTTGATTGGAAAGCGGTTTTTGATTGACTGCAGCGTGCGTCGATCCGACGCACCGCGCAAGACATCGGGGCAATGCGGTGCGGATCAAGGGCCGGTCGCCGATCATCCGCCGGCCAGCCAGCGGTCTGCCGCCAGTCGGCCCCGCTCGCGCAACGCCCGGTGATCGTTCGCGTCGAGGCTCCCCTTGCCGGACAGCACCGCGTCGCCGAGCGCGTCGTGCAGGGCGATGCGGTGCAGGCGCGGGAGATCGTCCGGATGCATCCCGTCGCGCTCCCGGCAGGCACGATCGAGCTCGAACAGCCGCAGCTCGGCGAGCAGGCTGGCGTTGAACGTGATCTCGTTGACCCGGTCGAGGATGTCGGTCGCGCTCGACGGCACGCGGAGCCGACAATCGGGATTGATCTGCACGAGCAGGATCTCCGCCGCTTCGCCGCAGAGCGGCTCGATCGGCGGATTGGCCGAATAGCCGCCGTCCCAGTACGCCACGCCGTCGATGGTCACGGGCTGGTACAGGAACGGCAGGCAGGCCGACGCCATCAGCGCGTCGATCGACAGGTCGTCGCCGCTGAACAGGCGCGCCGCGCCGGTCTCGACGTTCGTCGCGGCGACGTGCAGGCGGATCGACGACGTGCGCAGCGCGTCGACGTCGACGATCCGTTCGAGCAGCTCGCGCAGCGGATTCAGGTTGAACGGGTTGATCTGGGTCGGCGACCAGAGCCGCATCATCGACGAGACCATCTCGGCGCCCGGCAGGCCCATGCCGTTCGCGAGACGCTGCGGCACCTGCAGCGGGGCCATCAGCGCGCCGATCTTGCCGACGCCTTCCCACAGCTCGGCGAGCGCCTCACGGGCTCCGGCGGGACCGCCCCGGGCATGGCCCGACACCAGCATGGCGCCGTTGAGCGCGCCTGCGCTCGCGCCGGTGATCTGCGGAAACGTCAGCCCGGGCTCTTCCAGCAGCCGGTCGAGCACGCCCCAGGTGAACGCGCCGTGCGCACCGCCGCCCTGCAGCGCGAGCCGCAGGGCCCGGCCGTCCTGCCGCTGCGCCCGACGTCGCGCGGGCGGCAGCCCGGCCGCTGTCCCCGCGCCGCGCTCCGCGGCGGGCGCGAGCCAGCGGTCAAGCCATCGTCTGAAGCGCGCGCGCCAGGGCATCGAGCATTCCCGGGTTGGAGGAGGTCGCGATGTTGAATCGCAACATGGAACTGGGCTGTTGCGACGGGGAGAACAGCGACCCCGGCGCCAGAAGATAGCCCTGGTCGAAGAGTCGCGCGGCCAGCGCGTTGGTCTCGATGCCCGGTGCCCGCGCCCAGACGAACATGCCGGCGGCAGGCTGGTGATCGACGACCAGGCCGACGCGCTCGATGCCGCGGACCGCCCGGTCGCGCGCCGCGTCGAAGCGTCCGCGCAGCCGCTCGACGTGCTTGCGGTAGTGCCCGTCGGCCAGGATGCGGCAGACGACGCGCTCGCCCAGTTCCGGCGTCGTCAGGGCGGCCAGCATCTTGTGGTCGGCGAAGCGCTCCGCTAGCGACGCCTCGCAAGCGAGGAAGCCGACCCGCAGGTTCGCGGCCAGCGTCTTCGAGAAGCTGCCCACGTAGATCACGCGCTTCAACTGGTCGAGGCTCGCGATGCGCATCGCGGGAGCGGCGGCAATCGATCCGCGGCTGACGGTCGACCCGGGGTGCAGGTCCGCGTACACGTCGTCCTCGATCAGCATGAAGTCGTGCTGCTCGGCGAGCTTGAGCACCTGGAACGCCTTGGCCGACGACAGCGACGTCGACGTCGGGTTGTGCAGTACCGAGTCGATCACGTAGAAACGGGGCTTGTGTTCGATCACCATGCGCTCGAGCACTGCCAGATCGGGCCCGTCGTGCAGACGCGGAATGCCGATCACGCGCGCGCCGTGCGCCGCGAACAGGCCGAACATCAGGAACCATGCCGGGTCGTCGACCAGCACCGTGTCGCCCGGTGCGATGAAGTGGCGCGCGACGAGGTCGAACGCCTGCGTCGCGCCGCTGGTGGTCACGATCTGAGCCGGGTCCGCCTCGATCGCCAGGGCGGCCAGCTTGCGTTGCAGCGCCTCGCGCAGCGGCAGATGCCCTTGCGGCCGTCCGTAGTCGAGCAGGCCCGCCGAGCGGGCGTCGTCGCTGCCCATCGTGCGGCCGAGCGCGCGGATCGCCCCCGCGAGGAGGCCGCGGTCCATCCATCCCGGCGGGGGCAGGCCGGAACCGGGCATGTGATGGGGCGGCAGGTCGCGGAACATGTTGCGCACCAGCCATTGCGCGTCGATGCGGCCCGCGTCGGTCGGACCGGGCACGCGCGCGCGGCCCGGACGCGGCGCCCTGGCACGCTGCGCCCTGCCCGCCTCCCCGACGAGGTCGCGGACATAGAAGCCGGAGCCGCGACGCGACTCGAGATAGCCGCGAGCCACCAGGCGCTCGTAGGCCTGGACGACGGTGAAGCGGCTGATCCGGCGCTCTTCGGCGAGCGCGCGAATCGAGGCCACGCGGGTACCGGGCCGGCAGATGCGATCGTCGATGCGCTGGCGCATCCAAGCGACGGTCTGCTCGACCAAGGTGCGATCGTCGCCCCTCAGCGCGGGCGCCGTGGCACGTGGCACACGGGTATGCCCGTTGCCCTGGGCAGCGGTCGCTCCATGGTCATGGGACATCGTTCCTCCGTCGATCCGTATCGGCCTGCGTTCCAGGCCACCTTCGCACTTTGTTTGGACGATTGTACCGGTTCCGTACTGGTCGTTTGGCTAGAGTGGCCACCTCTCGTCAGCAAGCCGGAGTTTTCCATGCACGACCATCCCTGGGCAGCGCTCGCGCTGTTCGCGTTCGTCTCGTCGATCACGCCGGGGCCCAACAATCTGCTGGCGACCGCGTCGGGAGCACGCTTCGGACTGCGTCGCACGCTGCCGCAGGTGGCGGGCGTGACGTTCGGCTTCACGGTCCTGCTGTGGCTGGCCGCATCGGGCGCGGCGGCACTCGTCATCAGCCAGCCGTCGATCGGCATCGCCCTGGCGCTGGGCGGCTATTTCTACCTGCTGTGGATGTCGGCGCGCCTCCTGCGGTCGGCTTGGCGACCCGTCGCGGGCGGCGACTCGAACGTCGTGACCCTGCGGCCGATGAGCTTTCTGCAGTCTGCACTGTTCCAGTTCGCCAATCCCAAGGCGTGGATGATGGCGATCTCCGCCGCGTCGGGCCTGATGGCGGATCACGGCCCGTCGCTAGCTGCAGTCGCCGTGCTGTGCGGCCTGTTCGCGGCGATCAACTTCCCCTGCGTCGGGGCATGGGCTGCGATGGGCGCGCACCTGCAGCGCTGGCTGTCCAGTCCCGTCGCTCCGTGGCGGATGCGCGTTTTCAACGGCGCGATGGGGGTGACGATGCTGGGGACGGTGGCATGGATGGCCTGCCTGCGCTGAGCATCGGCGAAAAAAGACGCCGGATGGACACGATCCGGCGCTCGGTAGCCGACCAGACGATCAGCGTTCCCAGTGTCCGCGCCGGAACCCGTAGCGATCGCCGTCCTGCCGCCACTCGGGGGCGACGTAGCGGTAGCCGCGACGCTCGCGTTCCCAATGGCCGTCGTACCACACGTGACGACGGCCGTTCCAATTCCAGTAACCCGGAGCCCACACGTAGCCCCGACGCGGCGGCGGCTGCACGATCACGCGCGGGGGCGGCGGGGGTTGGCCGATGCGCAGGCTGAACGACGACTGCGCGCGGGCGGCCTGCATCGGCACGGCGACGAGCAGGGGCGATGCGATCATCGCGGCGAGCAGCAGTTTCCTTGCGTTCATGGTTCCTCCTTGAATGTCCTCGTGCGTCTCGGATGGCGCGGGGCGGCACAGGTTCGCGCCACGATGGTCACCGAACGATGTGGATCGTGATCGGATGTCACGCAATCTTCGACCACCGCATTGCAAGGCACCCTCAGCGCATCACTCAAAACATCGGCATGATGGCGGCCGACCAACCCGTTCCAATGTCGAGAGAGGACGCCTCATGAACACTTGTCTGCGCGCAACCGGCCTGGCCCTCGCGGCCTTCGCCTTCACCGGCGTCGCGTCCGCAGCCGGAGTCAAGATCCCGATGAGCTCGGTCAATGCCGAAGGCATCGACAAGCCGATCGGCAGCATCACCGCCGTCGACACGCCGGACGGCCTGCGCCTGACGCCCAACCTGCGCAACCTGCCGGCCGGCGAGCATGGGTTCCACGTGCACGACAAGGCGAGTTGCGAAGCGGCGCCCGACCCCGACAAGCGCGGCGCGATGACTCCCGCGCTCGGCGCAGGCGGCCACTTCGATCCGGCCGGGTCGGGCAAGCACGAAGGCCCGATGGGCACGGGCCACAAGGGCGACCTGCCGTTGCTGGTCGTCGCGGCCAACGGCAAGACGACCAAGCCCGTGGTTGCGCCGCATCTCAAGCTCAAGGACATCTCCGGTCACGCGCTGATGATCCATGCAGGCAGCGACAACTATTCGGACCAGCCGGCCAAGCTCGGCGGCGGCGGCGGCCGGATCGCCTGCGGCGTCGCGCCCTAGACCCTGCGCCGCAGTTCGGCGGCGCACAGCGCCATCGCGGTGTTCGCCTCGTCGAGCACCTTGCCCATCGTGATGAAGCCGTGGATCTGGCGCTCGAAGCAGACGTAGCTGGTCGAGTTGCCCGCCGCCGACAACGCGCGGGCATAGTCGAGTCCTTCGTCGCGCAGCGGGTCGTAGCCGGCGGTGAGCACGAGGGCCGGCGGCAGACCACCGTGATCGACGTGCAGCAGCGGTGACGCGCGCCAGTCGAGGTCGTGCTTCGGGTCGTCGATGTAGTGGTCGTGGAACCACGTGATCGTGTTCGCCGTCAGCAGGTAGCCCTTGCCGTTCGACGTGTGCGACGCATGCTGGCGACGCTGGTCGGTGCCCGGATAGACCAGGAGCTGGAAGACGATCGGCAGGCGCCCGGCCAGTCCGTCGCGCGCCGCGAGGCAGACCACCGCGGCGAGGTTGCCGCCGGCGCTGTCGCCGCCGACCGCCAATCGCGTGGCATCGATGCCCAGTTCGTCGGCGTGATCGTGGACCCATCGCGTCGCGGCCAGCGCGTCGTCGTAGGCCGCAGGAAAACGGTGCTCCGGCGCCAGGCGGTAGTCGACCGCGACCACCGCCATGCCCGACCCGTTGGCGAGCTCGCGGCACAGCGTGTCGTGCGTGTCGAGGTCGCCGATCACCCAGCCGCCGCCGTGGTAGTAGACCAGCACCGGCAGGCGCGCGCCCTGCTCCGCTTCGGGCCGGTACAGCCGCAGCGGAATGGGGCCGTGCGGTCCCGTGGCGGACAGGTCGCGGACCTCGGCCACGTCCTGCGGCAACGGCTGCAGGATCGCGCGGCGTTCCCGATAGGTGCTGCGCGCGTCGAGATGCGGCAGCGATTCGATGGTCGGCACGCCGCGGGTGGCGAGCAGATCGAGCAAGGCACGGGCCTGGGGATGCAGCATGGAAGTCTCCTCGATCAGCGGCCGGCGGCCGGGGTCCAGCGTCCTGCGGATTCGAGCACGCGCGTCTCGCCGTGCTCGAAGGTGACGAAGGCCTCGGGCGGCAGCCCCGCCTTCTCGCGGGCGATCGCGAGATCCTTCGGCGGCTGGTCGAAGGGTTCGGTCGTGAGCACGAAGGTGCCCCAGTGGATGCCCATCGACTGTCGCACGTCGAGGTCGCGATCGATGCGCACCGCCTCCTCGGGATTGACGTGCTGGGCCTTGAGGTAGCGGTTCGGCTCGTACGCGCCGATCGGAATCGCCGCGAAGTCGAAGCGATCGAACCGCGCGTGGATCAGGTCCCGGAAGCCCGCCGAGTAGCCGGTGTCGCCGGCGAAGAAGAAGCGGTAGTCGACGGCTTGCGTCGGCCTCACCCGCTCGACCACGTAGCCGCCCCACAGCGTCTCGAAGCGATCGCCCGGCGACCGCGAACTCCAGTGCTGCGTCGGCACGAACGTGATGCGCAGGCGATCGCCCGTCGTCGACGGCACCTCGCGCGCGTTCCACCAGTCCATCGCCAGCACGCGCTCGATGCCGCGGTCGCGCATCCAGCGATCGACGCCGAGCGGCACGACGAACAGCGGCGAGCCGCCCGGCTGTCGCGCCAGCGCGTCGACGCTGGCCGCGTCGAGATGGTCGTAGTGATTGTGCGAGATCAGCACGACATCGACGTGCGGCCCTTCGGCGATCGTGAACGGCACCCGCACCTTGCGCTCGGGCCCGAGGAACGCGAACGGCGATGCGCGCAGCGAGAACTGCGGATCGGTGAGGACGTTCAGGCCCGCGAGCTGCAGCAGCACCGTGGCATGGCCGACCCACGTGGCCGTCGTGTCGCTGCGGTTCTCGCGCAGATAGACAAGGTCGGTCTGGCGGACCGGGATGCTCTCGAAGCCGCCGGGTGGGGGCTTCGTGCCGCCGTCGCGACTCCAGCGCCAGTACCAGTCCGCGAGGTCGCCGAGCGTCGGCAACTGGAAGGGGTACAGGTTCGCGTAGCGTCCGTCGGCCGAGGGCGCGCCCGTGAACGCCGGCGTCTGCGACCCCGCGCCCGCGACGAGCGCCACGAGCGCGAGCGCGCCCGCGGCCACACGGACCAGCGTCTGCTTCAAGCGTCGCCTTGCGTCGACGGCGCGTCCGGTTTCACGAGCACGGGCGCCTGGATGCGGTTTTCCAGCTTGCGCCCCTTGCGCGCCCGCTTGCCCCGATGCGGCTCGAGCGCCGCGCCGGTCCGGCGTACGCGCACCTCCTTGCCCCCCCGGCCGTGGCCGACGACGACGACGCCCTTCGGACCGATCGACAGCGCCGACACGAGCCGCGCGCCCTGCGCCAGGTCCTGCAGCGTGATGCCGCGTCCGCCGCCGGACAGCTTCTTGATCTCGCCCGACGGGAAGACCAGCAGGCAGCCGTCGCTCGACAGGCACGCGATCTCGTGGTCGGCGGCGACGTCGACGCGCGTCATGGCCAACGGTCGTGCGCTGCTGTCCGCCTTGCCGGCCGCGTCGTCGCCGCCGATCGTGACGAAGGCCTTGCCGCCCCGGTTGCGCCCGACCAGGTCGCCGAGCTTGCAGACGAAGCCGTGTCCCGCGGTGGTCGCGATCAGCAGCGGCAGGTCCGCCGGACCCGCGACCATCGACGCGATCTGCGAGCCGGGTTCGATGTCGACCAGCGACGTCACCGGCACGGCCTCGGCCTTGTCACCGCGCGTGCCGCGGGCAGTCGGCAGGCCGCCGACCGACGACGAGTACGCGCGTCCGTTGCTGCCGAGCACGACGAGCTGGTCGACGCTGCGGCACTCGTAGGCCGCGAGCAGCGCGTCGCCCGACTTGAACACGAAGCCCGCCGGATCGAGGCCGTGCCCGAGACGCGCGATCACCCACGCCTTCTGCGACACGATCACGGTCACCGCCTCGTCGACCACCTTCACCTCGAGCGACACGCGACGCTCTTCCTGGATCAGCGTGCGCCGCGGGTCCTTCGCACCGAAGGCCTTCGCGTCGGCCTCGATCTCGCGGATCATCTGGCGCTTGAGCGACGGCGGATTGGCGAGCAGCTCCTCGAGCTTCGCCTGGTCGGCGCGCTTGTCGGCCAGCTCCTGCTCGATGCGGATGGCTTCGAGCCGCGCCAGTTGCCGCAGCCGGATCTCGAGGATGTCCTCGGCCTGGCGATCGGACAGCGCGAACGCCGCAATCAGTGCCGGCTTCGGCGCATCGGCCTCGCGGATGATGCGGATCACCTCGTCGATGTTCAGCAGCACGATGCTGCGGCCTTCGAGGATGTGGATGCGCTCGTCGACCTTGTCGAGCCGGTGCTGCGTGCGGCGCTGGACGCAGGTCTGCCGGAACTCGACCCACTCGCGCAGGATGTCGCCGAGCGGCTTCTGGCGCGGCCGTCCGTCGATGCCGATCATCACCAGGTTCATCGACACGCTGGACTCGAGGCCGGTGTGCGCGAGCAGCAGGTGGATGAACGCGGCCTGCTCGACGTTGCGCGACTTCGGCTCGAACACCAGGCGTACCGGCGTGTCGCGGCCCGACTCGTCGCGCACCGTGTCGAGCGCCGCGAGGATCGTCTGGCGCGTCGCCGCCTGCTCCGCGCTCAGAGCCTTCTTGCCGAGGCGGATCTTGGGGTTGGTCAGCTCCTCGATCTCTTCGAGCACCTTCTGCGTCGACGTGTTCGGCGGCAGCTCGTTGACGACCACCTGCCACTGTCCGCGCGCGAGGTCCTCGATCGTCCAGCGCGCCCGCACCTTGAGGCTGCCGCGACCGCTCTCGTAGATCGCGGCGATCTCCTGCGCCGACGAGATGATCTGGCCGCCGCCGGGGAAGTCGGGACCCTTGATGTGCTCGAGCATCTCGGCGGTGGTCGCCTTGCCGTTCGAGCGGACCATCGCCACCGCCGCGGCCGCGACTTCCGCGAGATGGTGCGACGGGATCTCGGTGGCCATGCCGACCGCGATGCCCGACGCGCCGTTGAGCAGCACGAACGGCAGGCGCGCCGGCAGCAGGTCGGGTTCGGTGCTCGACCCGTCGTAGTTCGGTCCGAAGTCGACCGTGCCCTCGTCGATCTCGTCGAGCAGCAGCCGCGCGATCGGCGTCAGGCGCGCCTCGGTGTAGCGCATCGCGGCCGCGCCGTCGCCGTCGCGCGAACCGAAGTTGCCTTGCCCGTCGATCAGCGGATAGCGCAGGCTGAAGCTCTGGGCCATGCGCACCAGCGCGTCGTAGACCGACTGGTCGCCGTGGGGATGCAGCTTGCCGAGCACGTCGCCGACCACGGTGGCGCTCTTGCGCGGCTTGGCGTCGGACGACAGGCCGAGCTGGTTCATCGAATGCAGGATGCGGCGCTGCACCGGCTTCTGGCCGTCGGCCACCTCGGGCAGCGCACGGCCCTTGACGACCGAGATCGCGTAGTCGAGGTAGGCGCGCTCGGCGTAGTTGCCCAGCGTCAGGGCGTCGTCGGGCCCTTCGGTCTCGGGCGGCGGGAACAGCGGAGTCTGGGTGCTCATCGAGGGTCTGGGTTCAGGGGGTCGGACCCGATACGGCCGCGGGGACCGCGATCGAGCCGCCGGCCGGCCCGTCCGCCGAGGGCGCAGGCAGGCGCAGCGGCACGTTGGGGTCGGGCAGGTTGCGGCGGGCCGCGGGAACCGTCACGCGGATGCGATCGATCGGATCGACCTTGCCGCGCGCCGGCTGAAAGTACGCGTGGAACTGGTCGACCAGCTTCACGTAGGCCTGGGTCTCGGGGAACGGAGGGACGGTGTTGCGGAAGCGGACCACCGCGTTCTCGCCGGCGTTGTAGGCCGCGAGCACGAGGTCGGGCCGGTTGGCGAACTGCCGGCGCAGGTCGGCCAGGTAACGCGTGCCGATCTCGAGATTGAGCATCGGGTCCGCCAGCTTCGCGTCGACCGACTTCCTGCGATCGGCGCGCACGCCGTAGCGCTCGCCGGTGGCCGGCAGGATCTGCATCAGTCCGACGGCGCCCTTGTCCGAGACCGCACCCGGCTCGAAGCCCGACTCCACCGCGATCACCGCCTTGACCAGTTGCAGATCGAGGCCGTGGCGCGACGAAGCGGCGCGGATCATCGGCTCGAAATGCGCGATGTTGGGATGCGCGACGAGGCGCTGGAACAGGCGCGTCTTCATCAGCGACGCATCGGGCGGGAGTGCCCCCGACCTCGCCGGCTCGTCGCCGGTCTTCAGGAACAGCGTGTAATGCGCATCGAGCGCTTCGGTGGCGAGGTGCGTCACGCCGCTGGCGTCGATGTAGCCGTAGATGTCGGCGCGGGCCTGCGCGACCGCGCCCACGCACAGCGCGATGGCGAAACTCGCTGGAAGGAGCCGCGTCATTCGGGTTGTCTCACGCGTCGATGAACGCGCGCAGCATTGCGAGCGACGGTTCGGGGCGGTCGCGCCAGATGCCGTGGCCGCAGCCGTCCATGCAGACGAAGCGCGCGTCCGCCGGCGTGACCGACGACGTCAGCGAATCCGCCAGCTCCTTCGACAGTTCCCACGGAATGACCGGGTCCTCGCGGCCGGCGAGCACCAGCGTCGGGCACGTGATCCGCGCCAGCGACGCGCGCAGGTCCATGTGCTGGAAGAAGCCGGCTGGCGACAGGAAGTGATGCATCACGTCCGTCTTGTTGAGCACCATCCTGCGCGCGTCCTCGAGGCTGGCCTGCGCGGCATACAGCGGCAGGCAGACCTCGCGGTATCGCACGATGTCGTCGGGGTCCATGCGGCTCCAGAACGCCCGCGCCACCCGCTCGGCCTCGGCGCCGCCCCGCTCGGCGAAGCGCCTCATCGACAGCTCCAGGTCCCAGCGCGCGCCGATCGACGAGATGATCAGCTTGCCCGCGTGGTCCGGGTACTTCGCGCCGTAGAACTGCGTGACGGTTCCGCCGAACGATTGCCCGAGCACGACCGGCCTGACGATGCCGAGCGTGTCGCAGAACGCCTTGACGTCGTCGGCCCACTGGTCGAGCGTCCACCGCGACGGATCGCTCTGCGCCGAGCGGCCGTTGCCGCGATGATCGATCCACACGAGCTGGTAGTGCTCGGCGAGCGGCAGCAGCGGCGCCTTCACGGCGCTGTGGTCGGACCCGGGGCCGCCGTGGAGGATCAGCAGCGTCGGCACCTCGGCGAGGACGCCGTCGCGCGGACGCCATCCCGGTCCCGCGACATCGAAGAACAGGCGGGTGTCGTTGACGTTCAGGAACATCGGCTCTCCCTGTGCGGACCGTCAGACGTCGGCTTCGACTTCGTTGCCGTGCTCTTCCAGCCAGCTCTTGCGCGCGGCGGCCTCGCCCTTGCCCATCAGCATGTTCATGCGCGCGGTGGTGGCCGTGAGGTCGAGCGACCCGAGCGTCACCTGGGACAGGCGCCGCGTATCGGGATTCATCGTGGTCTCCCACAACTGCTCGGCGCTCATCTCGCCGAGGCCCTTGAAGCGCGAGATGCTCCACGACTTTTCGCTGGCGCCGTCCTTGGTCAGTTTGTCCTCGATCGCGAGCAATTCGCCCTCGTCGAGCGCATAGAGCTTCTGCGCCGGCTTCTTGCCGCGCGCGGCGACGTCGACGCGGTACAGCGGCGGCCGCGCGACGTACAGGTGGCCCTGTTCGATGATCTGCGGGAAGTGACGGAAGAACAGCGTCAACAGCAGCACCTGGATGTGCGAGCCGTCGACGTCCGCGTCGGACAGGATGCAGACCTTGCCGTAACGCAGCGTCGACAGGTCGACGACCTGGTCGCGACCGTGCGGGTCGACGCCGATCGCCACCGCGATGTCGTGGATCTCGTTGTTCGCGAACAGACGGTCGCGCTCGGTCTCCCACGCGTTGAGCACCTTGCCCCGTAAAGGCAGTATTGCTTGGAAGACTTTATCGCGTCCCATCTTCGCGGAGCCGCCGGCCGAATCGCCCTCCACGAGGAAGACCTCGTTGCGTGCGATGTCGGTCGACTCGCAGTCCGTCAGCTTGCCGGGCAGCACGGCCACGCCCGAGCCCTTCTTCTTCTCGACCTTCTGCGCCGAGCGCTGGCGCGTCTGCGCCTGGCGGATCACCAACTCGGCGAGCTTGCGGCCCTGGTCGACGTGCTGGTTGAGCCACAGCTCGAGGCCCGGCCGCGCGTAGTTGGCGACCAGCCGCACCGCGTCGCGGCTGTTGAGTCGCTCCTTGATCTGGCCCTGGAACTGCGGATCGAGCACCTTGGCCGACAGCACGAACGACACGCGCGCGAAGACGTCCTCGGGCAGCAGCCGCACGCCCTTCGGCAGCAGGCCGTGCAGGTCGATGAAGCCCTTGACCGCGTCGAACAGGCCCTCGCGCAGGCCTGCCTCGTGCGTGCCGCCGGCCGGCGTCGGGATCAGGTTGACGTACGACTCGCGGATCAGCGGCCCTTCCTCGGTCCACGCGACCACCCAGTCGGCGCCCTCGCCTTCCGCGAAATTGTCGCTGCCGGTCGAATGCCGCGCGCCTTCATAGAACGGGATCAGCGGCTCGCTGCCGCTGGTCTGCGCGAAGGCGTCGAGCAGGTAGCCGCGCAACCCTTGCGCGTAGTGCCAGGTCTCGCCGAGCGGCTCCTTCGACTTGCGCGCGTCGGTCAGGGTGACGGTCACCCCCGGCAGCAGGACGGCCTTGCTGCGCAACAGGCGCTGCAGGTCGGCGAACGGGATCGTCTCGCTGTCGAAGTACTTCGCGTCCGGCTTCATCGTCACGCGCGTGCCGGTGCTGCGCACGCCGCGATCGTCGGTGCGCACCAGCGGACGGGACACCAGCGGCGCGACGACGTCGCCGTTGGCGAAGCCGATCGTGTGGACGCCGCCGTCGCGATACACGATCACGTCGAGCGACTTAGACAGCGCATTGGTGACCGACACGCCGACGCCGTGCAGGCCGCCCGAGAAGCTGTAGGCGCCCCCGCTGCCCTTGTCGAACTTGCCGCCGGCGTGCAGGCGCGTGAAGACGATCTCGACGACCGGCACGCCTTCGTCCGGATGCAGGCCCACCGGGATGCCGCGGCCGTCGTCCTCGACCTCGATCGTCGTCTTCCCGTTCGCGTCCGCCGTGAGCGTGACGCCGATGCGCGTCGCGAACCCGCCGAGCGCCTCGTCGGCGGCGTTGTCGATCACCTCCTGCACGATGTGCAGCGGATGCTCGGTGCGCGTGTACATGCCGGGCCGCTGCTTGACCGGCTCGAGCCCCTTGAGGACGCGGATCGACGCTTCGGAATACTGCCCCGAACGGGGCGCGGTGACGGACTTGCTCAAGACGGTTTCCGATCGGGACCGCATCGCAGCATGCGCGCGGAAGCTGTAGGACTTATCCCCATTTTCTGTGGAAAAAAGGGGCTGAAAAGCGCGCAGAGCCTTGTGTGGCGCGGCTCCGTCGACCGTGGTCAAAAATGAGGCAGCATGCGATCACGGCGGCGGCGGCGGTCGTCGGCGGCGCGGTCGCGTCAGGCATCGGCCGCGAGCTGCTCCAGCGCTTCCCAGCGCGCCATCGCCACGCTCAGGTCGCGCTCGATCTGCGCCGCACGCCTCTGGAGCGCCGCCGCGGCATCGCGATCGTTGCGGTAGAGCGTCGGATCCGCGAGCTGCGCCGCGATGCCGGCCTGCTCGGTCTCCAGCGCGCTGATCGTCGCCGGGAGAGCCGCCAGTTCGCGCTGCTCCTTGTGCCCGAGCGCGGCCTTCGGCCTGGCGGGCGCCGCAGCAGGCGCCTTGACCGCGGCGGGTGCGGGGGCGACCGCCGCCGGCTGCGCTCGCGCCCGTGCCGCCTCGGTGTCCGCGTAGCCGCCGACGTATTCGCGCCAGCGCCCTTCCCCTTCGTACGCGATGGTCTGCGTGACGACGTTGTCGAGGAACGCGCGATCGTGGCTGACCAGGAAGATGGTGCCGGGGTAGTCCACCAGCAGCGTCTCGAGCAGCTCCAGCGTGTCGACGTCGAGATCGTTGGTCGGCTCGTCGAGCACCAGGACGTTGGCCGGACGCGCGAACAGGCGGGCGAGCAGCAGGCGGTTGCGCTCGCCGCCCGAGAGACTCTTGACCGGCGAGCGCGCGCGCTCGGGCGCGAACAGGAAGTCGCCGAGGTAGCTCATCACGTGCTTGCGCTGCATGTTCGCGCCCTCGCCGATCTCGATCCACTCCGACCCCGGGCTGATGGTCTCGAGCAGCGTCTTCTCGGGGTCGAGCACGGCGCGGGTCTGGTCGAAATACGCGACCGACATCTGCGTGCCGCGCTTGACGGTCCCCTCGTCGGGCTCGAGCTGGCCGAGGATGAGTTTCAGCATCGTCGTCTTGCCCGCGCCGTTGCGTCCGATCAGGCCGACGCGGTCGCCGCGCATGATCGTCGCGGTGAAATCCTTGATGACCACGCGACGCTGGGCGCCGGGTTGTAGCGGATCTTGGAAGCTCTTCGTCACGGCGACCAGTTCGGCGACCAGCTTGCCGGAGCGGTTGCCGGTGTCGACCATCAGCTGCACGTCTTTCGACCGCTCGCGCCGCGCCGCGCGATCGACGCGCAACTGTTCGAGTCGCCGCACGCGGCCCTCGTTGCGCGTGCGCCGCGCCTTCACGCCTTCGCGGATCCACGCCTCCTCCTGCGCGAGCCGCTTGTCGAACTTGGCGTTCTCGACCCGCTCGACCTCCAGGTCCTCGGCCTTGCGCGTGCGGTAGGCCGCGTAGCTGCCCGGGAAGCTCGTCAGGTTGCCGCGGTCGAGTTCGACGATGCGCGTCGTGACCGCGTCGAGGAACGAGCGATCGTGGGTGATGAAGATGACGCTGCCGGCGAATTCGCGCAGCAGTTCCTCGAGCCAGCCGATGGTCTCGATGTCCAGGTGGTTGGTCGGCTCGTCGAGCAGCAGCAGGTCGGGGTCGGTGACCATCGCCCGCGCCAGCGCGACGCGCTTGGCCTGGCCGCCGGACAGGCTGCTGACCAGCGCCTCGCGATCGAGGTCGAAGTGCTCCAACACACGCTCGAGCCGGTGCGCGGCGCCCCAGCCGTTGTCGGCGTCGAGCGCGGCCTGCAGGTCGGCGAGCTCGTTCATCGCCTCTTCGGAATGATCGGTGGCCACGCGCGTCGCGGCACGCTCGTACGCGACGATGTGCGCGGCCGCGGGCAGCCCGCTGGTGACGACCTCCAGCACCGTCATCTCGGGCGGCAGGTGCGGCTCCTGCTCGACCAGCGCGGTGGTCACCCCCGATGCCCGGGTGATGCCGCCGTCGTCGGGCTTCTGCGTGCCGGCGATCAGCGACATCAGCGACGACTTGCCGGCGCCGTTGCGGCCGATCAGGCCGATGCGTTCACCGCGCTCGACGTGCAGCGAGATCTTGTCGAGGAGCGCGACGTGACCGAACGCGAGTTCGATGTTCTGGAGGGACAGCAACGACATGATGGGACCGGGCTTGAGGCCGGCAGACCGATCGGCGGGGCGATCGATGCGGCAGCGGGATGGTTCGTGGGTCGATTCGGCGGGGACGGCAGGCGTCCGGATCCGGCGTCGTGGCGCCGCGCGATCGAAGGGCCGCAGTTTAGCCGAGTCCCGCGGTCGGGCGCCGGCGCATCGGCCGGCACCCGGTGAAACAGGCTCTCGTCAGGCCTCGGCGACCTGCAGGATCAGCTTGCCGAAGTTCTCGCCGCGAAACAGGCGCAGCAGCGTCTCGGGAAAGGTGTCGAGGCCGACCGCGACGTCCTCGCGGCTCTTCATCCTGCCGTCCTTGAGGTAGCCGCCCATCTCGGCGATCGCGATGGGGAAGCGCGGCGCGTAGTCGAAGACCACGATGCCTTCCATCCGCGCCCGGTTGACCAGCAGCGACAGGTAGTTCGCCGGTCCCTTGACCGCCCCGGTGTTGTTGTACTGGCTGATCGCACCGCAGATGATGATGCGGGCGCCTCGCGTGATGCGCGTGAGCACCGCGTCGAGGATGTCGCCGCCGACGTTGTCGAAGTAGATGTCGACGCCCTTCGGGCAATGTTCCTTCAGCGCCGCCTTGACGTCGCCGGCCTTGTAGTCGATGCACGCATCGAAGCCGAGCTCCTCGACGACCCAGCGGCACTTCTCGGGACCGCCGGCGATGCCGACCGCGCGGCAGCCCTTGATCTTCGCGAGCTGGCCGACGGTCTGCCCGACCGCGCCTGCCGCACCCGACACGACGACTGTCTCGCCGGCCTTCGGCTGGCCCACGTCCATCAGGCCGAAGTACCCGGTCATGCCCGGCATGCCGAGCACGTTGAGCCACTGGCCGATGTTCCCGGCGCGCAGGTCGATCTTCGACACGTCGCCGCGTGCGACCTGCTTCTCGCCGACCGACCAGTACTCCTGGACGCCCGGTGCACCGGTGACGTGATCGCCGACCGCGAACAGCGGGTTGCGGGACGCGACCACGACGCCGACCCCGCCCGCCCGCATCACCTCGCCGATCTCGACCGGCGCGATGTAGCTCTTGCCTTCGTTCATCCAGCCGCGCATCGCGGGGTCGAGCGACAGCGACAGCGTCTTGACGAGGACGCCGCCGTCGTCGGGCTCGTCCACCGGTGCGGTCGTGAACGACCAGTTGTCGCGGGTGGGCATGCCGTTCGGGCGGCCCGCGAGCCGGACCTGGTGATTCACGAACGTCGACAGGTCTTTCATGGTGTGCTCCTGGGTGATGGTTCCGCGGGCGCTTCACGGCGGCGCGGCATGGCGCAGTCTCCGACAGCGCATTGGCATGCAGTCTCACGGTGGCGAACCGCGTCGCCACTTACCGTGTGCCGCACCGTTCGATCCTTGCGGTGCGACGTTGGTCCCCGCGCCGGGAATCGAACCTGGATTTGCCGCTTAGGAGGCGGCTGTTCTATCCATTGAACTACGCGGAGAGCGGCGGATTATAGCGACGGCCTGTGGCCCGCCAGCGATAATCCGCCCCCGGCACCATCCGACCACCACGACCGATTCCCCATTTCGCAGGAGACCACATGACGACGATCATCGCAGGGCGCTTCCAGACTTCCGAGCAAACCGACCACGCGGTCGAGGCGCTCGCCGCCCTGTCCATCCCGCGCGACCGCATGAGCGTCTTCTACGTCAACTCGCCGGGCCAGCACGACCAGACGCCGGTCGGCGGCGACGAACAGGAATCCCCGGGACTCGAACGGGCAGAGCACGGCGCAGGCGCCGGCGCGGCGATGGGTGCGGGTCTCGGCGTGGCGGGCGCCCTGATCGGAGCGACGGCGGGACTGGCCGCCCCGCTCGTCGCGGTGGCCGCCCTGGGTGCCGCGGCGGCGGGCGCGTAC
>Ga0209512_1002213_pt1 | contig 21340 bp, 19 predicted proteins | sample frozenSSSSmetaG_FD_184142 | JGI IMG/M metagenome (GOLD analysis project Ga0209512, IMG submission 184142) | Glacier valley bacterial and archeal communities from Borup Fiord, Nunavut, Canada, to study Microbial Dark Matter (Phase II) -... | ecosystem: Environmental > Aquatic > Freshwater > Ice >...
AGGCAAGTGCGATCACTCAACGTGGGAGATGTCTTGGAGTTGAAGCAGAGCAAGACGCACAAGTATCGTCCCGTAACCCTCAACGGCATGGCGACCTCGGCAATCCAGACTTGGCTAGAGACCAGCCGCCTTCAGGACGAGGACCATCTATTCACGGGGCAGCGGGGGTGCCTGACGGTGACCACGGTGAGCACGATGGTCAAGACTTGGTGCCAAGATGTGGGGTTGAAGGGAAATTATGGCAGCCACACGCTTCGCAAGACTTGGGGCTACTGGCAGCGGACAGAGCGAGGCACTGCGATTCCTCTGCTGATGGAGGCGTTTGGACATGCCACTCAACGTCAGACGCTGGCGTATTTGGGGATTCAGTCGGATGAGATTGCTCAGATCTATGAGTTGGAGCTTTGAGGAAGCTGCGCCTCTCCTAACTCATCTTGTCTTTGTTTTACAGAATAACCTGAAGCTTGTTGTGTGGAGCTTTCAGGCTTCGGCGAATGTCAAGGTTTGAGAATCTTTAATGACCGTTTTTGAGGGATTTTGAATCTCGATCGCACCTCAAGGATCAAGTAGACTTCACACTCCTCTTCCACTACGATTCAAGACGTGCGTGTTAGTCATCGTCGTTCTCCCATCTTTGGAACCCAGCAATTCTTGAACGGTGCGAATGTCATAGCCTACTTCGAGCAGATGGGTGAAAAAGCAGTGCCGAAACCTATGAAATCCGACCCGTTTCATGATTCCCGTCGCTCGAACCGCTTGCTTGAGCGCTTTTTGCACTCCACTCTCATGCAGATGATACAGCTTTAACGGTTTCACTAAACTTGTGGGCAACAGCGTCACACGGCTCTCATACTCTTTAGAATTTCGCGCGATAATCTGATGCTGGGCAAAGTCCAAATCTTTCACCCGCAGATTCAACTCCTCATTCAGTCGAACTCCACTGTCTACAGCACCTGAACCACCAGTCGCGGCACTCCATTTAAGTGTTGAAATACGGATCTCACTTCATCTTAGGGCTGAGTTGAACTCAGCGGAGCAGTTGGGCAGTCTTATGAATCTGAGCATTGGATCACTGCTTTGCACATTGAAGCATTAGGTCTAAGCTTTGTTATTCCTAATGATAATTCTGCTATTTTCCTTTTTCTCTACTGTTGTTATTTAATTGATTTGTTTGCTTAATGAGGTCACCTAATGTTGTTCGAGCAGGCTCATAGGATGGATTGAGGGCTAGTGCTGCTTTTAAGGTTGCGATCGCAGCTTGTTTTTTGCCTAATCTAAACAGTGCTGTCCCTTGTCCTGTGATTACAGATACATTGTTGGGTTGAATTTGATTCGCTTGCTGGAAAGCGTTCAAGGCTTCGGAATACGCTCCTACAGCAAGCGCAATGGTTCCATAGTTGAACTGAATTTCAAACGATCGAGGGTTCAATTTTGCCGCCTCTGTTGCTTTGCTTAATGCCTCAACCTTCCTGTTGAGATACCATAGCGTAACTGCTTGATTGGTTAATAGATCCGCATAGAGAAGCGAATCGTCTGCTTTTAGTCCTGTTTTGATCAGTTCACCATAGGCATTTATGGCGCTTTGATAATGTTGATCAGCTTTTTCTCGATCGCCCTGAGTGCTAAGAATTCTAGCTAGCGTAAACTGCGCTTGAGGATACTGAAGATTTTGGCGAATGGCTTCTTCTATGGCTTCTTCTGCGGCGGTTCGAGCCTGGTTTAAGTCGGACTGCGATCCGTTTAGGCTGAGGTGCCATAGCCCGATCGCTTTATAGTTGAAAGCTTCGGCATCGTTGGGGTAAAGAGCGATCGCTCGTTCTGCTGAGGCGGTAGCATCCTCATATCGTTGCAATCCGAGTAGGGCACTACTGCGCTGACCCCAGGCATAGGCTGAATTGCTTTCTTCCCACAAACCATCTCCTTTGAGGGCATTGTCACAGGCAGTTAGGGCAGATTGAGATTGATGCAGGTGGTTGAGTACAGCACATTGATTGACGAGGGCGATCGTAGAATTAGGACGGAGTTGAATCGCTCGCTCGTAAGACGTTAAGGCTCTCGCATCTTGCCCTAGCTGTTCGAGTACCATCCCTTGATAAGTCCAGAGCATTGGGTCATTTGGATTATTTGCTAAAGCAGCTTCGTAATAAATGACTGCTTTTTCAAAGGCAGCTTTTGCCTCTGGAAAGCGATTTTGCTGCTTAGAAATCAGACCTTGCTTGTACCAAAAGGCTGCTGGTAGTTGCGTTTTATCTATTTTTGCTTGCTTGATAATGGTCTCGCTCGTGTTCGTACAGGTTTGCTCTTCTGTTTGAGTTTGTTCTAGAGCAAGTTTAAGATCTGGGGTAGCGGTTTGACTAAAGTTTGTGGCTTGTCTCTTTCTGAGTTTCAAGACTGTTTCACAGCGTTCAGCTTGGGTTATGTGATCATCAGGTGTAATTGCCAGAACTTGATCATATGCCGCGATCGCGTCTTCTAATTGCCCCATTTTTCGTAGGGTTTTACCTCGAATTGTCCAAGCAATCGCTGGGTTGAGTTCTCCCCACTCGCCATCGACTCGCAAGGCTTGATCACAGGACGAGATCGCGTCTTCATATCGTCCCAATCGCGCTAGGGCATCACAGCGATGAGTCAGTCCCAGAGAGTAAGCGGGTTGGATGCCTAAAACATAATCGTATGACCCGATCGCGTCTTGATACTGTCCTAAATTAAACAGTGCATCACTACGGAGTTTCCAGAGTTCGAGGGTTGCCTGTTGTTGTTTTTGCCTGTTTTTTTCGGGATTCAAGGGAATGGCTTTTTCGCAAGATTGTAGTGCTTCTGGATAGAGCTTTTCTGAGGAGAGAGATCGACATTGATCCGCCCAAAAATCGAAGTCTTTGAATTCAAATTCTTTTGCTGGTTCGGTCAGTCCTAATCTTGCAGTGGCGCTTAAAATAGCTGCAATTAAGAACGTATAAGTACAGATGTTTGTGAATGCTGCCGTGAATCTTAGCCATTGACGGACGTGCTGCATTTTTGACACTCCGAAGATGCTGAATTCTAAAATGAATACAAACTTGCGATCTGAATGAATACAAACTTGCGATCAAGTGATAGCTTGAATTGTTAATTCATTGGTGACTCCTTTAGCATTATGACCGATTCTTTCTTTACGGTTGCAAAGTTTGAGAAATCAGTATATTTATTGAGTAACTCTACAGCAAACGAGTAGCTCAAGTTACTTATTTCAAAAACTCAGGGTTATGTCATGGGGATCAAACCTTTATCGAGTTCGCTTTGCAGCCTTCAAAAAGTTGCGGTTTGTCTTCCCTTATTGCTGATTACTTTTGCTGATGCGTCTATTTCTGCCCCAGATGCGGCACCGGTTAAACGGTTAAAGGAAACCCGCAACTGCGAGAGTTGTAGTCTCAAGGCAGCAAATCTACAGAGTTTTTACCTTCAGGGTGCAAACTTGAGCAAAGCCGATCTCAGTAATAGCAGTCTTAAGAATGCAAATCTTCAGGGCGCAAATCTTCAGAGTGCCAATCTGAAAAATGCTGATCTGACAGGTGCCAACCTTCAAGGCGCAAATCTGACCGGAGCGCAACTGCAAGGCGCAATTTTGAAAAATGCAAAAATTGATGACCAAACATCACTAGAGAAGAAATGGCGATCAACGTGGGAAATGCTAAATCAACCGATTGCTGGCAAAGACTTTAGTAATGTAGACTTGCGCGGCGTAAATCTCAAAGGAATTGACTTGAGCCAATCAATATTAGAAGGTGCAAACTTCTCAGAGGCAGATTTAAGTAACGCTAAGTTACAAAAAGCGGATTTGACACGAACTAATTTACAGAATGCAACGCTATTCATGGCAAATCTGCAAGAAGCGATCCTTCGGAATGCGAGTTTACAAAAAGCGAACCTGCGGGGATCGAACCTCGTTAAAGCACAATTTAACGATGCAATATTAACCAACGCAAACTTACGCAATACCCTTTCGAGTGATTCTAACTTCACAGGTGCGACTCTGAGCGGTGTTGATTTGAGTAACGCAATTATGACGGGTTGTGACATGACAGGCGCAAAGCTCGATCGCGCTATTCTTAACAACGCTAAACTAGAAAACTGCACACTCAATGGTATCAATTTTAGAGGCTTAAACCTTGGTGGTGTAAGCTTCAAAGGGGCAATCTTGAAAGATGCTAACTTGAGTCAACTCAACCTCAGCAACCTAAATTTGAGCGGTGCAAAACTCAGCGATGCCAATCTTAGCAGTGCAAACTTGAGTGGAGCTGATTTGAGTCAAGCAGACTTGAGTGGAGCAAATCTTCAGGGTGCAAATCTTCGAGAAGCAAATCTGACTCAAGCCATTCTCCGCAACGCAAATCTACGAGGCGCAAATTTAAGAGATGCCAAACTCGATGGAGCCAAACTCGAAGAGGCACAAGTTCGGTAAAACTTTTTGGTCTAGATCAATTCGCTAACTTACTATTGTTGAGAAAATGTCATCATCTCCTCACCCACCATTTCCTTCTCCCAATCCGCTCAAGCGACTGCACGTTTATGATGGACTGATGATGAACTCGCGGCGCTGGCAGATGGCAGATCACTATCATCGGCAGCGTCAAAATTTACAGTTTCAGTCGCTGCATCAGCCAGGAATTGTTTGTGGTTTAGGGGTGCGAGTCATTGCGCCCCCCGATCACCTGGATCAAGACTCTAAAACTCAGTTTCCTCACTGGCTAGAAATTGAACCGGGCATCGCGATCGACACTCAAGGCAACCCGATTATTGTGGATGCAGACACTGATCGCACTTACCCAATTGTTGCCCGTCCGTCTGGTCGCCATCTAACGCTATATATCGTCATTAGCTACGCTGAACCCGAAAGCACTCCCCAGAACAATGAGGAAATGCTGCGGGAGTGGTTTCGAGTCGATCAAGTGACCGAGACTCCTCAGCCCCATCAGATTGAGCTTTGTCGCATTGACTTGAGTGACCCGGTTCAGTTAAGCGTGCCTCCTGATTTGTTTGCGCCAAGCGTGAATCAGTTGAACTTTCGACATCGCAAATCGACCCAGCCGCGTTCTCAAGGTGTAGTGCGGGCGGGACAGATCAAACCTAGTCATGATTCGGATGCGGCTAGTGATTTAGCAACTCACACGCTGTATCGGCAAAGTCGGGCAAATTTCTCAGAGTTGATGCAGTCGGTGTATAGCCTTTATCCAGCATTACAAGGTGATGCCGAGGTAGCGATCGTCAATCTCATTGAAAACGTGGCGAACTATGACGTTCTCTACTTATCAGATGCTTCAAGACTAGAGCAACTAAACTGCAATGAATGGACAGCGCTAAAGAACTACTTACAAATCGGAGGAGGATTGCTGATTGAAACCTCTACAACGGGCAACAGCATTCATTTAGAACAACTTCTTCAGCAAAACCTGACTTCGGCTAAAACCATCACGCTAGTTCCCTGGGATTTGCTGCCGCGCGACCATCTTTTGCGTCGATCGCCCTTTCTATTTGGCAGACTGCCTGATGTTCGATCGCACCCCATTCAGGTGTATAACAGTGGTGGAATTGTTTTGATCGAAGGTCGGCTGTCTCCACTGTGGGGATTGTCTGAGACCTTGCAACTAAAGCGCTCCGAGATTCGAGAAGCACAGGAATTTGGAATTAATCTGCTGCACTTTTTTTGGCAACGGTGGCAGCTTGAGCGGCTTGTGCAATGGGATGCCAGTCTGACGATCGAGATGCCATAGCGAGGAGTTTGATCGGTGTTCAATCCCGTTAACGTTGAAGTGACTCGTCGAAATCTGACCATTACGCCCAATTCAGATGGGTTAGAAGTCGCAGATCCAGAAGGCGAGTTTGAAGTGACTGTCACCAACAATAGTCGAGAGTTTGCGAGTTTTCAGGTTGCATTAGCGACGGCAGGCGTTGATTCGGCAGCGATCGCGGATTGGTACAAAGTGGAGCCAGAGATTTGTGCAAAAAAGCCTCCCGGAGCCAGCACCACGTTTCGAGTTAGGGTCGTGCGATCGCCGCTTCCAGTTTACGATACGACGATCGATGTACTGCTGCGAGTGTTCTCGATCGAACAACGATCGCTAACCACCACACAGAAAATAACGCTGACGGTCAAAAAGCCTCAGCAACCGTTAAATTTGGTGTTGCCGAACAAGGAGTTTAAAGTCTCTCCGGGAGATCGAGTAGAGATCCCCGTTTTGGTTTACAACTACAGTCCCAAAGCGATCGAGATCACACTTACCTGCGTTGGACTTTCACCCGCTTGGTTAAGCCAAAATGATCAGAAAATTCGCGTAGAACCGGGCTATCCTGCGAAAGCAACCTTTTCTTGTCGGTTGCCCGATGATCCTGGATTAAGGCAAATCGTGCCATTCACGATTGAAGCCATTCCTGATATTAAAGGAAAGGGACGAATTCTCACCGAGAAAGGAACGCTAGAAGTTACACCAGCGGGCAGCATTGAGTTTTACTGTACGCCCAAAAAACAGCGGATTTCAGCCAAAGATTTCGCTGCCTATCAAGTTGAGTTTAAGAACGCCAGCAATGGTCTCCAGAGAGTTCAGTTAGAAGTCGGGGAGGACGATCGCACCGCAGGAGATCTCCGACTTCCAGATGCCGTGACATTAGAGCCAGGACAAAGCAGCCATCCTCTATTGTTAACTGCCCGCAAAAAGCGCCATTGGTGTTTGCGACGGAGACTGCAATTTGATGTTAAGGCTGCCATTCTGGATGCACCAGACGCGCGAAACACCCCAATTCGAGCTGTCCCTAGTCATCATAGTTTGGAGTTAGAGGTGCCCCCGATCGTGTCTCCTTTCCTGTTTCTGGGCGGAGGCATTCTCGCGTTATTGCTGGTCTGGCTGAACGCGATTTTCAACCCTGCGGCAAAACACACAGCAACGGTTAGGTCTGTGCGATTTGATGGCACTGCCAGTAATGTGTTTAGCGGGTCTAGCGATCGCACGATTCGACAATGGCAAGTGACTGATCCGCTGCTGGGTCAACCCCAGCTCAAAGATAAAGATCAGATTGGTCAAGATCAAGAGCGAGGTGTGCGTGTCATTCGATTGAAGCCTGACAGCAACAATGAGATTGCAGTGGGATTGGAGAATGGCACAATTCAATTCTGGGATGTTTTGAAGAATAAACCCTTTAAACCAATTCTTCGGGGGAACGATCGGGTTTTTGATTTAGACTTCACTCGCGACTCAAAGTATCTGTTTAGCGGTCATGGAAGTAGCCGTGTTCGTCAATGGGATTTAAATGGTGATCTCGAACAGCCCATTAGAATGATTACAACCAATTTTGCAATTACATCGTTAGTCGCCAGCCCAACATCATTAGAATCGTTTGTTGTCATCGCAGGACAATTCAATCAGTTAATGCTGTGGAATTGGGAGAAATCAAGCGTTGATCTCATTTCTTACACGCCAGAGAACGGGTCTGACTTTAAGCCGATGCAAGGACAACAACACTACATTGAAAGTTTAGCGATTTCTAACAACACGTTAGTCAGTGCCGATAATCAGGGTTATATTACTCTGTGGAATTGGCGCGATCGTACCTGTAAACCTTTAATCCGTAAGGATTCTAAGCTGCCTGAAATCACGGCTGACGGCAGAAAGCTACCGCTGCAAACGTGTGAAATGAAGATCGATCGCTGGGCAGACAAACTCGGAAAGCCGATTCGCTCAGTTGCGATCACGCCTCAAGGCGACTATCTTGCCACTGCTGGAGATGATGGGCAAATCAATCTTTGGTCATTAACCAATGGCAAACATTTACAGAAGACATTCCAATTTTCTGGGCGAGTCCATAGCGTCGATATCAAGACTGAAAACGGATTTGTTTTAGTCGCCAGCGATGCGCCCGGCAATCAGGTCAAGCTCTATCGTGAACCCATGAAATCTAATGCAAGTCAGCAATAGCCCTCTAATTATCGACGATCGAGTAGCCGTCACGCAAACCAAAGTCAAACGGGGAACCATTCGCGAACGGGTTCTTACCATCAAATATATTGGTGATCAGGATGAAGCAAGCGTCAATTTCTGGCTAGAGCCAAATGATTCTAAGTCAGAAGTTTTGCTCAACTGCTACACCTTCAAACCGTTGCCGTTGGTTAAGGTCAAGCGCGGCGATACTGTAACAGTGGCTATCAGCTTTGAGATTCCGCCACAAGTCTTGCCCGATTTTTATAACTACAGCGTTGTGTTTGAGTCAGCCCAACATCCGGGTGCAACAGTGCGGCGATCGCAGCAGCTTCAAGTCATTCCATCCGATGAAGATTCGTCGATGGAGATGGAGCCAGGATTCACAGTCACCCCGATTACAACTTCGACCAAGCCCTATCTGTTAACCGCAGAAACAACGCTGGCAATTAAGGTCAACGTTGAGAATCGATCGAAGCTCGTCGATCGCTTTTATCTCACCTGTCCCGAACTCGACAAATCCTGGTTTACCGTTCAATATCCTGAAGGCGCGATCGAGAGCCTGGGTATTGTCAAAGAAACTGATGGATTGCCGCTCTACAGCAAAAGTCAGGGCGAGATCACTTTGTTGCTGCATCCGCCTAGATATACCTGGGCTGGAAGCTACTTTCCGACGCTGCAACTGACCTCTAGAAACAATGAGGACTTAATTCTTCTAGACGTGCTGTATTTGCAAGTGTTGCCCGACGATCGCTTACAGACCGATCTCGCACCACCCTTGCGTCAAATTCCTCAAGACCCTAGCCAGTTTGATTTTCAGCTAACAAACTTGGGCAACATCAAACGGAACGTGACGATTCGGGCTGGCGATCGCGATCAGACTTTTGTTTACACGCCAGCCCCGTGCGTTGTTGAACTCGATCCCGGTAGCGTTGCGAATATCAATCTCAACGTTAAACCTCGCCATCGATGGAAGCGTCCGCTGAGAGGAAAAGGAACAGAAATTCCGTTTGCGATCGAGCTAGAAGACACTCATGATCCCTTTCCCAAAGCGTCAGCATTCATTGCAGAATCGCCTAACATAGCTCAAGGTACGATCCTCTGGAAAGCCCGACCCTGGTGGCTTCTCTGGCTGCTGATCTTACTCCCATTGTTGGGGATCGCTGGGATTGCATTGCTCTTTTGGTTAACCCGTCCCAAACTCCCCGAAATTCTGTCCTTTGCAGTAACACCGCCGATCAAACAGGATAAGCCCGATGAGAAAGCATCCGCCTATCAAGAGGGAAAAACAGAGCCAGTTCGGTTGGATTGGGAAGTAGATAACTGGCAACAAATCGATCGCATTGTGATTGTTCGTTTAGAAAAAGGCGTGGAAACCTATCGAAAGAACTTCAGTGTTCAAGATTGGCGGAAGTATTGGCAAGAGCATGGTGAATTTGAATCTTACTTAAATCGCAGGAATAGCGACGGTACTCAAAAAGACAAAAATTTCTGCGAAGTTAGTGAATCAAAATCGACAAAAGCAGGATCGCAGCCTCGACTAGAGACCTTTAATTTTCTGGGTCTACCTTTACCTGATCCAACGAGTGCAAATCAACCGCAGCCATCCAGTAAGTTAACGTGCAAGGGCATTATCACAGAGACTAAAAAAGCGGGTGACTATACTTTTCAAATGCAAGTTTTTCGGATTCCCAAAGATGCTAAATCTCCTGAGAAAGACCCGATCGCGACCCAAACAACCGATACGATCGCAGTTAAACCCGACGACGAGCCGCAGATTATCAGCTTTGCTCCGACACAAGCAATTTACCAAGAATTAAGTGCTTCTACGCCATCACCACTATCAAATTTGATCGCACCACCAATACAACCGCCAACCCCATCAACCCCACCAACCCCACTAACGCCAGCATCAATTGCAACAACGATACCAACGCCAACACCAATCGCATCCACTGCACCAACACCAATCGCACCCAGTGCACTAGCACCTACTCAGCCTACCAATGCTCCTGGTCTAGTTCGGCTTAACTGGAAAATTTCTAATCCGAGCCGCATCGAAGAAATTAGACTCGTAGCGCTCTCGCCAGATGGCTCAATCCAGGGAGAGCCAAAAATCTATTCCATTACAGAACTGAATAACCTTTGTCTACTCAAAACCGACGAGTTGATTTGTACAAATTTGCCAACCACGGTTAGAAAGCCAGGAGATTACATCTTTAAGCTGACGGCGATCATCAAACAAGAACGAGGTAACACAGAGCTAACTCGCAGCACAGAACCGATCAAAATTCAGCCTAGCCCTTTAGAAATTAAGACATTCACTGTGAATGGTAAAACAGCAGCAGAAAAACCGAAGCACGTGTTTCTCCTCAGCCAATCAGGTGACTCGTTTGATATTGCCCTATCTTGGGATGTTTCCGGCGGCGAAGATATCAAAGTAGAGCTAATGCCTTCACCGGGAGTTGTCAAACCTAGAGATTCAACAACCTTTTCGATCACTGCCCCCAGTTCTGAAACAATCACGCTCAAAGTCAGCAACAAATTTGGAGAACAGAAAACACAATCTGTTGTAGTGCAAGCGATCGCGCCTCAAGACACTCCTGCCCCAATAATCATTTCTCCCCCTCCGCCTCCTGGGTCGGCTAATCCCAACAACTCAGGAAACTCTGCTCCTGCTCCATCAACGTCTAATGAACTTGCTCCGATCGAAGTTCCTCCTCGACCCAATTAGCTACTGAGCCTCAATGCTCAAATCGTAGGTGCAAAAGGGTGGTTTTTCCCGTTCAATCACCATTCTCACTAGCAATTCATCAATGATTTGATCGGGGCGTTCAGGACGCAGACGAACCATGAAATGAAACGGACGACCGCCGCCCATCATGGCACTTTGCCCAAGCTGACAATTGCCAAACGTAAAGCCCCCGCTAAAGGCTTCCTCGATCGATACATAGTCATCCTGACAGGGCAATCCTGTATAGAGACTTAAATAGTGCTGTAGACCGCGACGAGTGCCATGCCAACGGTAGAGTTCTATGGCTTCTCGAATCAGGTGTCGTTGTCGCTCGATATCCCAGTCAGGCTCTAGTTTCCAGCCGACCCAGTGAGCTAGAAATGGCAACATCGATTCGGGAGCGGTGAGCGGATCAAGATAAGCCCACAGCGTATCGATCGTTTGGACATAGGGTTCAAACGTTTGTTCAATGACTGCCAAAAATCGCTCAAAGAAATCCGTTTCGGCATAGAACGCAGGCAGAAAGTCTAGATAGGAAACACGAGGACGAATGTGCAGCGTAAACACTCGATAAATAATCGATCGTGCGCCTGCTTCTCTCACCTCAGAGACTTCAATTTCACACTGATAGTTGAGTTGTAATCGTGTCCCACTCTCTAAAGCATTTTGATGTTCAAAAAAATCTAGAGGTGCCGTAAACACTAATGAAACGTCTTCTTTTGTCTGAGAAGCCAACTCCCTCAAAGGTTGTTCTTCAGAATGCCACTCAGTCGGAACATCTCCCCCCAGGTTAAGCCGCCACTGCAAAGCTCGATCACTCACATTTTCCACCCGGACTAAAATCTCACCAGGTTCACCTGGATAGAGCAACAGACTAGTCGCAGCAATCTGTGTTGTCTCTTGCCCCATTAGAGAAACAGTCTTTACCTTTTCGAGCGGAGCCATCGAAGTCATTTGTACGGTCAGCGTCGTCTTTGAAATCGCCTGCGTCATTTGGGCTTATGGCTCCACAAAGTTGATTTCATGACCTGGATCACGTTTGCCGTGAGGAGCAAAGGCGATCGTGCCGCCTGCCCAAGAGCAAACATAGCCGAGCCGACTCGGTGCAATCATTGAATCGGTTGCGGCTAAAAGATTCCAGCCATCTTCCTGCCTGCGGACTTCAAATAGCTCGATCGTGCCCAAATGTCGAATTCCAGGAATCTTTTGACATAGAGAAATGATATCAGAGGTATACACCGGACGACCCAAACTCCAGCCTTGCCCATCAACGCCGCCGACAATCGGATTGAGAAACTGATACAACGCTATCAAGATTTGTCTGCGAACCGATTCGCGATCGCTTCTAGGTTCGAGCAACACGCCTAAACGAACGCTAACGCCGACATATTCTGGCTCTTGTAGCTCGACTTTGATGCCCAAAGGACGACGATCTCGCAGATACAAATCCATTTCTTGCCGTAAGTCATCGCTGAGACTGAGAACCCGATCGGGATTCATACCCTGCGTCCAGTCCATACGCTCTGTGTCCGTTTGAGGAACAATCAACAGTCGCACAACTCCCGGTGTGCTGTATTGAGATTCTCGCAGGCAGTGAGAACGCGCAACTTTCTGACCTGGCAGGGACTTCGAGACGGTTTCAAAATCTTCGGGAGTGATGGCACACTCACGAGTTCGCAACTTTTGGGGAACTCGCATCACCGCTTCTTCTAACGATTCGGCATCGGCTCCGCCTCTAGCTGGACTATAGTTCGTCACGCCACTGATGTAGGGAAGTGACGATCGTAAAATCGTTAACTTTTCGGCTTGCACGTTGCCTAGTCGCCCACCCCCAAACCGATAAGACACTATAGAAATCTCTGCGCCCGGTGGCGGCACTCGACCATATTGCCGTTCGGTAAATGCCGTTTCTCCCCCGATCGGGTCGCTCAAAGGAGACAACGTGCGTTCTCGCAGATTGCCTTCTTGAAATCGAGCCGCTGCCCTCTGAACAGAGGCTTGAATCTGGGCACGATCGTAGGTTTGTGCTCTCAGCCGCATCGGTCCACGAATCAACGGCCCAAACTGCACCGTGCCTGTTCGAGAGTCGATCGTGTAGTGAGAATCATCGGAATTAGACCGACTAAAATCGCGGACTTCCCGCCACGCTTCCCGGTTGTTTGTCCCTTCAGGTAGTTTGACTGCAATATATTCCTCTGCTGCTTGTCGGTCTAAAACAGGCTGCATTTGCAGGGGAAAGGCTTGTCCGGGTTTGCCATTACTCGTTCCCAAAAGCTCTTCTCGGACGCGAATGCACTGACATGCAGAAACGGTTCCCCCGATCGCTTGAATTCGCAACCCCACAATTCGAGGAGAAACGCTGTAGGTGCGCTGATACTCCCGTTTTGTTTCATAGACACAGCGAATCCAATGTCCTTGACAATCGCCAAACTCTGCTTCTGGAAAGTCTTGAGGCAAATGCAAAACCACGCTAGCTTCTCGCAAGCGACCTTGAATGGTCGTGTCACCGCCAAAATTAAATCCTTTAGTGCGATCGTCCAATTCCTGTCTAAGAACAGTTTGCCACTGCTGCCCGTCCCAAGCTTGCCACACTCGCGGCGGTTCGTTGGGATCAATTCCAGTTCCCGTTGCTGACTCTCCTCGAATAATCAGTTCGACCACATTGCCTTGAATGGACTGTCCTGCTTCAGTAGGTGGCGTGTCTAAAGCCAGATAAAAACTGTTGCCAGGAAGCGACTCTGTAAACAGTGAAGTCTCGCCCATCGTTTGCCAATCACGGCTACGCTCATTCGCTGAATTACGAAAGCGATTATCAAACTCTGCTTGAGCATGATCACGAGTCAGAAAATGTTTGATGCGAGGAGTGCCAACAATCAGATCTTGATTGGTGCTGAAGACGATCGCTTCATCAGTTGCGGTGCGCTCAGTTGCTACTTCTGTATCACGGGGAATCACGACCGCTGAGTCTTGAGCGCTGCTGAGATAAAACGTCAAGTCCGTTTCGGCAGGAGTCGGCGATTTGAGATGAATCCCCAACAGTTCTAAAAAAGCCACATAGTTGCGGCGAGGCACTTGGTTAAACCGCAGTTGCATTTGATCGGTTAACCAAGCAAAAAGCTCGATTAGCGTAATGCCGGGATCGCTGGGGTTGTGGTTTGTCCACTCTGGGCAATAGCGGGGAATACGAAGAATGCACTCTTCAACCAGATCGCGATAGGCTCGATCGTCGAGATTAGAGTTGGGCAATTTGGGCAGAAAATCAAATTCCATAGCAAAACTCGCTACTGGGCAGATAGCAAATAAAACGGGAAAACCATGCTGCGGGAGTCGGGACTGTCTTTGGGTTCGTAGATAATCTCAATATCAACTTTGCCTCTTACCGGATCAGGATCGGTGCGGACCTCAATCAGGTTGATGCGAGGTTCCCACGTCTCGATCGCTTCTTCAACATACAGCCGAATTAGCAATAATGTTTGAATATTTAGGGGTTCAAACACCAGTTCAGATAACCGAGAGCCAAAGTTGGGACGATAGACTCGCTCTCCTAAGCTAGTTCGCAGAATAATCACGATCGATTCTTCAATATTAGGTTCGTCTGCACTTAACTGAATGCCCCCTTGAACACTCGATCGTAGGGGTAGAGCAAACCCAGAACCGATGAGATTGGAGAAGCGATCGTCGAATTCTTCTTGCATTATAGGTTTATCTTGGGGTGGCTAAAACATGAGGAGCGTCGAGATCAATCAGCTAGCATTCATCGACTACTTCTGAATTTTCATCCAAAACGAGAGTTAAATCAACGATCGTAGGTGGTTTAGAGGCTAGCCGATCACCTATCCATCAATTCTGCAAAGCAGCGCGCATCTCTGGACAAAGCAGCGCGATTGCACGGCGAGGGGCGATCACAAAACGGAATAATACCTACCCAAAGGAATCTGGAGAATCGATGAATTGAGGACAGCGATGGAAGCTCGCGGTATCCAATTGTTGGGTGTTCAGTCTTTCTTAGACTATCTGGAAGGAAGCTAGTAAGGAAAGCCTGTCGCGATCGTACAAGATTAGAGATTGCTTTTCCCCACACCCTCGCACGATCGCCCCTTCCCGTCCCACCACGATCGCCCCTTCCCGTCCCACCACGATCGCACTACGGACGACCGCCTCTAACTCCATGATCGAGATTGTGGAAAGGAACCTATACGATCATCGGTCAGACTTTCATTCTGCTACGCTAGGTTAAGTAAATTGGTCAAGATTTCACCATTGATCATCCATATTTTGCAGGAACCTGCAACGCCTGAACAAACCGCCGAGATGCTTCAAGCCAATCGCTTTTATATCAAAACAGCCGTCGATATACGTCATCAGCTTTTGGCAGGTGGAGGCGAAATGCACTCTGATTGCGAGGTTGTTTTGCTTGACAACGGAAGTCAGCAGGAAGATCTTTGGGGCACAAGTTGGAATCCGATTTCTCAAGAGATCTTCTACGAATCAATGGTAAACCTGCGTCCACGCCAAAATAGAGCGATGCAAATTTTAGATCCGGATATTCGTGAGCAGGTCAAGCAAATTATTCACAGGTTGCTAGGAGGGATATGAATCACTGGACTGCGGAAGAACTTGCGTTTCGGTGCGATCGCCTCTCTATCCGTCTTGAGCGGCTGGCACAGACTTTTCTGCAAATGGCATCCCTCAGTTTGGATGAGGTTAATGCTGAAGCGGTACTCGCGATCGTGCGAGAAAGTAAGGTGTTTTTAGAACTAACAGCGATCGATTTGGATGTAGACAGTGCGTTTGAACTGGCTCAGATGCAACGTCAATTGTCTCGCTGGCATACTCGCTGGGTAGAGACTTGGACAAGTTATTCTGGTCGCCTCGAAATTTCAACGTTGTCTCAGACCTGGGCAAATCGCGTTCGAGAAATGGCAGGAATTTTGGTTTAAGGCTTGAGTGTGATCGCACAATAGGGTCAACGCTCTTACTCTTGATGAGAAACGATCGTCCTCCTTCCAAAACCCCAAAAAGCGGTTTCTACAAAGTTGAACGATCGCCCTTTCCCGTCCCACCACGATCGCACTACGGACGATCGCCTCTGACTCCAGTATCGAGATTGTTGAAAGGAATTCGTCCTATAGGCGCAATCGCACTGCAGGAGCAGCGATCGTACTTCTAACGTGAAAGCCCTTATGATGGAGTAATGCTGAGGCAAAGTTAGATAAATCACAAACAAGTTGGAAACACATGGACAATAACGATAAGCAAATTTACAGTTACACAGTTCTTCTGGAAAAAGAATTAGATGGAGGGTATCACGCCTTCTGTCCTATTCTAAAAGGCTGTCATTCTCAAGGAGATTCTTTTGAAGAGGCGATCGAGAATATTACAGAAGCGATCGAATTATATATTGAAAGTTTAAAGGCTGATCATCAGTCAATTCCTAAAGAGGATTTGGTTGTGAAGCCCTTAAGTATTTTGGCATGAGCAATTCTCCAAGTGTCAAAGCTAAAGAATTTATCAAAGTCATCGAAAAACTAGGTTTCTATCTTGATCGTCAAAAGGGAAGTCATGCTATTTATAAAGATAGTGATGGACAAAGAGTTGTTGTTCCTATTCATGCGGGAAAAGACCTGAAACAAGGAACTCTAATGGGCATGATTCAGGATATTGGGATTGACAAGGAAACTTTCTTTGAGCTACTCGGTGAATAGATCGGGTGTTGGTTTGGGGTAGCGGGGAGCATATTGATAGATGCAATGTTGTAACGTATCTCACAGGATTAGCGATCGCGCTCACTCAGGTATCGGTTCATCCACGATCGCTGTAAGGTACTACTGTTTCCGCGATCGCTCCTCTCATTTCAACTGAGATCGTATTCTTTCTCAGAAACGATTGCACTCTTCCAAAACCCCAAAAAGCGATCGAGGGCATTCAGCAGTCATAGCACGATCGTTTCCACAGAATGAGCGATCGCTCCTCTCATTTCAACCGCGATCAGGGGCATTCAGTAGTCATAGCGCGTGCTGCTTTGCAGATACCGCAAGGGTCGCACTACAAGATCGGCGCTCGCACTACACTATTAATCTTTTGGCGAGATAATGTTCATCAAGGGCGCGGCGCAGCATCATTTTTATGACTGCTTGACGACTAATGTTGAGTTCTCTAGCCATTTGGTCAAGTTCGTCGAGCATGGGATTCGGAATATCTAAATGGGTTGTCAAGACATCCTGGTGTCTTCGTGAAGTCATCGGACGAGGTGTGCCAATACGGGTTGTGGTCGAGTCAAAATAGCGATCGACGACTTCTTCGCCTGCCTCGATTTTATGCTCAAGTTCTTCAGTAGAAATATTGCTCATAGATTTCTCGCTCCCTTTTCGTACTTTTCCAATAAGTGATTAACCAAATATAGTCGCCTTCATCATCCTATCGAATCTCATAGATCACAGATAAAAGGGTGTTTTCCAGATATCCGATCGCAATAAACTGTTCTGGATCATCTCGTTTAATCTGTTCTACGTATTCGCCAGCTAAAACTATAGAGACTTCTTCGAGAGAATACCCTCGACTTTGTTGAAGAAGTTGACTTTTGTGGTTATCCCAATCAAATCGCATCTTTTCTCAACGATCACTCATTTTGCGGCGCGAAACCAAACTATCTACAGCAATAGTATAAGTGTAGTGAGGTTCCCTCGTTAGCAAAGTAGCATACTGACAAGATCCGCGATCGCATCTCTCGACAAACAGCGCGATCGCTCCTCCCTTTCCAACTGCGCGCTGCTTTGCAGATACCGCAAGGGTCGCATTCTTTCTCAGAAACAATTGCCCTCCTTCCAAAACCCCGAAAAGCGCGCTGCTTCGCAGATACCGCAAGGGTCGCTCTTCTCATCTGTCTCACAGCCGCGCTGCTTTGCGTTAACGAGAAAGGTTGGTGAGACGATCGGCAATCCAGATTTTAATGATGGATTGTCGGGTTACTCCTAATCGCTTGGCTTCTTGATCTAACGCTTCAATCATCCAGGTTGGAAAATCAATATCGATCGACTTCTGTTCATAACCTGAACGTTTTGCTTGGGAGAGATCTAAAAGATCAGTAATGTTTTCTCCATTATCAAATCTAGTATCAAACTCATCTGCCTTCATAAATTTCTACCTCTTCTGGGCGAGAGCGTCGAACGGAGATAATTCGTATTTTAGTATTTCGATAGGTAATGACTGCTGACCAGTGTTTCTGAGCAATGACAGCAATCATTAGGAATCTTGGCTCGACTTCTGTCCTAGCTGGAATCTCTAATCTGTCAGGATCTGCCCACAATCTTTGTGCTTCTACAAAGTCAATGCCGTGTTTCTCTTGATTAGACTGGCTTTTACGATCGTCAAACTCAAATTCCATAGAAGGTGTTAGACAGACACTCCATCTCACAACAAGATTAAGCCTATTCTACTGTTACCTGGAAAGCTGCGATCGCATTCTTTCTCAAAAACGATCGCCCTTCCCATATGTCTGACAGCGATCGCTCCTCTCATTTCAACCGCGATCGTATTCCTTCTCAAAGACGATCGCCCTCCTTCCAAAACCCCAAAAAGCGATCGCATTCAGCAGTCATAGCGCGATCTTTCCTGCAAAACCGCGCGCTGCTTTGTAGATACCGCAAGGGTCGCGGAGCATCTATATCGCTTGATCGCTTGCATCCTTTTTAGGCAGATTCTTTTTGGGAGGAAGCGGGAAGAACTGATGGGTCGGTGTAGGGAGTTACCTCATTTTGAAGGACTGCAAACCAAGCAATAGTTGTGCCGTCGCCGCGAGAGAATTCGACTTCATAGGCTTCATCACCGTACACTTCAAGAATGGTACCGATCGCGTTGAGGTCGATGCCTCGATCGTGATATCGACTCGTGGTGAGTTTTACGATGGTGTAGGGTTGGAGGGTCATCCTGTTTTCCTCGCTCAAGGTGCAAATCCAGCGAATGGCGTAGCCAGTTTCAAAATGCCATTATTGTCTAAAATCCAGCCTGTTAAAAGCAGTTCTTCTTTGACTTCAATAATAATGGTAAATCGTTGTCCGTAGCGATCGCTGTCTCCGAGGGTGTATTGTTGGGCTAAAAGTTGAGCTTGGGCTTGATGGACATACAGCTTTTGTAGAGTTTGGGCATCTTCAAGGTTGTTTGGACGGTAGCCTAGTCGGTCTATAAAAATTTTGTCTTTTCCTGATCGATGGTTGGGAATTAGGACGTATTCTGAAAACTTTCTGACATCAGCGATGATTTGGTAGATAGTCCAAGTTAGTCCAGTTGTTGGATTTTCAGATTCTCCGTTGCTCATACTGATGGTGCGATCGTCATTCGGTAATTTGTTCTATTTTACATTGATCGCCCCTCTATCAATCCCACAGTCGCGCTGCTTCTCAAATACTGCAAGGATCGCTCTTCTCAACCGCGATCGCACTCTTTCTCACAAACGATCGCTCCTCTCATTTAACTGCAACCGCATTCTTTCTCAAAACGATCGCACTCCTTGCAAACCCCCAAAATGCGATCGCATCTCTCAACAATGACAGCGATCGCCATAACCCACTATCATTTCTGAGATCGCCCGATGTTTCCTGAAAGCGCTGCTTTGCAGATACCGCAAGGGTCACACTCAACGATCGACGATCGGGAAGTTCTGGGACATCAGGGGGACGATCGCTCATGCTGGTAGAAGTGGCAACGAACAAGGGCTTTTGACTGTGGTAGGCGGTCACATTCAGCAGTCCTAACCGATCGCACCTTTGAACCGCGATCGCACTCTACCAAAACCCGCAGCATCACACGATAAAAGCGGCGATTGCGGTTGAGATGGTATGTCCTCATCAAGCTTTCGATTTGAGATAAAGCATTATTTAAAGGGACACACGTACAAGAGCAGTGATCGCACTAGCTCTTGAGCTTCCACTCGTTCATGTTCGTGACTTCGCGCAAAGCTTGCATAAACGTTGCATAATCTTGTGGCTGAACCGTACTTCCTAAAGACATAATATTCCCGTTATTTTCAGCTACTGAATGACCTAACCCCATTTCTTGTGAGAGCTTGTCATGTTTTGTTGGCTCTCCAACCTCTTGACCTCCAGTGCCTGAAACTAGACCGCGGCTAATGTGTTTGCCTAATCCGTCAGTTTTTGGCTCTCCGCGACGATTGCGCTTAGGCGTTGTAGCGTATTCATCACCCAAACCTATCAAATGACCAAATTCGTGAGCAGCCACGTTTTGATCTGGTCCTCCAGCAACGATAATCTTGACTTCATCTGAACCTGTCAAGCCCATACCAGTGACGGGCTGAATACGCGTTGCAGCATTTGCAAGCTTGCGTCCCTCAACAGTAGTTGTACTCAGGAAATCTGCAACTTTGTTTGCACGGCGTTCAGCCAATCGAATGCTTGGATCCTGGTCGCCAACATTTGGCATATCTGCGAAACCGGTAATATCGATATTAGTTCCGCCACTACCAACTGGGGCTTGGTAGCTGATGATGAAACGTCTTAATGTATTGCGCTGCTTTTCACCAAGTTTAGCCGATTTCTTTGAAAAGGGAATAGTTGTAGTCAAGTCTTGAAAAGGAGTTATAGCCTGTCCGCTGCCAAGAACAAGTTCTTGAGGAGTAGAACCGTTTAGATCATGCTGCTCCACCCTAGCATTCACACTGTTATCATTATCCGGAGTTTTCAAGATGCGTGCAAAGCAATGAAAAGGACCCGGAACAGGGGGCGGAGCTGGAGCTGGACCAGACGAAGTCAATATTTTCGAGGTATTGATAACTACATCTACGTGCGCTAACTGTCCTTCCCACCCTGATTTTGTACTTTGGAATATAAACTTCTCCTTCCAGGAATCAGCGACTGAACGTTTGTAGATATCCATCCATCCATCTTCTTGACCACTCCACATAAAATCGTTCTGCACGCGTTCGGCTATTTTTTGGCGTTTAGCTCCATGAGCTTTGTTAGCTCGATTTGCCAAAGGTTTTAAGCTAGGATCACCCGCAATAAATCGATTGCTTATTATCGAGATACCGTCAGCAAAGGCTATAGCAATGTTAACAAGAACGGATAGTTTCATGCTGCTAGGATCAGGATTGTAGTGAGCGTTAAAGCCACCAAGCCCAGTCTGTGGAGCAATTGTTTGTCCAATCGGATCTTTTGGGTAGGGACCCTGAGTACGAAAAGCTTCCAGATCATTTGGTATTTTTTGGTTGGTATTATTTTGATTGGTTGGTACTTCAGTTTTTGAAGTGCCACCTAGTGCCCTTTGTAGAAAACGAGTGTGAGTTTTGCTGGACTGCTGCATTACATGAGTTAATTCATGAGCAGTCAACGGATCCTTTGCCGGAGCTTTGCCCGCCCCAAAGTAGACATCCTGTTTGTGTGCAAATGCTTGAGCATTCAAATCTCGATTCATCTGTAAGGATTCGCTGCCTGTATGCACTCGCACTTGGCTAAAATCAGCCCCAAAGCGGGGTTCCATGAACGATCGCACCTCATCCGACAATGGACTACCCCCGCCCTTACTACTATTCAACCGACTCTCGATCGAACTACCCGCCTCTAAACTTCCATCCGTCGATCGCTGCAAAGCAGGTTTAGTCCGCAACTCTTCTTCGGGCATTTCCTCACGCTGAAGTGTGTGGTCGATCGCT
>Ga0209512_1002217_pt1 | contig 21317 bp, 20 predicted proteins | sample frozenSSSSmetaG_FD_184142 | JGI IMG/M metagenome (GOLD analysis project Ga0209512, IMG submission 184142) | Glacier valley bacterial and archeal communities from Borup Fiord, Nunavut, Canada, to study Microbial Dark Matter (Phase II) -... | ecosystem: Environmental > Aquatic > Freshwater > Ice >...
AGGCTTTCCACTCGGGGCCGGAGTGCTTGGGCCAGATGATCTGCGGATCTGGCCGCACGAGCACGTAGTCGCCCCAGCGCTCCTGCTTCATGCCGCCGCCGCAGTCGAGCAGTTGATAATCCTTCCACTGGTCGGCAAGGATGAGGGAGGGGCGTTGGACGGAGACGGCGGACATCGTGGGGCGAACCAACTCACCCGCCCGCACCCTGTCGAGCGCCTTTCATGGGCGCGCCGCTACGGGTAATTTTTGGAACAATCCGCAGGGCGGGTTTGACTCACCGCAATCGCGGCTTAGCCCCTTTTATTCAATGCAGTGGAAATCCTTCTTTTTTATCTCATCGGTCTTGGCGACGATCACGCTCGCCGTGGTCGCGCGGGCCGATGTCGTTGAAACGAAGGACGGCGCGCGCCTCACCGGTAAGATCACCAAGGTCGATGGCACCACGGTGACGCTGGTCACCGAGTATGCCGGCAGCCTTGCCATCAAGCAGAGTCAGGTAACCGGCTTGCAGACGGATCATCCGGTTTTTGTCCGTCTTAAGGACGGCACCATCCTGTCGGGCGTCCTGATCCCGGCCGAAGCCGGCGGCGTTCACGTGAAAAATGCGGATGGCTCCGTCGCTTCTCCTGCCGCCGCCCAAGTCACCGGCATCTGGGCGCCCGGCGAAACGGATCCCGCCATTGTCGCTCTCCAGCGCAAGTGGTCCTACGAAGCCGCCGTCGATGTCACCGGCAAGTCTGGCAACACCGAGCAGCTCGGCACGGCCTTCGCCTTCCGGGCCCTGCAGACCGGCCCCCATGACAAACTTAAGCTCTACAGCGCCTACAACCGCCAGAGGACCGACAACTCCGTCTCTGTCGACCAGTTCAAGGCCGGCATCGACTACTCCGACAACTACTCGGGCCGCCACTCCTGGTATGTGCGCGACGAAGGCGGCTACGACCACGTCAAGGACATCACGGTTTACAACACCTCGGCGGCCGGTCTGGGTTATGACTTTATCCAGCGCCCGCTTCACCTCCTGACGGGCCGCGCCGGTTTGGCGTATCGTTATGAGAATTACAAAAACCCCGCCACCGAGGATGTTCATGCCGCCGCCTTGGATTTCGGCGTGCACCACGAATTCACCTTCAACCGGTCGAAGCTCGTGAACAACCTCTCCTACACGCCTTCAATAAACGATTTCAGCGACTTCCACTTTGAGCACGAATCCTATTACGAGATTCCCCTGCTGGACCCCAAGTGGAAGCTGCGTCTCGGCATAAGCAACGATTACAACAGCAAGCCGGGCACCGGGGTGGACCGCCTCGACACGACCTATTTCACCCGCCTGGTGCTCGAGTGGCAATGAGGCGGCTTGGTTGTTCTCAAGGGCGGTTCTTCGCCAATAACGTCGCCGCCGATGCGACCCATGCCGAGGGGTGCGGAGTCATCCCGATCTTCGGGTAATAACCCTCCGCCTGCGGTGCCGCCAATAGGATGATTTTGCACTGTGGGTGCAGCCGTTTCTGGGTCAGGCGCATCAGCTCCGTGCCGATATCCCGCCGCTGATAGGCGACATCCACCGCCAAGTCCGACAAGTAGCAGCAGAAGCTGAAATCCGTCACCGACCGCGCGACGCCCACCAGCAAATCCCCGGCCCACGCCGTGCAAAGCAGGTTGGCGTGCGTCAGCATCGACTCGATGCGTGCGCCATCCCCCACCAGGCCGCCGCTCGCTTAACGTGGAGCGATTGAGCACGTCGATGAATTATGCGCCGGTGATCTTCCGCTCAGGGGAATAGGTGATGGGGTTCATGGCTTCTCAAAAAGGGGGCTTCTCAAAAAGGGGTCAGGCCGCTGTTTGCTGACTTTTTAGCTATTTCGAGCCAAATAGCTGCGCAAGGTGGCTGGCTTACCCAAGATCAGATTTTGAGCGACCCAGCCGATGGAGGCGCCTTCTCCTCTCAATTTTCGAGCCAGTTCCAGTTTCCATGGCCGGCTCAATGGCTTGGTCTGCAAAGCCTCCTGATTTTTGCCCTGCTTCGCCAATTCGTTTTGGAGCATCGTCCGCCAAGCCGCCTCATTCAGTTCGCGCATTTCCTGTTTTTCGAGCCCGGGGTTCAGCCTCGCTTGAGCATGGTCTTCGGCTAGCGTCTTGCGCCAAGCATTCGTGCCTAGAGCCCAGCCCTTTGAAAGTCCTTCCAGTCCCCGCCGCTTGCATTCTGCCTCATTGAGTCCCAGCTCAATCAGGTATTGTTCGTAGTTTTTCCAGCCCTGTGGGTCGTCGTTCCAGCCACCCGCCGCAAGCCAGTCCGTTCCTGTCAAACCAGCTGGGCGCGGGCCTTTTATAAACCGGCCTAGACTGCTCCAGCGATAGGCTCCGACTTGCGCCGGCATCACCACCTTGGCGCGCACTGGATTGAGGTGTAAGTAATCCACGACTCGAGCCAGTGTGGAAAAATCTTCAAGCAAGATAGCCTGATAGCGACCCTGAAACAGATGCCCTCTCTCTTGTCGGAACCGATTAAACCGGCTGGCCAGTGTGGTTTGCAGCCAGTGCATTCCCTCCACTAGATTTGGTCGGGGTGTTTCCAGCGCCAAATGAAAATGGTTACGCATCAACACATACGCATGGAGCTTCCATCCATACCTTAGGATGGCGGTGTCCAACGCCGATAAAAACGCCTCCGCCGCACCCGTGGTTTCAAACAAATCCCGCCGGTAGTTGCCTCGGTTGATCACATGGTAAAGAGCTCCCTCGTATTGGATTCTCAGTTTTCTGGCCATGAGCGGGAGCTTTGAGCCATCAGCTTGAGGGGCAATCAAAAAATCAACAAACAGCGGCCTGACCCCTTTCCCTCAAGGACCCCGTTCTCTCAAGAGTCCTGAATACTCAAGGGGTCCCTAAAAGGGAATCAAAGGACTGCAGATAGGTCGCGAGAGGACCTTGCAGCCAGCGCAGATTGCGGCGGGCTGATAGAATCCCGTTTTCTGCCGCTTGTGATTGGCCGCTCAGACGCTTCCCAGTCCAATCTCCCGGAGCGGTTTTGGCGATTTCCTCCAAAATCTTAATGTCATCGTCGATCTTCTTACGGATCATTTTCAGATTGGGTCCGATGGTGCCGGACCGGATGGATTTTACCATCGACTCGTATTTGTTGTGCAGCTGCTGGAGGTCATTGGTGACTTCGCCGCCGGGAAGGGTGGCAGCTTTGGGAAAGGCCTTTATGATCTTATCAACCTGCTCTTGGGCGATTTCAACGGGCTTTGGCTGATTATTAATCCAAGTGGCATCTTCATCAGACAATAGCGCAAGCGGGATAGAAACCGTAGCGCCGTCGTCGCGACGGACAGTTACGGAATCTTTCGTCGCCGATATAAATTCAGCTTGGATGTGGCGTCCGTCTTTCGACGTCCATGTGCGTTGATCGGCATACATGGACAATGAGCAGCTCAATAATAGTATAATGACACTGGTTGATTTCATTTTGTCAGACTGGTATCTTCCTTCAGGGTAGAGGGTTGATGAGAGAACCAGCTGACTTTGGCAAGCGAGTTGCCAAAAAAAGACGGATGATCCTTAAATCGGCCGAAGCCAAGCGGTGTAACGGCGGAGGCCTTCTTCGAGGGGCACGGCGGGAGCGTAGCCGAGGTCGTCGCGGGCGCGGGTGAGGTCGGCCCAGGTGCGTTCGACGTCTCCAGGCTGGGAGGGGAGGCGGTTGATGAGGGCGCGTTTGCCGAGGACGCGTTCGATGGTTTCGACGAGTGTGGCGAGCGTGATGGGGTGGTCGCCGCCAAGGTTGTAGATGCGGAAGCCCGGCTGGAGGCGATCAAGCGCGGCGAGGACGCCTGCGGCGGTGTCGGTGACGTAGGTGTAGTCGCGGCTGGTGGAGCCGTCGCCGTAGAGGTCGATGGGGCGGCCGGCGGCGATGGCGTTGACGAATTTCGAAATGGCGAGGTCGGGGCGCTGGCGGGGTCCGTAGACGGTGAAGAAGCGGAGGGCAGTGAGAGAGAGGCCGTGGAGTTGCGCGTAGATGCGGCAGAGGTTTTCGGCGGCGAGCTTGGTGACGGCGTAGGGGGAGGCTATGGTGGTGAGGGCGTCGGTCTCGGCGAAGGGGACTTTGGGGTTGTCGCCGTAGACGGAGCTGGAAGAGGCGAGGACGATGCGGGTGATGCCGAGGGCGACGGCTTCGTCGAGGAGGTTGAGGGTGCCGTTGATGTTGGTCTCGACGTAGAGCTGCGGGTTTTGGATCGAGGCGCGGATGCCGGCGCGGGCGGCCAGGTGAAGAATGGCGTCGGGGCGAAAGGCGAGGAGGGCGGCGCGGACGGAGGGGCGGTCGCGGAGGTCGGCGTCGAAGATTTGGGCGCCGGTGTCGGCGGCGTTGCGGCGTTTGACGGCGGGGTCGTAGAAGTCGTTGAAGTCGTCGAGGAGCGCGGGGGTGTCGCCGCGGGCGCGGAGGGCGTCGAGGGTGTGCGAGCCGATGAAGCCGGCGCCGCCGGTGACGAGAACTTTCATGTCCGGCAAGGCAGGGGAAGGGAGTGGCTTGCGTCAAACTCCGTGTGGGAGGCGGTGTTAGCCGAGAGCTGTGGAGGGCAGAGAAGTGGCCGCAAAAAGGCGAAAAAATTGTCCATTCACTAAAATTGTCTCCCGCGCGCCTATAGGCGCAATGGGGAGTTACGACAACCGGACGCGGCCCCTTGCGTCTTTTTGCGACCAATCCTCTGGCTGAAGTGGAGAAGGAACTGAAGTGACGGGATATTCGGAGCGGCGCTACCTGCGGAGTTTTTCGAAGAGGTCGAGGTAGGCGCGGGCTTGACGGGTGGGTTCGAAGGCCTGGCCGGCGAAGATGATCGCGGCGGCGCCGGCGCGGGCGCGGATGTCGGGGTTTTCCAAATACGGGAGGAGCGCGGCGCGGTGGGCGGGGATGTCGCCGGCGGGGACGACTTCGCCGGTGACGCCGGGCTGGATACATTCGCTGACGCCACGGGCGTCGGCGGCGACGACGGGGAGTCCGTGGGCCTGCGCCTCGATGAGGAAGTTGGAGAGGGACTCGGCTTTGGAGGCGAGGACGGCGAGGTCGGCGGCGCGGTAGAGGGGGCCGGGATCGCGTTGGAAGCCGAGGAAGCGGAGGCGGTCGCCGAGGCCGAGGCGGGCGGCGAGTTCGGTGCAGGCGGGGCGGGTGATGCCTTCGCCGGCGAACCAGAGCTGCCAGTCGAGGGTTTTGGGCAAGGTGGCGGCGAGTTCGATGAGGGCGCGCTGGTTTTTCTCGGGGCGGAACATGCCGACGCAGAGGAGGACTACGGTGGCGGGGCCGGCGCCGTGCTGCTGGCGGAGGGCGTGGTTGCGGGTGGTGTCGGCCTGCGGGGGGAAGACGAGGGCGTTGTGGATGACGGAGACGCGGTCGGGGCGGACGCCGTGGTCGCGTTGGAGGACTTCGGAGGCCTCCGCGCTGTTGGCGACGATGTGGTCGAGGCGGGGGAGAGAATGGCGAATGAGCCAGGGGAGGGGTTTGCCGCCGCGCATGGTGCCGCTGACGAGGGCGCGGGGGAGTTTCTTTTGGAGGTGGCCGGCGCAGCAGTTGGCCATGGTGCCCATGCAGAGGACGATGTCGGGGTCGGCGGCGCGGAGGGTGCGGACGAGGTCGGGGGCGAACCAGTTTTGGCGGGTATCGAAAGGTTGGAGGATGCGATGAGGGAGGTTGCCCAAGGTCGGGAAGAGCGCGCCGCCCGGACGGAAGAGGACGAGGGCGGTGTCGTGACCGGCGGCTTGAAAGGCGTTCGCGAGGAGCAGTGTCTGGCGCTCGGTGCCGCCGCTGCGGAGATGGTCTTGGATGAGGCGGATCTTCATGGGAGTTCGTCGCCGGGGGCGAAGAGGAGGCTGGCGGCGTGGGTCCAGGTGGTGCGGCGCGCCCAGGCGCGGCCGGCGGCGCCGAATTTGCGGCGGAGGTCTGGGTCCTCGATGAGTTTGCGGAAGGCGTCGGTTAGCGAGGTGGGGTGACGGGGGAGGACGAGGAAACCGGTTTCGCCGTCGAGCACGGCTTCGGGCACGCCGCCGACGTGGTGGGCGACAACGGGGAGTCCGTGGGCGGAGGCCTCGAGGTAAACGAGGCCGAAGCCTTCGACGCTGTGGCCGTGGTCGATGCTGGTGAGGGCGAAGATGTCGGCTTGCGCGTAGATGCCGTCGAGGCGGTCGGAGGGAACGTCGCCGAGGAAGCGGACGATGAGGCCGGGGAGAGCGGCGGCGGCGCGGAGAGTGGACTCGTAGTGGGGTTTGCCGGTGGCGCCGACGATCCAGTATTCGACGCGGTCGCGGAGGGCGGGAGGGAGAGACTGGAGGGCTTCGAGGGTGAAGAGCTGGCCCTTGCGCGGGTGGAGGCGGCCGACGGTGAGGACGATGATTTTATCGGTCGTGCGGGCGGTGGAGGGGGTGAATTTGGTGGCGAAGTCGGCGCGGAGGGCGCCGGGGGTGAGGAAGGTTTTTGAGGCGGCCTCGGGGAAGCGGTCGCAGAGGAGTTTGCGGGTGTAGCGGGTGAGCGTGCTGATACGGAAGGCGTGGCGGATGAGGCGGCGGGTGAGCCAGCGGGTGACAGGATCTGCGTGGAAGCGCAGGATTTCGGACCCGTGGAACGTGAGCACAAGACGGCGCGGGCGGAAGGAGCTCCACGGCATGAGCATCATCATGGCGAGCATGGGGCCGGGCTCGGAGAGATAGACGGTGGCGTGGCGCAGGCGGCGGCGTTCGCGGATCAGGTGGCGGGCGAGGGCGAGGCGGCAGGAGAAATTGTGGGTGCCTTTGAGGAGCGGCAGGCGGCGGAGGGTGAACGGCCAGGAGTCGTCCGGGAGGTCGGTCGCGCCGAGGGTGGTTTGCTGCGCCCAGACCTCGACGGAGTGGCCGAGCGTGGCACCGGCGCGGGCGATTTCCTCGGTGAAGGTGGCGATGCCGCCGCGCCGGGGATGGAACTCATGGGTGATGACGAAGACGGTGCTGGGTGCGGGGACACTCATGGATGGGCGTTGTTTAGGACTGCAACGCAGCCATGAAAAGCAAGCCTTAGGCGCTGGCTTCAAAATTTCCGACGCTTCGTGGCAGAGTCTTGGCAAAGCATCGGATAATTTCAAAAACACACCCTGGGCTAGGACCGACGTATAATTCAGCGTTTTTTAAGGAACCAACGACGCAAAGCTTTTACTTTCTTTCCGCACCAACCTTCACAATAAAGTATCCATGTCCGATTCAGTCCCTTCCGCCCTCGTCGACGACAAGAGTGCCGTAAAGACGCCCGCAGTTTTTTCCGCAGAGGAAGAGGCGGGGATTCGCGAGAGCCTGCGCCGGTGTCCGGCCAAGGGGGTCGAGGCGGCGATCGAGTTTCGGAAGACGGGTGATCCCAAGCACCTGCCGGTGGTGATCCTCGGGATCTTCGAGCGTTTCGTGGAGCCCGATCTGCGTCCACGGCTGGCGACGGCGGACAGCGACGACCTGAGGGTGATCGAGGACCTGGGGCTCGATTCGCTGACCATGATGGAGATCGTCATGCTGGTCGAAGAGATCACCAAGACGCAGATCGCGAACGACGAGCTGCGCCAGTTGAGCACCATCGGCGACATCAAGAATTTCGTGGATTGCCGGACGCGCGGACTGCCGCCTCCGCCGGTGGCGATCGTTTACGACAGTGCGGTGTTGCTGGAGCGGATGCCGATCCAGCCGCCCTTTTTGTTTTTGGACGAGGCGCGCGTGAGTGCGACCAAGGCCACGGCGAGCTACCGGATCACGGGGCAGGAGTTTTTTTTGCAGGGGCATTTTAAGGGCAACCCGGTGATGCCGGCGTCGCTCATGCTCGAGGCGCTCGGGCAGCTCGGCGTGTGGTATCTGCTGGCAGGGCTGCCGGTGGAGGAGGGCAAGGTCGTGGGTGCCGGGACGATCTTCTTCGCCTCGACCGACGGCGTGCGCTGTCACCGCGTGTGCAAGCCTGGCGATGTGCTCACGCTCCAGCTCAAGCCCAAGCGCGTGAAGGCGCCGCTGGCGGTTTTTGAAGGCAGCATCCGCGTGGGTCAGGAAAAGGCCGTGATCGCGGAGGAGATCACCCTTACCTTCGGCTTGGTGGACGCACCGGCGCCCGCGCCCAAGCCGGCTCCCGAAGCTGAACTGCAAGCCGAACCCGCGCCTCAGGTCTGATGTCCCGCGTTTTCATCACCGGCGTCGGTTTCATCACCAGCATCGGCAATGATGCGGGCGCGGTGGAAACGAATCTGCGCGAACTGCGGCACGGCCTGGCGACTTACGCGCCGTTCGCGGCGGACAACATTCCGGTGAAGGTCATCGCGCCTGTGCGCGGTTTCGAGACGGATGCGCCCGACCAGGAAGACTGGGTCATCCCGGCGCCCTACAAATTAAAGCGCGAGCTGCTCCGCGGCATGGGGCCGAACGCTCTCTACGCCACCTGCGCGCTCGAGCAGGCCATTGCCGATGCGAAACTTTCGCCGGCGGACGTGTCCAACGACGACACGGGCCTCTACGCCGCCTCGGCCGGTTCCCCTGTCATGCTCACGCGGAGCATCAACCGCATGCGCGAGGCAGGCGGCGTGATGCGCTGCCCGCCGCTGAGCGTGGTCGCGAGCATCGCGGGCAGCGTGCAGTTCAATCTCGTCGCCCATCTGAAAATCAAGGGCGCTTCGGGCGGCTTCGTCTCGGCCTGCGCATCCTCGTCGCACGCGCTCGGCTTCGCCTTCGACGAGATCGCGCTCGGCCGGCAGAAGCGGATGCTCGTGGTGGGCGCGGAGGACGGAAACGTTGACGCCATCCTGCCTTTTGCGGGCATGCGCGCGCTCTCGACCAACACCGATCCGAACACGGCGTCGCGCCCCTTTGACAAGAAGCGCGACGGCTTCGTCGGCACGGGCGGCGGAGTCGGCCTCGTGCTGGAAAGCGAAGAGGAAGTCATGCGCCGCGGAGTCACGCCCTACGCCGAGCTGCTCGGCTGGGGGCAGGCGTCCGACGGGCACAATGTCGCGATCTCGCATCCCGACGGTCTCGGGCTGGCCGCCGCGATGCGCCGCGCGTTGAAATCCGTCGGCATGACCGCGGCCGATCTCGGCTACGTCAACGCCCACGCGACCTCGACGCCCATCGGCGACGTCTCCGAGTGCAAGGCGCTCCGCACCGTCCTTGGCGAACACGCCGCGCGCGTGGCGGTGAGCAGCACGAAGGCGCTGACGGGCCACGGCCTCTCGCTCGCCGGCGCGATGGAGACGGCGTTCTGCGCGCTGGCGATCCGCAAGGGTTTCATTCCCGGTTCCGCGCACATCACCGAGCTCGATCCGGCGTGCGAAGGGCTCAACATCATCCGCACGACGCAGGCCGCGTCGCCCGGCGTCGTGCTCAACAACAGCAGCGGCTTCGGCGGGGCCAACGTCTGCCTCGTGCTCCGTCCCGCCGTCTGATCCCGGCCGATGAGACCGGTCATCGTCTACCTCTTCACGACCTTTCCGAAGCCGACGGAGTTGTTCATGCAGCGCGAGATCACGAGCCTGCGGGCGCGCGGCGCGAACCTGCGCATCTACTCGCTGTGGGGAGGAGGCGGTGAATTCGAAGGCGTGCGGGTGGTTAATTTTTCCAAGTGGCGGCTGGTCACGCTGTGCTGGCTGGCGCCGTGGCATGCGCTGCGGCACCCGCGGGTCTTCGCGGAGTTGGTGCGAGGGTTGTTCACGCGGCGTCCGCCTTCGTGGCTGAATTTCTGGGAGAACATGCTTGGGGCGGCCTTCGCGACGGCCTGCGCGGGGGAAATCAAGCGCGAGTGTCCCTCGCTCCTTCATGCCGCGTGGGGCGGGGCGCCGGCCACGGCGGCGTGGCTGCTGCACCGCTACAACGGGCACCGCTTCAGCGCGGCGTGCCACGCCTACGACGTGTATCAGGATGGCGGAGACTGGTGGCTTTGCGAGAAACTGGCGGCGGCGCGCTTCGTCCACACCTCGACCGCGATGGTGAGAAAGACGCTGATCGTGCGCGGGCTGCCGGCGGACAACATCCACGCGATCCTGAGCGGGCTCGCGGAGTTTCCCGCGTGCAAGCCGCTGCGCACGCCGCGCCCCGTGTTGCGCCTGCTCTGCGTGGCGCGGCTCGTGCCAAAGAAGGGGCTCGACCACCAGCTGCGCATCTACGCCGCGCTCAAGGCGGCCGGCGTCCCCTTCGAGGCGCGCATCGCGGGCGAGGGTCCACTGCACGAATCGCTGGGACAACTCGCCCGCGCGCTCGGCGTGGCGGAGCAGGTGGCGTTTCTCGGGCACCGTCCGCCGGACGAGATTGCGGAGCATCTTCGCTGGGCCGACGTGATGTTGCACACGGGAGTGATCGCCGCCGACGGCGACCGCGACGGGTTGCCCAACGTGATTCCCGAGGCGATGGCGGCGGGCGTGCTGGTTTTCACCTCCGAGGTCGCCGCGACGACCGAGGCGATCAGTGACGGTGTGACCGGACGCGTGCTCCCGCCAGAGGTGCCGGCGCGCTGGGTGGAAGCGCTCGTGGCGCTGCGCGACGACGACGGGCTGGCCGAGCAGTTGCGGCAGGGCGCGCGAAACTGGGTGGAGGAAAATTTTGATGCACACAAAAACACCGCGCGGCTCGCGATGCTTTTAGAGGAGGCGATCAAGCCATGATTTATTTCGACACGACCAACACGAGACGCGTCCGCCATCACTCGGGGCTTGTGCGCGTGTCGCGCCGGTTGTTATCCGCGCTGGGCGCGGAAGCCCGGCCGGTCTTCTGGAAAAACGGACGCTGGCACGCCGACGAGGGCGGGGTGCTCGCGGAGTTCACGGCGGCGGACTGGCTGCTGACCGCCGAGCTTTTTTCCGAGGAAGAGCGGCCGGGGCTGGGCGCATTCATCGCGCAAAAATCCGTGCGCACGGCGGCGATTTTTCACGATGCGATTCCGCTGCGGCTGCCTCAGGTGACGTGGCCGAAGAGCGTGGCGCGACAGGTGCCATACATGGAATTGCTCGCGCACTTCGACCGCGTGCTGGCGGTCTCGGCGGCGAGTCGCGAGGAGCTGTCGGGGTTTTGGCGCTGGCAGGGCCGGATCGGGCAGCCGGAGGTCACGGCGATCACACTCGGAGCGGATTTCGACGGTGCGCCGCGCGCTGCGAACGGCGCGGGCGATGGCGGATTGTTGTGCGTGGGGATTCTGGAGCCGCGCAAGAACCAGCAGTTTTTACTGAAAGTCTGCGGGGAGTTATGGCGGGCCGGAGCGGACTTCGATCTGCATGTGGTCGGCCGGGTGAACCCGCATTTTGGCAAGTCCATCGAGCGCGAGCTGCGGCGGTTGAAGCGCGAGTTTCCGCGACTTCATTATCACGCGGCGATAGGAGACGACGCGCTGGCGGGGCTTTATGCGCGGGCGAAGGCGACGGTGTTTCCCACGCTGGCCGAGGGCTGCGGGCTGCCGTTGCTGGAGTCGTTGTGGCGGGGCGTGCCCTGCGTGGCGAGCGACCTGCCGAGCCTGCGCGAAAACGCGGCGGGCGGCGGTTGCGTGTTGCTGCCAGTGAACGACCACGCGGCGTGGGCGACGGCGCTCGGGCGTGTGATCAAGGGCGAGGATGGCAAGACACTCGCGGCGGAAGCGAGCAGTCGTCCGCTGCCGCGCTGGAGCGACACGGCGGCGGAAGTCGTGGCGGCGCTCAGGACGGGCGGCGTGTGAGGGTGCTCATCCAGCGAAGCAGATCGTCGGTATAATCGGCCCACGTGCGAAAATGCCGGGCGCGAGCCTCGGTTTGCAGGCGCTGCAACGTCGCGGGGACGGTGAGCAGTTCGCGGATGGCGACGGCGAGAGTCGGCGCGGTTACGTCGGGTAACGCGAGGCAGCCGCCGCCGCGCGCGGATTCGCCGAGCGCGCCGGAACCGAGACAGACGCAGGGTTTTCCTCGGGCAAGGCTCTCGAGGACGGGCAGCCCGAAGCCTTCCATGAGCGAAGGATAAACGGTGAACGTGCAGGCGGCGTAGGCTTGCTCCAGCGCGTCGTCGCCGACCGGACCATCGTAACGCAGCGGACAGCCCGCGGCTTGCAGACGGTTGATTTCGGCGAGCGAGGCGCGGCCGGTCTGGCGCTGCGCCATGCCGACGAGCCAAAGATCAAATTCGAGCCCCGCCGCCCACAGGCCTTCGCAGGCGGCGAGCAGGGCCACGTGGTTTTTACGTCCCTCAAGGGTGCCCACGCTTAAAATCACGGGGCGCGTGCCGGGGGGCGCCGACTTTATGCGCATGCTCGCGGCGGGCATATCCATGCCGAGGGGAATGGCCACGACGGGAGGGAGATTGTCCCATCCGGCCCAGCGCCAATAATCGAGGAGAGTGTCGCGCGAGTCGGCCGATATCGCCGCGATGCCATCGAACTGGGTCAGGCTGTGAAGGTAGGAGGGAAACCGACCCACGGTGGCGAGGGGCGACAGCTCCGGGCGTTGAAGCGCGATCGCGTCGTAGAAGAGGGCAACCCTTGGCCCTTGGATTTGGCTGAGCAGGCCGGGGATGGTGGGAGCGGTGGTCGCTGCGAAGATTTCCGGCGCGATCAGGCCGGCATTTTGGGGCAACGGGTCGCGGTTATGACCGGCGGCGCGCCGGAGGGGGCCGAGCAGTCTTTGGTGCCAGGGCCAGCTAACCGAGCGGCTCCAGGTTTTTTCGCCCGAGGTCAAATGACGCTGCTCCCACGGCCGCAGTTTTCGCCAGGCCGCTTCGTGCGGATCAAACGTGATAGGGATCGCCGTCGTGCGCGCGGCCAAGGCGTTTGCCAGAGACAGAGCCACCCGCTGGATGCCGGTCCGGGCCGACGTATGCGCGGTCACGGTCAGATCGATGAGAACGTTATCCATGCAGGGGGCGCGGGTGTCGGGGGCGGGCGGTTTTGAAAACATGCGGACCATGGGTCTTGGGCGGGGCTTTTGACGGGGGCCGGGACTTGAACCAGCCGTTAACCGCGCCTACAAGAAGCGTCATGCGTGTTTCCATCGTGGTGCCGTCCTATCAGCAAGCTGCTTTTCTGCCGGCCACGCTTGCGAGCCTGGAGGCACAGGCGGGCGTGGAGCTTGAAATCATCATCCAGGACGGTGGCAGCACGGACGGTTCGGTGGAGATCATTCGGGAATTTGCCGCGAGGAGCGTGGCGAAGATCATTTGGGAAAGCCGGAGCGACGGCGGGCAATCACCGGCGATTAATTGCGGCCTGCGCAAAGCGACCGGCGAGATCGTGGGTTATTTGAATTCGGATGACGTGCTGTATCCGGGCGCATTGGCGGCGGTGGCGGCGTGTTTTAACCGCGAGCCCGCAACCATGCTGGTCTATGGGAATGGCGATTATCTTGATGCTGCGGGAGGAGTGCTTTCGCCGTATCCGGTGGAAGCTTGGGATTTGGAGCGGCTCAGGCTGAGTTGCTACATCTGCCAGCCGGCCTGTTTTTGGCGGCGAGAGTTGCATGGGCGGCTGGGGTGGTTTGATGAGACCCTTTGGGGCGCGTTTGATTACGATTTCTGGCTTCGGGTGGGGCGGCATGAACAGGCGGCCCATCTGGATCGTGCCCTGGCGGGCTCGCGCTGTCATACGGACGCGAAAACTTTTTCGCAGCGGGGACGTCTTTGGGAGGAAGCGGGGCGGGTGCAGGCGCGGCACAACCAAGGCCGGATAGCGCTGCCGATCGCCAGAAACCTGGCGGCATTTCGAGCCGAGGGGCATCTGGGGAACGCCATGCCGGCTTGGGCTAGCCGGGTCTGGTTCGGGCTGAAATACTGGTGGGCGTTTATGCGGCTGAGACCGGCCACCGGTGAAATGGGAACACTCGATTACTGGAAAAAATGGCTTCTGCCACCTTACGCCAAATCCCGCCGCTTCCGTGCCGATCCGCTTTCGGGATTGGCGCGACGAAGCTAGTCACAGGGTTGTTTGTCTTGGCCGCCGGAGCATCGCAGGTGATTTTATGGACTGGCGGTCTTGGCCGGCTTTGCGTTGGGCGGGCGGGCATACACCCAGACTTTCCGCTGATCCGAAGACAAAAATTCGGCTATCGGGCGGTAGTCTGGATCGGCTTTGAGGATCTCCAGAAAGCGCGGTAACAGCGCTTCTGCCGGCAGGTTGTGAGTATTGCCCAATACGCCTTGTTCTTGGATAATCACCCATTCAAAGTCCGGATAAATCCGGGTAAAAGTCGCGCTATCCTTGGTAAAAGCGCCGGATTTCACCACGCCTTTCAGCCCATGCAACGGAAACCACAGACTGACGACTTGCGGCACGATGGGCCCCGCCTGCAAAACCATGACGTTCCTTGGCGGACTGCTTTCGTTTCGGGTCAGGACATCATTGATGAAGTTGGTGGCATTGCGGTAGTTGGCGTTTCGCGCGGCCAAGCCCGAGGGAGACCAGTCGCTGTAACGCGGCCATTGATAAAGCAGGATCACCGCGATCGCGACGGAGGACAAAAGCCCCATCTCCGCCATGGCCGCGGCTCTGGGCGGTTTTCCAGCGGTTAGCATCCGCCAAGTCTCGCCGATGAGATAGAATCCGCTGAAAATGAAGATGCCGTAAATCCCGCCTCCCAAAAAAGGGGTTTTCATCTGGGCCACGGTGTTGATCAAAAGCGCGCCGGTCACGAGTGCCGTCAGTGAAAGGATGGGCCAGCGAGACCGAGGGTTTTTGATCAAAAGACAGAGGGTTGCCGCCAAAGTTAATGCGATCATAACCAGCCCCGGCCCGCCCAGATTTGAGGCGAAGGCCTCGCCGCTAATATAGTAGAACAGGGAGTCGTGCAGGCTGCCGGGATAGACCCAGATGGATTTTCTATCCCCGAACGAATTCAAGAAAAAGTAATTCCAAGCAGGCTTGCCAAACCGCAGCCAATAAGGACCGGCAACAACAAGCACGGTCACGCCAAAGAATAATACCCCGCGCAGTGCCTGACGTGACAGCAACCGCCGTTCTCTCCACGCCGGAACAAACCGTGAGACGGTCGCGCCGGTGAACAAGAGGACCGTCATTACGAAGGTGGAGGGTTTGATCAACAGGGCCAGTGCGATAAAAATTCCTGCGACGACGGCTTGACCCGGACGCCGGAAGAGTTCGTCGCGGGTGACCATGAAGACCACGCCGAATCCCGTTACCGTCGCCCAGGCGATATCGGGACGAAACTCTACTACGCCCATGGTTATAAAGGGTAGCGAAAGAGCGAGCAGCAGCATGGCCAGCCAGACCGCCGGACGGAGGTGGCGCCCCAGCCAGGCGATGCATCCCAAATAGGCCATGACCAGCAAGGCGTCCGCATAATACGGAGAGGTCTCATCTGGGCCGAGGATGGCGTATGCCGCCGCCGCCAGTCCCGTTGAGAAAGGACTGTGCAGCCCGTATGTATTCAGGTGGGAGCGCACTCCATCCAAGCCTTGGGACCGGGTCGCCTGCAGCAGAATGGCGCCTTCATTAAAATAGACGACGTCATCATAGTTGGGCGACGAGGACAGCCGGCCTTTTTGCTTGGATGTCGAAACACACAAGGCGGTGAACACCGTCGCCAGGACTACGACGATGATCATGCGCATCAAAACCCGCGCAAACGGAGAGAATGAGACGTTCATGGATAACGATCACCGGGTTAGCATGGAATGAGGCACACATGCCGGCGGACCTTGAGGACCTCGACAGTCATGCGCATGGAGCCGCGCAACAACCGGACCTTGTTGCCCGCGATCCGTCCAATCCAACGGGAATTCTGCTCCGTTCGCTTCGCCTTCATGGACGAGCTTTAAGGTGCATCCTTATTATTTTGCCGGCGGACCTCCTGCACAATGTAAAGCGGGCGATTTTTAACCTGTTCATAAACCCGCCCCAGGTATTCTCCAAAAACACCCAGCATCAAAAGCTGGATCGTTCCAAAGATCGTGATGGCCGACATCAACGACGTCCACCCCGGGACCAGTTCCTTTCCGAGGAAAAAATGGGTCGCAATGACATAGGCAATATAGCCGACAAAAACCCCGAACAGTCCGAGCGAGATAATGTAGGCGAGCTTCAGGGGCGCCTGGGACATGGATGCAATGCCATCCATGGCCAGGCGCACCATTTTGTGCATCGGATAATGGGTCTCCCCCGCGGCGCGGTCAGCGCGATCATAGATGATCTGGGTTTGCGGAAATCCAATCCACGGAACCAACCCCCGCAAAAAACGGTGCGACTCGCGCAACTTGGAAAGCTCGGTCAACGCGCGCCGGCTCATCAATCGGAAATCCCCTGTGTTCCGCGGAACCTTTACCCCGCTGAGGCGAGACATCGTCATGTAAAAAAAATGGGCCGTGATTCGTTTGACCCAAGTCTCTTTTCCTCGCGCGGCCCGCGTTGCATAGACCACGTCGTAGCCCTGCCGGTGTGCCTCGATCAGGTCGGCAATTACCTCGGGCGGGTCTTGCATATCCGCATCCATGGAGACGATCAACTCTCCGCGCGCTGCTTCCAGCCCAGCCGCCAAAGCCAGTTGATGCCCGAAATTCCGTGATAACTTTACGCCTACGTAAGCCGGGTCGCGCCCACATTGCCGGTCAATCATGTTCCAACTGGCGTCCTTGCTGCCATCATCGACGAGGATGATTTCCAGGGGGCCGGCTGACTGCAAAGCGCCCGCGCGCACGCGATCCAGTTCCGCAAACAACCGGTCCAGCACGGCTTCTTCGTTGTAAACCGGTATGACAATAGAAAGATGCATTTAGAGTGCGGAGGGTCAGGTAAGGTTGGTCGGCCAAGGCGGACAGGAGCCCTTGGATAGAAGCACGAGTGGAAGATTTTTAGGTGATAAGTCCACTCCGATGAGGGCTACCTTGGTGTTCAAGGCGATCTCCTTGGTTTTACGGCCTTGGTGGCTTTGGCGGAGAGAATCATGGCGAGCGGGCATACACCCAGATTTTCCGTTGATCCGACGACAGGTATTCGGCGATGGGGTGGTAGGCAGGGTTGGCTTTAAGGATCTCTAGAAAGCGTGGCAACTGCGCCTCCGCCGGAAGGTTTTGGGTGTAGCCGAGCACGCCCTGCTCTTGAATCACCACCCATTCAAATTGCGGATAAATCCGGGTAAAAGTAGCGATATCCGGAGTGAAAGCGCCGTTGTGCACACTTCCCTTCAGCTTATGCAAAGGGAACCACATGCTGACGATTTCCGGCACGATGGGGCCTGCCTGCAAAACCATGACGTTCTTTGGCGGACTGCTTTCGTTTCGGGTCAGGACATCATTGATGAAGTTAGTGGCATTGCGGTAGTTGGCATTTCGCGCGGCCAAGCTTGGGGGTGACCAGTTGCTGTAACGGGGCCATTTATAGAGAAGGATCGCGGCGACAGCCACGGCGGATAGAAGCCCTGCCTCCGCCATAAAGGTCGTTCTTTTCGATTTTTCCGCAGTCAGCATCTGCCAGGCCGCGCCAATGAGATAGAATCCGCCAAAGATATAAACCCCGTACATGCCGCCTCCCAAAAAAGGCGTTTTCATCTGGGCCATCGTATTCACAAAAAATGCCCCGGCTACCAGCACGGCCAGCGAAAGGATGGGCCAGCGCGTTGGCGGGCTCTGGAACAAGAGGTAGAGGCTTGCGGCCGAGGTTAGCCCGATCAGGACCAGCCCCGGGCCGCCCATAGTCGAGGCAAAGGCACCGCCGCTGATATAATAAAACAAGGAGTCGTGCAGGCTGCCGGGGTAGACCCAGATCGATTTGTTAATGCCAAAAGAGGCGTCGTAGAAATAACGCCACGTCTCTTTGCCAAACCGCAGCCAATAAGGACCGGCGACAACAAGCACGGTCACGCCAAAGAATAATACCCCGCGCAGTGCCTGACGTGAGAGCAACCGGTGCTCTCGCCATGCAGGAATGAAACGCAAGGCGACCGCGCCGGTGAACAAGAGACCGGTCATCACGAAAGTGGAGGGCTTGATCAAAAGAGCCAGGGCGAGCAAAAGCCCCGCGACGGCGGCTCGTCCCGGGCGCCGGAAAAGTTCGTCGCGGGTGAGGATGAAGACCGCGCCGAATCCCGTTACCGTCGCCCAGGCGATATCGGGACGAAATTCCACCACGCCCATCGTAATAAAGGGCAACGCAAGGGCTAGGAGCAGCGTGGCCAGCCAGGCCGCCGGCCGCAGATTGCGACCCAGCCATGCGATGCACCCCAAGTAGGCCATGACGAGCAAGGCGTTGGCATAATATGGAGAGGTTTCATCCGGGCCGAGGAGGCCGTATGCCGACGCCGCCAGCACCGTCGAAAAGGGACTGTGCAGCCCGTATGTATTGAGGTGGGAGCGCACCCCGTCCAAGCCTTGGGACCGGGTCGCCTGCAGCAGGATGGCACCTTCATTAAAATAGACGACGTCATCATAGTTGGGCGACGAAGACAGCCGGCCTTTTTGCTTGGAGGTCGAAACACACAAGGCGGTGAACCCAATAGCCAGAAGCGCGATGACGATCAGGTGTGTAACTGCCCGCCAAAACGGAGTGTAAGCGAATTTCATGAATGACGGTTGCCGGGATGGAATTGGAAAAGCGCCACGCGTCGACGGATTTTTACGATTTCGAGAATCATGGCCATGAAATCGCGCAGCAACCGGACCTTGCTGCCAGTGATGTTTAATTCGATCGGAATCCTTGTAATGAGGGATGACGAGCAGGGTTTTGTCATGTGGGGCGGGCTTGGTGGACTCAGTATCGAAGACCCAGTTGCCACAGGTGACAAACACATGCACTGCGAAAGACCTCGCGCAATACATGGGGGCTGAGTTCGGCTTGGGATAGATCCCGGCCATGGAAACGAGTGCGCAAAATACGCATCTCAAGCGCACCCATGTCGTGGATGGAGGACGATGTTTTTTGTGCCTCGTGCACCCGGAAGCACCCTAGAAAACGAGGCAGTCGCACGATGGTGCACTTCGCGGCCTCAAGCCGAAGCAGAAAATCCCAGTCCATCGCGAATTGGAAGGTGGGATCGAGACCGTTGATCTTGTTATACGCAGACGCCCGCCAGAAGAGAGTTTCCTGAGGGACGTAGTCCGCATATTTGAGGGTCTTGTCATCATGATGCGGCAAGAACCAGCGTCCGATCTCGCGGTCTTTTTCATCAATGATAATGCGATGTCCGTAGACGGCATCGACCTCGGGGTGGCGTGCGAAGTATTCCCCGACATAATGAAGCGTGCCCGGGGGTAAAAGATCATCGGAGTTGAGCCACGCCATGATCTCGTCGTCCCTGGGTTCCATGTGTTTGAACCCAAAGTTAATGGCGTCGGCCTGCCCTTTGTCCGGCCGGGAATCGGCATAAGCCATCCGGCTGGAGTATTTTTGGAGAATATCCGGCGTTTCGTCTTTCGAGCCGCCGTCTTGAACGCCGTAGCGCAGCTTGGGGTAGCCTTGATCGAGCACGCTTCGAAGGGTTGTTTCAATGAAGCGCCCTTGTCCAAACGAAGGTGTGAGGATGCAGAATCCGGGCAACGGGACGGCGGTTGCGGGCGGCGGCGGCTCGAACTGAAGAGGCCTCGGTGCGTATTGCTTGAGCACACCGAGACGGTACGGGGTTTTGGAGACAAACTGCATGTACCCAGTCTGTAGTTTTCGCCATGCCTTGGGGGGCAGGCGTTGTTTCTCGAACACGCGGATACGTTCCGCAAGTCCTGCGATGACGCGTTCTTTCCCCTGAAGCTCGGCGAGACTCTTAATTTCCACTTCTTTTACGTTCATCGCCAATCGCCTGACGTGCCCGGCGAGATTCTGGATCTCGGTTTCCTTTGCCTCGGTTTGCACAGACAAGGCATCTCTCGTGGCGCGCAGTCGGCTGATCAGCCGGTCGCGGCTTTGCAGGATAGCCCACATTTGAGGATCAGTTTTCATAGCCTGCGAGTTTATCGAGCTCCGCAAAGAGTGGGTTTTCAGTGCAACCGTAGCCGGTGGTTCGGGTGATGCGGGGTTGTTCGGCCGAAGCCGGCTTATCTGCCAGAGAATTGTTTCCGGTGCACTTTTGGTATTGGTGGAAGTCGGCGATAGATGCCGGGGGGGGCAGGCCCAACGTGTTGCAGATCCGTCGTGTCAATGTTTCGGTATTCGCCTGGATATCTTCCAGAAAGAAGCGAGGAACCTCTTTGCGCGCGAGTTCTTGCAGGTAGTGTTTGTAATATTCGGCAAAGGATTCGGGCGACAGGTTTTTGCCGGAGGGAATGTGCCGCCGGATGGAAGCGTGGACGTCGTGCGAGCGGCGCAGAATGGCACAGTGTCGTACCTCATAGCCGGCCGACTGCAGGTAGATCAGGTTTTCAAGCGCACCGCTCGGCTCTCCGTCCGCGTCTACATCGGGTAAAAAATCAATGACGACCCAGTCGCGCACGCACAGGTTTTTGCCCGCTGCCGTGGCAAGGGTGTGTGCCCGGTCTATTTGTTCCTGATAGCCCAGCCGGGAGAATGCCGCGCATGCGTCCGGGGACAGCAGCTGATGCCAGTCGCAAAGCTGGCGTTCGATCGGGAGCACGGATTTTTGAGGAGAAATTTCCGAGAGAACCACCACGTCTTGACTGCACCCCAGCAATTGGTTGACCAAGGTGCCTCCTGAGCGCGCGAAGGCGTAATACATGGCGATGGATTTTGTCATGTGATGCCGTGCCGGACGGTAATAGGGACGCCAAACATGCCGAGAAAAGGGGCGGGATCGGTTTCGTAGTCCCAGCGGATTTCAATGGGGCCAAGCCATTCGGTGGTATCGAGCGCATTTCCCCGGTTGGGTGCAGTCGGCTGGCTCATCTTGATCAAAAACGAATAAAACCCCGCCTCTATCATCATCGTCACTTTGAAATCGACCGAACTGATGCCGGAGTGAGAATGTGAAACAGCCCCTCCTGCAAGAGGGGCTCGAGTCGATGTGATGATGTGATCGTAACGGTTTTTTATGACGATGGAAAGGTGGGCCCCGACTTCTTGCGGGGGGGCGCTGTAGTAAACCCTTACGATCAGGGTATCTCCTATTTTGCCCGTGGTGGTGGGGCGGCCGCCTTCGTCCATGAGCAGGACGGCATACAGCATGCCGGCGGCAGGGGTTTCGCGCGGGGATTTCCAAATGGCATCGGCAAGAATTTCCCCCAAGGCGACCGTTTTAACCGTATCGACATGCGAAACGGATGATTCGGTTGATATCGAGGAAGCGGCGACGCTCCCATGGTTCATGTAGACGTTGATCGCCTTTTTTGCGTCCCCTTGGTAAATGGAGCGGCCTTGGTGGAGACAAATGGCCTGGGTGCACAAATCGCGGACGCTTCCCATGTCGTGGGATACAAACAGTAGGGTGAGACCCTTTTCACGCATTTC
>Ga0209512_1002218_pt1 | contig 21311 bp, 19 predicted proteins | sample frozenSSSSmetaG_FD_184142 | JGI IMG/M metagenome (GOLD analysis project Ga0209512, IMG submission 184142) | Glacier valley bacterial and archeal communities from Borup Fiord, Nunavut, Canada, to study Microbial Dark Matter (Phase II) -... | ecosystem: Environmental > Aquatic > Freshwater > Ice >...
TCGTCTTTGGCGTGAAGCCTTTAATCTCTAGATGAAGGAGTGTCTTTATCGCTGCCTGAAGTTGGTCTGGTGTCTCGATGATAATAATCCCGCCAGCCTTACCTCGGCCGCCTGTAGGGACTTGGGATTTAAGGACGATAGGAAGTTCCGGTTTTGACGTAGGCAGGACGAGAGCGCCGTTAGGAACGGGGACGTGGGAGATTGAGAGGAGGTGCTTGGCTTCGTGTTCTAAGAGCTTCATAGTATCTATTATATAAGCTCTAGTGAGTGTCGTGTATAATAAAATAACAAACTACGTAATGTTACGAGGGAAAATTGAATGGCCGAGGCTAAAAAACGAGCTTTAATTACTGGAATCACTGGACAAGACGGTGGACACCTTGCTGAATTATTGAATGAAAAAGGATATGAAGTATTTGGAATAATTAGGGGTCAACATAACCCTAGACGTGAAGCCACAGAGGCTGAATTCCCGTACGTCAAGCTGATTGAAGCAGACCTAACGGACGCCTCGTCTCTCGTTCGCGCAATGCAATTTGCAAAACCTGACGAGGTTTATAACCTCGGTGCGATTAGTCACGTTGGATATTCTTTTAAAGACCCTATGTTGACAAACGACGTCACTGCAAAAGGCGTACTAAATATGCTCGAAGCAATTCGCTTAACCGACACTGAAAATAAAGTCCGCTTTTACCAAGCATCAACATCTGAAATGTTCGGGGGACTTGATTACAACCGCCCAGAGACAGGCTACACAGAAGATTCTACTTTCCATCCTCGAAGCCCCTACGGAGTAGCGAAGCTATACGGCTATTGGATCACTAAGAATTATCGCGAAAGCTATAAAATGTTTGCCGTATCTGGTATCCTTTTCAACCATGAAGGCGATCGACGTGGCGTTGAATTCGTAACGCGGAAGATTACCCACGCAGTTGCTCGAATTAAACTTGGTCTTCAGGATCACGTTGAACTAGGTGATCTATGGCCAAAGCGTGACTGGGGTTATGCTGGTGACTACGTCGAAGGTATGTGGCGCATGCTTCAGCAGGACGAGCCACAAGATTACGTTCTCGCAACCGGTGAAACACACTCGATTGAAGAGTTTCTAGATATCGCCTTCAAGCACGTTGGTATTGATGACTGGAAGCCATACGTTAAGCAGAACCCCGCATTTATGCGCCCTGCAGAAGTTGATGTACTGCTCGGAAACCCAACCAAGGCAGAGCAAGAATTGGGTTGGAAACGAAAAGTTGATTTTCCTGGACTTGTGAAATTGATGGTAGATCATGATCTTGCTGTTGAATCTACGAAACTGTAGAAATGAACTATAAGCCTGACAAATGGCAGCGTCTTCACAGGAAGATGCTGTTAGATACTAATTTTTTAAAAGTATACCAAGATACAGTTAAACTCCCTACGGGAGTAATGATCGATGATTATACGGTCGCTACACTTCCGAGTGGCGTTGTTGTCGTTGCAACTGATCCGGAGGGGCGGCTGTTAACTCAGTTCGAATATAAATACGCAATCGACAAGGTTATTTTAAATCTGCCTTCCGGAAGTGTAGACAATGGAAGGTCGCCACTTGAGGTGGCGGCTGCAGAGCTTCTAGAAGAAACTGGCTATGAATCCAGTGAACTTGAACTAATTCGAACGACGCATGAATACCCCTCGAAGCTTACCCATCAACTACATGTTGTTCGTGCAAAAAATGCCGTGAAAGTAAAAGAAGTTGAACACGAAGCAACAGAGTCTATCGGTAAGGTCCATCTTATTACTGCCGACATGCCTGACTATGGGGGTATTTTTGATACAACCTACAATATCACTGCGCTCGCATTAACTCTACCGGAATTTATAAAAGATAAATTAAATTAAGGTTGCTGTCGGCGCGCGACGAAATCGAAAATCGCAGTCTCGGGGTTAGAGTGTGTACTCCAACCAAGCTCTGTTTTTATTCGTGATGCGTCACCAACGATATCCATGGCATCAGTTGGTCTAACCTTTGACTGATCGACTGTCGACTCGATTGATTCAAGCTTCATTGCTTTTTGTAGATACTCGAGAATATCAAAACCAGAAAAAGACACGCCAGATGCAATATTGTAGGTGTCATGTGAAAGCGTATCTGCAGTCGCCAATGCCGTGTAAGCCGTAACGATATCTCGGACGTCTGTGTAGTCGCGTCTTGTTGCTAGGTTACCGACCATAATATTCACTGAACCGGATTGCTGAGCCTTTGTAAGTTGATCATAAAGATCGGGGACGAGAAAGCCATTTCCCTGACCAGGTCCAATATGGTTAAAGGGGCGAACAATGACGACATCGAGTCCATCAGCGCGATGTCGTTTAATGACTTGTTCAGCACGAATCTTACCGACTGCATACGGAGATCCTTCGGTTGTTTCAGATTCTTCGTTTAGCGGCATTGGTTGGTTGGGGCTATACAAAGCGCCAGTACTGATTGCAACGATACGGCCAGAAAAACCTTGCTTTTCGGCGGTATTTAAGATGTTTTCTGTCATTTCTGCGTTACCTGATTTATAAAGTTCTGGTTTATCGAAAGATTCGGCAACCGAGGCCAGGCCGGCAAGGTGAATAATGGCCGTTGCATGTTTGAGGGGTAGCGCGTTCACTTGATCGGCGCTTAGGAGGTCTGCTTGCTGGTAGGTATCAAGATAGGGCGCGACATTTTCATTTGGCGAGACTTCACGACCCACACCGGTCACAAAGAAGTGAGAAGCCTGTAGATGTCGTGCTAAGTGCTCACCAACAAAGCCATTGACGCCTGTTACTACGATTTCTTTTTTAAATTCAGACATAATTTAACTTTAGTATACCATTGCCTAAGAGCATCCATAACCCTATAATTGGTAGTATTGTGAATTTAATTACTAAAGCGATGAGTAGATATCGCTACTCGATCATCCTTCTAAGACAACTTGTTATAACAGATTTCAAACTTAGATATAAAGGCTCGGTTCTCGGGTATGTATGGAGCCTTTTGAAGCCTCTCGCTCTCTTTGCTGTCCTTTATGTCGTCTTCATACATTTCTTGAAATTTGGTGCCGACGCTCCGCATGCAGCCGTACTACTGCTTGTAGGCGTCGTCTTGTGGAATTATTTTACGGAAGTTACCTCGAATGGCCTGTCGGCTATTGTGAGTAAGGGTGACCTGATGAGAAAACTATCCTTCCCTCGCTATGTAATTGTCGTCGCCGGGTCGTTCTCCGCACTTATAAATCTCGCGATTAACCTAGTCGTGGTCGGTTTCTTTTTAATGCTCAACGGGGTTGTTCTGTCGTGGAGTGTGCTATGGATTATTCCACTCATTGTCGAGCTATTCATATTAGGGCTAGCTATAGCCTTCCTGCTCAGTGCGCTTTATGTCAAATTTAGAGACGTTACATACATTTGGGAGCTTTTCTTACAAGCTGGATTTTACGCGACGCCAATTCTGTATCCAATATCGTTAGTTATGAAGGCGTCACCGACAGCAGCCCAGGTGATGATACTCAACCCAGTCGCTCAGATTATCCAGGATGTCCGGGCCTCAATCGTACCAACGGGCACACCGACTATAACTACGATATTTAGTAACCCATATATGCACATGGTTCCTATCGCAATTGTTGGATTTTTGGGAATTATATCAGTCGTCTATTTCAAAAATAAATCTGCTGGATTCGCGGAGGATATATAGAATATGAATGATGAAGTAGCCGTATCTGTAAAGGATGTATATAAGAACTTTCGATTACCACATGAGAAAGTAGACTCTGTTAAGGGTATCTTCGCACACCCGTTCAAGAAACGCAGTAAAGCCGAAACACAGCATGCGTTAAAGGATATCTCTTTTGAGGTTAAAAAAGGAGAGTTCTTTGGTATAGTAGGCCGAAACGGAAGTGGTAAAAGTACACTTCTTAAGATTATTGCGGGAATCTACCAACCAACCAAAGGTAATGTGCATGTTAACGGTCGGTTAGTGCCATTTATCGAGCTTGGTGTCGGTTTTAACCCGGAATTAACAGGGCGCGAGAACGTGTTTTTGAATGGCGCTCTTATGGGATTCTCAAATAAAGAAATTAAAGCAAAATATGATGCGATCGTCGACTTTGCTGAACTTGAACGATTTATGGATCAAAAGCTTAAGAATTATTCATCAGGAATGCAGGTGCGCCTTGCTTTCTCTGTCGCAACAATTCTTGCAGAATCAGACGTTCTTTTAATCGACGAAGTGCTGGCCGTAGGGGACGCTGACTTTCAAAGAAAATGTTTCAATTACTTTAAGAAATTAAAAAAGGAAAAAAAGACAGTTATCTTCGTAAGCCATGACATGGGCGCAGTGAGAGAATACTGTGACCGTGTTGTTCTTATCGACGAAGGTCAGGTACAGTCCTCTGGGGACACTCAGAAGGTTGCAAGGGCCTATACGCAGCTATTCCTCAACCAAGAAGAGCGCACTGCCGCTGCGCATCAAGGCAAGCGCTGGGGTGACACGAAGATTCAGACGAAGTCTGTAAAACTTTCTGTGACAGATAAGCTTATTACATTTGAGCAAACAATTAAGGCCAATGAGACCGTAGAGGACCCAATTATTGGTATTAGAATTCGTTCAGTCTCGGGTCTAGAGGTGATGGGCACGAATAGTCGCATAGAAGGCGTTCAATCCGGTATCTGGAATAAAGGCGTAAGTAGGGTGGTTACTTGGAGTTTTCCAAATATACTTTCAGACGGGGAATACTTCTTCGATCCTTCTATCATCGATGCAAGTTCACATGTCTATGACTGGTGGGATGAAGCGTCAATGTTTAGAATAAAAAAAGAAAGGTCACTGCCTTACCCAGCCGACCCTGGCTTTTTAATCAAAATAGCTAAGTAAAATAACTTAGCTATTTTTTATTTAAAACTTTAAATATACCCTTAACAGTTTGATCCCATGTGAACGTACGCGCATACGGCATGCCATTACGAGAGAGTGTATCAACGAGCTTCTTGTCATTAAATAATTTTTCAATTTGGTGTGCGATTCCAAGAAATCCATCCGCATAAAGGACTCTATCGCCAGATATCTCTTCGATAGCAGTATTGCGATACGTGATGACGGGAGACCCATGTGCCATCGCCTCTATGATTGGCAGTCCAAAGCCTTCGTAAGAGCTAGGAAACACAAAGGCGAGGCTGTGTTCATATAGCCACCTTTTTTGCGCCTCATCGACGTATCCGAGCTGATGCATGTCCTTTAAATAAGAGGGGTTATTTTTAAGATAGCTTTTCATCTCGGGACTCTTAATCGAATCTATGCCGGCCATCTCGTCACCCGCCATGACAAGGGAGAGATTCATTCCGCGGGCTCGTAAATTATTAAACGCAGCAATCAAATCAGTCATTCGGCGCCTACTATCTGTTCCCCCGACGTAAAGTATGAAAGGCTTCTCTGTTAAGTCGACTGGCCGTTTGACCGTTCCCCAAAGAGTTGCTTGGTAGTCCGTAAATTCTTGGGCTGATTGGGTTTTTTCTTTAAATGCAGTAACACCCAGGTACGATACGGAGATCCTTTTAGCTGATGCATGTGTGTATTTAACGAAATCTTTTTTTGTATATTCAGAGTTTGCGACCATATACTTTGCTCGCATCGTGTTGATTTTGACCTTATAAAGATACTGGTACCTTTTTATTGCCGACTTCAAGGCTGATTTTCTCGATGCACCACCGGACCTTGCGGTCGAATATTTTTTTAGGTAGTCACTCTCGAGAATGTATGGGATGAGATCGTGCAGGAAAAGTACCGCAATCCTTCTCGCGTAATGGGGTAGTTTTTGATTCTGATCAAACTGAATGTAGCGATCGATGCCCTTGAGCTGGGAGCGTTTAATACGGGGGTCACCGAGTATATATTCAGATAAACCCCTGAGTTTATAAAATACCTTACTAAGAAGTCTTAATTTACCGGGTAACATGAAATATTTCGGTTCTCTTACGTATCGTATCTCGTACGACAGGTCTGCGATATTCACTAGATCGATTGCTTCTTTATACTTTTCGAAAAGGAAAAACACGAAGTGGTTATTTGATTTCTCTGCTTCACCTAGGTTATTGATAAAATTTATAATAACTGCGCCAATGCCGCGGAATTTGTGGTGTGTCTGCAGCGGTGTGAGGTCGATACCTATATTCATTAAACGTTCTCCATTATCACGTCATAATATTTTTTGGCTGAATCTAACCAGCTGAACTTCTCTGCCTGGGTAGGACCGGACTTGATGGCCGTGTCACGTCGGTTTTTATTTTCCATTGTTTCGATTATTGCGGCAGTTATCGCAGCTACATCGTTACTATTTATTTGGATTGTGTTCTTGTCAACAACTTCTGGCAACGATGAATTATTGGCAGTCACGACAGGTGTACCACAGGCAAGTGCTTCGAGTGGAGGCATGCCAAAGCCTTCGTAGTGGCTTGGGTATACAAGCATCTCGGCACCAGATAGTATTGCAGGTTTGTCTAAATCATCGATATATTCTGAAGGACGAATAATACGCTTTCCCTCATCAACCTTTCCTATGATCTTTTGGAAAAGCTTTTCTGTTTTCCAGCCGTTAACACCAACAAGCAAGAGACTGACATCGTCGGTTATTGACGATGGAAGTGCGCAATATGCATCAACGAGCCCATCTAGGTTTTTTCTTGGTTCAAGATTCGACAGAGAAAGGATGTAGCGGCCTTTAATGCCGTATTTTTGCTTAGCCCTCTCGATCTCTTCCTCGCTCCTTCGATACATGTATTTTTGATCGGCTGCAGGCGTCGCAACAATAACCGAGGAATTTTTTACTTTATAGAAGTCTACAATTTCTTTTTTTGCATTTTGCGAGATAGTGAACACTGTGTCTGCTGATGCAATTGTTGCCTTTGTGCGGGGTGATAGAAACTTTGCGTTTGATTCATCAGAGAACTGGCTGTAGAGCTCAAATGATAGATCATAAATAACGGCAGTGTATTTACTGAATGCCAGTGGCATCGCTGCGAATCGTGTAAAAACGTAATAACCCCTCCCGCACCATAGGTCTATAGGGAAGAGTTTGCCTCTATGATCGAGTCCTGCGAAGTACCGTAAAGATAACGGCATGGTCTTGTAACCTATGTGTCTAAATCCAAATGATTTAAATTTCTTTACTTTGTCGTACGGAATGACGACTTTAATAATAGGCGTCTTTTTATTATTTGATTGCTCTAGGCCAATAAGGTCATCGAGGCCCTTTAAGATACCGAGCACGTATTGCCCTATACCACTAAAATGTGTTTCGACGAGCGCGAGGCCCTCAATATAAACTTTTTTCATAACAACTGAGGGCTATTATAGCATTTTGACGTCGTCAGAACTACTGTTGACCGTTCGTTCCAGTCCACCACGTTGGACTCCACGATGGGGTGTAGGTAACGAGGTTGCCATCAGTTTGGGGTATTAGCTTTGAGCCACCACCTCTTTTTGCAGTGTTGCTTGACCACACGGGTGTCCAGTCAGCTCTATAAAGAACAAGGTTGCCGTCGTTTTGCATTACAAGCCTTGCGCCGCCCTTCCCTTGTGTCTGAGTAGACCATACGGCGCGATATGGTGAATAGAGCACGAGGTTTCCGTCACCCTGAAGTACAAGCCTGAATCGTTCATCATAGGACAATAAAGAGTCGCCGATCTTAAGGGTTTGATTTTCGACAAGTTCTGACGGAGGCCTCTGTAGTGTTTGAATTGATACCGTGCCTAGATTTTCAGTTAGCCATTGTTGACCTTCAAGGACTACTCCGAATTGTTCCTGAGACATAGCCTGAGGTGCACTTGGTGCTGTCATTGAATAAATATAGGTGCCAGTGGCGCCAGGCGCGAGATCTCCTTCTTTAGCTCCGACGATACGTGCTGAGTTTGCCCAAGAACTATCTGCATAGATGCTCGATCTATTAAGTGGGTTTGTAGGTGCGATTTTAGTAACGCTAACTGGGAGCATTTGATTGCCGGTGTTTTTTAGAACGGCCTTTATGTATATTTTAGAACCGGTATATTTTGATATCCCTGTCAGGTTAATTTTAGTTGTTAGCGTCGCATCGCTGTACGCATCAAATGAAAGGGGCTTGACGTAATAGACTGGACTCGAGGAGGCGACTGTTATTGGGATTGTAAGAGTCCCGCTTAACCACCTATTTCCTTCGATAAGGACGCCGAACTGCTCAGAGTAATCCCCCAGCTCTTTGGGTGCGGTCATCTTAAAGGTAAACGTTCCTGAGCCACCCTCGCTGACACTCGCTTCGTTGATAGTTGCTGGCCGCGCTGCATTTAACCAAGTGTCCGATGCGAATAAAGACGCACGGTTTTGTGGCGCATCCCCGCCAATGTTGAGGCTATTTTTGTACCATACCTGATTCCCCGTGTTTCTGATGACTAATTTCACATAAAAACTACTATCGGGTTCGACCGTGAGTAAGTTGGGGAGCTTTGTTTGGAGAGTTGCGTCTGAATATACGTCCCTTGAGACAACACTGTACCCGTATGATGGCGTACCTGTGGTACTCCCAAACCAGTTTGTGTAGTAAAGGTAAAAGTTTCGATTACCATATGCACCACAGGGAGCAGAACCCCAACCGGCTGCAATCGCCGCCGCATTTGGTTGGTAGGGGGTGTAGTTATATAGTGCTTGTGTCGCTCGATTGGCTATAGTAACTGTGCTGCCACCACATGATGCATCTGGGCTGTACCTGATGTAGTTATCGCCTAAGACATAAGGCGTGTACCAGGTGGGGCTGTCGTTTATAATTGCTCGGAACATTTTCGCCGCCCAAGTCACTTGGTTCGTTAGTCCATAGTACTGGGAGTCACAAACAGCCGTATCTGGACAGCCGTATCCCGTTGCTGAACGATACTGAATATTAAGAGGCCAGGTGTCTGTGACTAAGCTCTGTTCTTTTTGTAAAAGAACAAGCATTACCTTTGGATTTATGCCGTATTGTTGAGCTGTGTCGTAGATGATCTGTGCCGAGCTCTTCCCGTTTTCGCTGTAATCCTTCAGGCAAGTAAAAGTACTTTGGCCGTAGTTCGCCTGTCCCCACTGGGCGCGCGTGCCGCCGCCATATTCAGATGTTTGGGTGCCGTTCGTATCACAAACAGGCACTTTGCTATTAAGAAATTGTTGAATATCACCGACGCCCATAGATGTCGCCTCAGTAAATACGCCATCGTCAATAATTCTACCGGGATTAAAACTGGTAGCAGATGCCGGCTGAGCGTTTAATAAACCAGCAACAACTGCAAAAAGGACGAGAAAGGGTAGCGTGAATTTCATCACTGAACCGTAATGTCCTTTGTTGCGGTTCCTGTCGTACTTCCGCTAGTAATTGTTACAGTAGCCACCCAAGTTCCGGGACTCAGGTCGGTAAGGGGAATATCAAATCCTTTGCAGGTAGAACTGCTTGGCCCTGATTGTATATCGGCATTTGCAGTATATGTTTGTTCACCTGATTTCGTAAGTGATAACGCACAGGTGCCACCGTCTAAGACGGTTTCGATCAATACTCGAATGTGGTATGTCGTATTATCCTGAGTTGTCGCAGAGAATAGAACAGACGCACTTGCTGCTGATGGACTTATGTCATTGCTCGGCGTCGCTTTATTGGGCGGAGTATTATTATTTACAGAATCTGACTTGATTTCTTCACCGGTAGATTTTTCTTCGCTAGACGTCGGGTTTAGGTTGACTGTGCTTGCTGGTGAGAATGGCCATGCCTTGGTTTGGAATGCAAAAACGCCGTACACTAAGGTGAGACCAGCAATGATAGCCAGCGCTATAAGAAGGAATTTTTTCGGTGTTTTTTTATTGTTTGTTCTTAGCTTCATATGGATGTCCCGTTAACTTAGGATATACCTTAATTTAACCATAAATAGTATTATCTGCCAAGGTTTCAGACGCATTTTACTACTGCGTGGTGATGATTTTTAAGAAGTCTTTATAAGAGTTTTCGAAAGTAAATTCTTTGCTCCATCGCCAGCCAGCAGATCTCATTTGGTTGTACTTATTACGATCTTTGAGGAGGCTTATTATTTCATTTCCCATTGCTGTGTGATCGCTGTTTTTTGAAACAACGCCAGTCACGCCATGCTTTACGCTGTCGCGTAGTCCATCTGTATCGTATACGACCGCCGGCGTTCCTTGGCTTGCTGCCTCTGTCACGATGAGACCCCAGCCTTCTTTGATCGAGGTAACTAAGATGACCATAGCACTTTTCATAAGTTCGATTCTTTTTTCGGGACTTACTCTGCCAAGTATCGTGATAGATTGCGCATGCGTTGAGTGTTGTACGTATTTCCTGACCTTTTGCGCGTACTTGCTACTGTCATCGCCCGCTACGATCATCTTTAATGAGGGCATCTTGTCTTTTGCTGCTTCAAAGCTTTTAATCGCCTCGAGGGTTCTCTTCATTGGACGTATTGCGCCAAGAGAGAGGATGATCGATGAGTCGTGTTTAACGGGCAGTTCATTCATTGGCTCTAGAGCAGTGCCTATACGAAAAATGGATACATTCTTAAAGCCGTACTTATGTAGGTCTTTTTTTGTACTAAGTGACTCTGTCGCGACAATAGGATATCTTTTTGCCATTGACCTGAGTATGAATGGCTCGATAAGGTAGCCCATTAGAGAAATGGGGAAGAGCATTTGGTAAAACCAAACCTCTCTCGCTAACTGATAGTTAACTAGTACGGTCTTGGTGGAGGTGTAATAGGCTGCAGCAAAGGGAAGTGTATTCATCTCATCTACAACAAGATCCGCCCAGTTCTCTAGATTCGATTTAAATAATCTTTTTGCTTTAGCATATACAGTATAGCGATTACCGACTCTGTAGTATTCGGCACCATTGAGCAACTCATGGTCAGTAGACCCCGGATACCTTGCCGTAATGATCATCACTTCATGTCCGTCACGAACCAGTCTGTCCATAATTTCGCCAGACACAGTCTCGGCGCCGCCCGCTCCCGGGTGTCTCCTGTCTTTCCAGGTGAGCCATAGTACCTTCATTATTTTTTCTCGCGAATAATGAAAAGTGGACGGTTTTGCGCTTCGTAATAAATATTTTCAACGTAGAGTGCCAAGAGCCCCTGGCAGGCAAGCACGATACCAATCAAGAAACTAAGGAAAATAGCCAGGAAGGCGGTACCTGTCACTGCAAGATTTAGAGGGTCCGGCAATATGAACCGTTCAATGAGCAGGAAAACAAATGCAACAAATGACAGCGAAGAAATGAGAACACCTAGTACTCCTATGAGCTTTAGCGGCCGTGTAGAATGCTTTATAGCACCGTCGATAGCAAGTTTAACGAGTTTTGCGTAAGAGTAGCTTGCTACGCCTGCATGACGTTCACGGGCATCGAAAGGGATGATGGCCTGCTTGAATCCGAGCCAATCTATTAGGTTGCGAGATACACGGTTACGCTCAGTCAGCTTGTTGTATTCGTCGACAACAATTCGATCAAGCAGTCGAAAGTCTGTTGAACCTGGTACGATATCGCCCTTATTATCCACTATTCTTAATAGGGAATAGAATAATTTTGACCCAACCGATTTAATAAATCCTTCGCCTTGATTGCTTTTGCGGACACCTATGACGACGTCATAGCCATCGTGCCACTTAGCAATAAATTGATCAATCATCTCGATGGGGTGCTGGCCGTCGGCGTCTATAATCATTACGGCGTCACCAGATGCCTGTTGTAGGCCAGCTGTAATTGCAGATTCCTTGCCAAAGTTTCTAGAGAATATGATGTATTTGGTGGACAGGTCTGACTCTGTGATTTGCTTTATGACGGACTGAGAGTCATCCGTACTGCCATCTTCGATGTAGATGATTTCATGAGCTATGTTATTTTTTAACAAAACTTTTTTAATTTTTTTGTGATGCCACTGAAGATTAGCCGCTTCATTATGAACCGGGATGAGTAGACTAATCAGTTGTGCATCATTTTTATGCATAATATTCCACTATTGTAACAATTTTAAGTCTAACTGTATAATTATTCATATGGTGAAAATTGCATTTGTACTCGGTACTCGTCCAGAAATCATAAAGCTCTTCTCGTGTATAAAGCTTTGTGAAGATACTGGTGTTGACCACTTCGTGGTAAATACCGACCAGCACTACGACAAAAATATGAGGGACGTGTTCTTTGAAGAGCTTGGTCTTGAGACCCCAAAGTATAAATTAGGCGTCGGCTCGGGCTCTCATGCACAAATGTTAGCCAGCATGCTTGTCCCGTTAGAAGACGTGTTTCTTAAAGAAAAACCGACTGTTGTTGTGGTTCAGGGCGACACTAATACGGTACTTGCTGGGTGCCTAGTCGCAATTAAGATGGGTATTAAAGTCGCCCATATTGAAGCAGGTCTTCGAAGTTATGATCGATCGATGCCCGAGGAATATAATAGAATTATTACAGACCATGCGTCTGACTACCTCTTTCCTCCTACTGATAAGCAGAAAGATATTCTGCTCAGTGAAGGCATTGGAGAGGAAAGGATATGTGTTACAGGCAACACGATTGTAGATGCGGCTCTTGCGATTAGTAAAAACGAAAAAAAGGTGGATTATGGAAGCAAATTTATACTACTTACCTCACATCGTCCATCGAATACCGATACAAAAGAGAACTTAAACGCAATTCTATCAGCTGCTCAGAGCGTGTGCGAGGCGGAGGATATGGTATGTGTCTTCCCTGCCCACCCAAGATTAAACTCAAAGCTTGATTATATAAAATCGTTCGATCGAATAAAAGTTATTGAACCACTTGGTTATAGCGATATGTTGAGCCACATAAAAAAATCGGAAATGATCATGACTGATAGCGGAGGTATTCAAGAAGAGAGTTGTATTCTGGAAAAGAAGTGCCTTATTCTACGTACAAATACTGAGCGTCCTGAGACGATCGAGGTGGGCGGTGCTATCTTGCTACAAGAGTTAACTGAAAAGGACATTCTTTCAAAGTACCGTGAGCTTATGCAAAGAAAAGTAAAGTGGCGAAATCCATTTGGTGATGGAGACGCGGCAGGGCGGATCATTGATCAATTGGTAAAAGGCTAACAATTATGAAAGTCTTATATATTTTTAACGGCATGGTGATGAATAACGGAGTCGTTTCTGTATCGGGGGGCGACATACGCTTAATGGAGATAATGAAATATGCGCCGAACGTAGAGACTAGTGTCTTGACGACGCCTAACGGTCTTGAGTTTTTGAAGAAGTATGACCAAGAATATACTAAGGCCTATGTGCTTGATCAGGTTGTTGAGGGTGGCATAGTGAGTAACCTGAAAATTAGCTGGCGTTCGTTCTTTTTTGCAAGAAGTGGTGTAAAAGAGTTTGATGGAGAAGTTGTCTACAGCTCCTGTGAGCACCTATATGACGTCTTGCCCGCTTTCCGATTAAAGAGACGAAACAAGAATTTACGCTGGGTGGCTGTCTATCACTGGGTGGAAGATTACCCGTGGCGCGAAAAACGCGGCAACACACCCTTTGTTATGAGGTATGCCTATTGGCTAAACCGTTACGCTTCTGGTTGGATTATTAAACATTTTGCAGATGAGGTGTTGGCGGTGTCAGATCAAACACGAGATAAACTCTTGTCGATGAAGCATATCAAAGCGGATAAGGTAAAACCTGTATACTGCGGTGTTGAATACGATTTGATTAGAGACATTGTTGATGCAAAGAACACAGCAAAATCATACGATGCTATCTTTATGAAACGTTTGAATTACGGCAAGGGAGTGCTTGACCTATTGAAGGTCTGGAAGGAAGTAGTCGCCTCGAAACCTGACGCTCAATTGGGGATTATTGGTGACGGATCCGACGAAGTGCTCGCTAAAGTAAGGAGCTACATAAAAGTCAATAAACTTACGAACAATATTGACATCTTGGGTGTAGTTTATGACATGAAGAAAAAGTTTCAACTGATTAGTTCGAGTAAAGTCTTTCTTCTGCCAACACATGAAGAAAACTGGGCGATCGTCATTGGCGAAGCTATGGCAGCAGGCGTCCCTGTCGTCGTTAGTCAATTGAAAGAAATAGAGCCCATCTGGAAAGACAATGTGATCTGGGTCAGAGTTGGTGATATTAAGGGGTTCGCGCGTGCAACACTTGATCTACTCAACGATCCACGAAAATCAGAGGAACTTATCGATAAAGCTCGGAAATTTATTCCCCAATATGACTGGAAGACTATCGCGATGACAGAATTTAAAGACTAGTGATTTAGGCTTGGTTTTTTAAATAATACGAGTAGTATGCCGGTCAGTGCGCCGACACCTGCGATGACATTTAAGATAATAAGTACACTTTGATTTGATGCGGCTTTGTCGACGAATAGGCTGAATAGGAGTATTAATCCACAGATACCGAGTGATAGCCAGACTGCAACATAGTTGCGAAATACGATGAAGTAAAGTGTTGCCGCGGTTATAATCAAGAAAAAGAACTTGTACAGGATAGACAAGACACCTAGTGTCCGCAGGTGCTCGTTCGAGTAATTCTCGCCGAAGAGCAGTTGGGTAATATTTGTGCCAAAGAATGTGATGACGATAATTGTAGCGATAACAATAGCGCTAAAAATGCCGATTAATTTAAAGAAAGGCTTTCTGTTTAATGCGTGGGCGCGTATATCTAGCTCGCCCAAGAAGGGCCAGATAAATATAATACCAGCAAAAAAGACGATACGACTTAAGATATATATGTCTGTATAAAGTTTTATGTCTGTGTTTTTCAAAGTTTGAATAAGTAGAAGGTCTGCGATTTGTGCGATATTCATTGCCATAATTGCGATAGAAGCGAAAAGTCCGTACACCAGTAAATGTCGAATGTGGGGATGGCCCGCAACGTTGGTTGACTTACCTAGGGATACTTTTAACTTCGGTAGGTTGTCCTTTGCAAAGATGATACGAACGAGAGTGATGGCAATAACTTGAGCAAGCGCCATGCCGGTCAGTGCCAATAAGCCACTCTTTGTAGCGTAGGCAATTGATGCACCAATTGTAAGCTGTAATCCTGCCGATATAACAGTTAATAGACCTAGCTTTGTCATGAGTCCTCGACCGTTTAGGTATCCAGACATAATGGCAAGCGGAACTGAAACGATCATCATTATGGCTATCGGAATAGCGAACAGGAGTGGCGTCTTAATTGAGTTCATGACGATAGGCGATAACGCCAAGAAGACGACAGTAACAATGAGAAATACTCTAAATAGAGAAGCTTGAAGAAGCTGAACATCATTGGGTCTATCCTTCGATTTTTCATCTTTAGATAATCCTATAGTGATGGCTACGATGGACGAGAGGAATGTTGTTATTTGGGTGAGAACGGAGAGAGAAACGGTGATATGGATGTATTCTGTATCAACAAGGATGCGGCTCAGAATAGGATATGCTGCGTAGTTGATCGCAGAGGCAATGGCGCTTAGCATGATAAAGATAAACGTGCTTTTTTTCACTTGTACTAGTCTCTATTCTTGGCTATGAGGTAGCTAATGCCGCCGAAAGCAAATTCGCTGGTCTTCATAAAGAGCATTCCTATACCGAGGATTGGATTTCTAAATAATTTGACGGGGTGTTGGAAGAAAAGAGCGTACCGTCCCACAAGACTCGTCTGTTGGGACGCATGTTCTCTGTTTCTTGACTCTTTAGCATAGCGAGCGAAGATTTTGGCATAATAGGATTTTTTCTTCAGAGTTTTTAGAAGAGATATGTGGCCTTCGTCGTGGTAGATGATGCTCTTTGACCTGCTGTAAGGACCCTTCTCACTAATCCGTTGAGATAAGTCCCAGTCCTCGCCGCTAATCATTTTTTCGTCGTACCCGTTTACATCGAGAAAGTCACTTTTTTTAAAAAATCGTGCGGCTTCCATATAAGGTACGCCTATGTAAAAGCTCCGCTCGAGTTTTTTACACTGCGCCCAGAAGCCTTCACCAAATGATTCTTCCGGTATGATAATACCCACAAGTTTATCGTCCGCTTTCATCTCTTCGACACATTCTTTGATGACATTTTTTGATAAATTCATGTCGCTATCGATAATGGCAATATATTTTCCTGACGCCATGGTCACCCCAAAGTTTCTTTGGGTGCTTCTTTCGGGGCCTTGTGCATAAAATTGCTTTGTGTATTTCTTCGCAACTTTCGCTGTGTCGTCGTCAGAAAAGTTGTCTACAACGATCAACTCAATATGCTTGTAATACTGATTATTTATTGAGGCAAGGCAGTCAGCGAGTGTTCTGCTCGAGTTTTTCGTAGGAACTATAACGGAGACCAGGGGTTGTGACATTAGTTAGTATTATAGCATTAGAAGACGTCGTCTTAGTGTAAAATGAAAGATATGACACGTTCATCTCTACGATTTAAAAAAATATTAATTTTCGCAAAGAAAAACTGGTTTGTCGGCTTATCTGTCTCTTTATACATATTTTTTACGGCATTTTATATGGGGCCGGCATTTTACGATTGTACGAATTCAGTATCCGGGTTTGGGGACAGTACGGGCGGACCGATATGGCGTAACTCCTTAAAGTCAGACCAACCTCCACTTGGGGGATATGAGAATGCTACAAACTACCCGAGTGGGGAGTCGCTGTATTCACCTGTCAATTCCGCAGCACTTATTCAATCGGTAGCAATGGGTGAGGCCTCGAAAGTAGTTGGCCCTATTTGCTCGTATAATCTTTACAATGTAGTCGGTTACCTTACGACATCAGTTATGATGTTTGCATTTATTATGTATCTAACCAAAAGTCGTTGGATTGCACTGCTTGCTGGTTATGCCGTGGCGTTCACACCGTACGTGCAAAATAAAATCGGTGATCACCCAAGCTATGGCTATGCTTCGATATTGATTGCGTTATTGTGGCTTTTAGTTCATTTAATATCGCATCGAAAGAGGCTTCATGCGATTCTATTCGCTATTCTTCTTGGGTCCTGTGCTTACTTCGACCCTTATTTTGTACTACTTGCGATAACGGTCGTCTTACCTATATTGATCGTCTGGGGTCTTTTGGGCCTTAAGAATCAGAAGACGACAAAGACCTGGAACACTAAGAAGTTCATGGTTTGGGCGCAACCTTTTTTGTTGGCCGCTGCAGTGTTTATTGTGATTATTTCGCCGTTAGTCGCAATAACGGTCACTAATGCAAATCTTATTAGTTCTAATGTGGCTTCAGTTAGGGGTAACGTAGAGGCTGCGGCGATGCAATGTAGCAACAAGCCCCTCGATTATCTGCTTCCGGATCCTAATAACATCTATCTAAAAAAGATAATCGGACCTGAATACACTACGGATAATATTAATATGCGTAATTGGTGTAATGGATCCGAGAGCCACGTTTCGATTAGCGCAGTGATATTCACGGTCATTGTCATCGGAGGCATAATAATTTTATGGGAAAGATTGAGTGCCCGAAAAATAAAACTAGGGACAGTGAGCGGCTACGACAATAGACTTTTAGTGAGCGGGGCGATTCTTATTGCACTTGCAGCTTTCTCGATAGGTCTGCCACCGTACATCCATGGAGTAATAACCCCCTCTGGTATTGTGCTGAGCTTAACTACGACTTGGCGAATATTTGCTCGTGAATACCTAGTTCTGAATGTCATTGCGGTGTTGTTATTTGCACTTACCTTAAGGTACTTCAGCCTATCCGCGGCGTTCCGCAACAGAAGATTTTTGCTTGCTGTTCTCTTTGTGTTAATGTTTTTGGGGGTAATAGCTGAATACCAGGTCAAACACCCATTTAATCCACCTGTTTTTAACTACTCTCGTGACGTGCCAGAGGTGTATGATCGAATAAGAGACGACGTTAACATAGAAGCCATTGCGGAATATCCTATTGATCGTGCAGGCGTAGAATATGACTCGATTGTCTATTATCTTACTATGCAGGCAGTGCATGGAAAGCAAATACTCAACAGTACTGCTATCGGCAATGCGAGTGAAAACATACATAATTCAATTAAAGATCTTAGCGACCCACAGACATTGCCTGTATTGAGGGCCTTGGGCATTAAATATATTGTCATTCACGGTGAAAAGCCTAGCGATATTCGAAATACGTTACCGGGATTGGAAATTATTGACCAGAGTACTTCTGAGAATTTTTCTTTGCAGATAGTCAGGCCGGGTGATGAAAATAGTATAGTCCTAGCTAAGATAAGAGACGGCCCTGAGGCGCGCAGTGTGCTAACGATAGAAACAGGAAATGTTATAAGCCTGCCGCTTCTGAAGTCACCGGAGAGTATGGAGTACGAAATTTCCAGCGGAGGCTCCCTAGGTATTAACTCGATAAAAAAAGATGCAACTCATCCGGCAAGTGTGTGCTTTGATATTAGGTCTTTATCAGCCGATGCCGTACTGTCTGTATCGGTAGGTGGAAAGTTAATATTTACCCAGAATATAAATCATACTTACACTTCTATACGCATCGAGGCAAAAACTGGTGATACGATTAAGTTGAATAATTCCAAGGGCGATAATATGAGACTCAATAATTTAGGTTGTTCAGTTTAGGGCCAGCGAACTTTTATCCGTTTTATTTATACATATCGTGTTTCAAGTATAGTGACCCCACCCTTTTATTGAACGTACTGATTCGTATTGTTGCAATTACTTTAGATTAAATACTATCGTAATGTTAAAATAGTGGTATGATTACCGTAATAATTGCCGGCGGCTCTGGTACAAGACTGTGGCCCCTCTCAACAAGTGACTATCCGAAACACCTACTGAAACTAACTGGCGACCGAACTCTTTTGCAGTCTGCATATGACCGTGCAAAAGAAGTTGGTGATACCGTCTATGTCGTGACCGAAGCTGGTCACGCACAACACGTTAAAGATCAGCTGGGTGATCTTGCCGACGAAAACTTTTTAATCGAACCAGGCCGTCGCGGTACTGGTAATTGTATCGTCTTTGCTCTCGATGTTATTAGCCGTCGTCACGACCACGACGAACCGATTGCCTTTGTGCACTCCGATCACCATATCCGTGACATTGAAGGCTATGTGAGCTCACTACAGACGGCTGCCGAGGCTTCTGGCAAGACTAACAAGGTGACTTTAATCGGTATCGAGCCAACGTTTCCTTCAACAGGGTTTGGTTATATCGAACGAGATGGCGAAATGGCCAATACGGATGCCTTTAATATCGAATCTTTTAAAGAAAAACCTGATTTTGAAACGGCTCAAGCCTATCTTCTCGCGGGAACCTACCTTTGGAACTGTGGGTATTTTGTCGGGTCGGTAAATACGTTTATGTCCGAGATCAGGCGCGTGTCTCCAGAGCTCGTAGAAAGCTTTGATAAGCTTGCTGGTATTACCGAGGTTCTCGACCAAGATTACAAAACGGCATATCTCTCTTTCCCTGACCTTGTGATTGATTATGCACTCGCTGAAAAATCAGATAATCTTGCTGTTGTTCCTGCGACGTTCGACTGGATGGATATCGGTTCATTCAAGGACCTTCATGAAGCCAACGTCTCTGATGAGGCTGGCAACTTCTTTAGGGGTGCTGCGATTTATGACGATGAACTACAGAATGCTTATATTCAAAATGATGAAGAAAAGCCAGTTGTCGTTATCGGGCTTGATAATATCGTTGTGATCAATTCACCGAACGGTATTTTAGTTGCACGTAAAGACCTCAGTCAAAGAGTAAAAGAAGCTGTCGCTCGAATCAAAGAGGATCAAGCTTGATGAAAAAAGTACTTGCTTTTGATCTTGATGGAACGCTAGCTCCTAGCAAATCGACACTCCCGCCAAGAATGGGCGAAATTATTGATCAACTTCTTGATACTTTTGAGGTCTGTGTTATTTCAGGAGGGAAGTTTGGTCAGTTTGAAACACAACTGTTAAACGGGTTGCCTTCTGGACCAGAAAAGCTCGCCAGGCTACATTTAATGCCGACCTGTGGTACGCAGTATTACAGATTTAACGGTGTTAACTGGGACCAGGTGTACGCAGAGAATTTTACTGATGACGAGAAGTCTAAGATTATTTCTGCACTTAATGCAGGTATCGATACCCTCGGTTATCGTGAATCAAAGGTCTATGGTGAAATCATTGAAGATCGCGGCAGTCAGATTACTTTTTCTGCGCTTGGGCAAGACATTGTTGCTGAACTTGGTGATGAGGGCGTACGATTGAAAGAAGAATGGGACCCAAACACGACGAAGAAGAATGAAATTCGCGACTATGTTGCGAATCTTATCCCTGAATTTGAAGTACGTGTCGGGGGTGGAACGTCAATTGACATTACGAAGCCCGGTATTGATAAGGCGTACGGTATGCAAAAACTTATCGATATGCTCGGGATTACAAAAGAAGATATTCTTTTCTTCGGTGACCGGCTGAACGAGGGTGGAAATGACTATCCTGTGAAAGCCTTCGGTATTGAAACTCTTGAAGTCTCGAATTGGCAAGATACTGCCAGAGAACTCGAAACGATACTTTCGGATCTTTAGGCCTTCATCTTTCTAGAAAAGTAGTAATGTCTGCTGCTCGAGTCGTTGCTAGGGGCTACTGTGATTATTGACTTTTATGCAATAAAATGCTATAATTATTTCATGCTTTAGGTGAGTTGTTAAATTCCCTGAGCAGGGACTTTTAGCATCACACTTCTTTTCGAATCGAATAGGAGAATATAATGACGTCAGTCAAGGTAGTTGATTTTCGAAACACACTCGGCGCAACACTCGTTGCAGCAGTTGATGCTGCAGGCTATGTGCCTAGTGACTGTGCCGGCTATAAAACCGATATCCAGTCTGCATCTGAGCATTACCGCGGATCGGTAGGTTTGTTGATTCAAGATCCTCGTGATCTGCCGGAGCGCTACTTCTTCGGACTTCGGAGGCGTCCAGCCCGCATGCGACTCGTCGCTGTCATCTGGACTGACAGTAGCTTGCGAAAAGCTACGCCAAAAAGATGGGTAGTTGAGACATCCGGAAGAGAAGATCTCGAAAAAGTCACGGAAGTTATGACGAAGATCGCAAGGCAGTTCGGCGCGAAAGTGTCGATCCGCCTACTGGGTGACGAGCCCGTCTACGAGTCAAAGCCGTACGACTACGACATGTAGTAATGCTAAAAGTTGTGGCCCGGGGAAACCTGGGCCATTGACTTTTCATACCTATTATGCTAATGTATGTAAATGAAAGAATTCCTTAGCGTTGCCGAGATTCCTACGATGAAACTTGAGCACGAAGATGCTCGACGTGCTATTCGTGAAGTTGCATTGAGACAGTGTGACGGCTCGTTA
>Ga0209512_1002219_pt1 | contig 21309 bp, 25 predicted proteins | sample frozenSSSSmetaG_FD_184142 | JGI IMG/M metagenome (GOLD analysis project Ga0209512, IMG submission 184142) | Glacier valley bacterial and archeal communities from Borup Fiord, Nunavut, Canada, to study Microbial Dark Matter (Phase II) -... | ecosystem: Environmental > Aquatic > Freshwater > Ice >...
TGACCACTGCTCCACCCCGCGATGCAGGCTTTATATTAACAGATGAGAAGCAATTTTACAAGGTTATGCGCGAGAAGACTGTTTTAAACGAGCTTACTGGCGGCAACGCGAATCGCTTCTGACCAGCTTAGGAAGGCGTGCGGTGTGTCGGCAACTTGGGTTGCTGTGAGACCATGCTTAACAGCCAGACCAATCTCGTGAATCATCTCTGAAGCACCAGGTGCAACGACGGTACCACCGAGGAGGACGCCTTTTTTGTCAGCGATCAGTTTTACAAAACCGTCACGAAAATCCGACGTATTGGATCGCGCGATGATATTGAGTGGTGCAATTGCTTTTTTGATAGGCAAGTCACGCTTGCTGCAGTCATCTTCGGATAGTCCAACGTGAGCAATTTCTGGGGTCGTAAAGATGATGTCCGGAGTAGCGGTGTAGTCGGGGATGATTTTGGCTTTCTCGAACATATTATGAGCAGCGATACGACTTTCGAGGATAGCAGTATGTGTGTGACTGTCGCGACCAAGTACGTCGCCGGCAGCATAAATATGCTTGGTGCTTGTCTGGAGGGTGTCGTTAACATCGATGCCTTTTGGCGTGTACTTAATTGAGGCATTTTCTAGCCCAAGGTCGAGGTTAGGAGTGCGACCGGCTGCGATGAGGATCTCGTCGGCTTTGACGTATTTATCAACACCACCGCGAGAGATAAGAATCTTTTTGCCAAGACCGTCTTTTGTAACTGATAATACCCGGGAGTGGGTGAGGATAGTGACGCCTTTTTGCTCGGTCAGAACTTTTTCCAACAACTCCCCTACTTCACTATCTTGTTTTGGCAAGAGACGAGCGGCTTGTTCAGCAATATATACTTTTGTTCCAAAGGTCGCCATAAGTTGAGCAATTTCGACGCCGTGGCTACCACCACCAATGATAAAGAGGCTCTTTGGTGGTCGAAGACTTTCGAGGATTGTTCGTGGGGTAAAGAAGGGCATATCACCAAGTCCTTGAATATTTGGTGTCATCCATGAGGCACCGGTTGCGATGAGGAAGTGGCTAGCTGAAAGGTGTCGGCGATTGACGCTAATCTCGTTCGGGCTCAGGAAATGAGCCGTCGCGTTGAAGGCGTCGATACCGTGGCTTTCGTAAAATTTACGGTTTCCAGCAGCGCCGGTGCGCTGGACAGCCAGTTCTTTCCAGGCACGAATTGAAGGGTAGTTATAGCCAAGTGTCGAGGTGCGAAGGCCGAACTTGTCGCCATGTCGAGCTTCGTCGTACAGACGTGCAACGTGCAAGAGGGCTTTAGTCGGAACGTCGCTCCAGTTAGGGGAGTCGCCACCGAAAGTATCAGATTCGATAATGGCAACGCGCTTCCCTGCCCTGGCGGCTATTGTTGCGGCTGCGCTACCGCCAGCGCCGCTGCCGATAACGATAAGGTCGTAGTCAAATGTGTGTGATGATTGGGCCATCGTTATTCTCCTGTTAATTTCTGTTTCTGTTTTTTATAATGTCGTTCGGTGCTGTTCATACAAATAGGCGGCATCGGGGTGATGTGCGCGCAAGTGCCGGGTGGCAACGAGGCGAATATCGTGGCTCGTGACCTCTGGTCTGGATTCGAGCCATTCTAGTACGTAGTTTGTGACTGCGTAGGCGATGCTGTCTGCCTGACCCTCTGGGGTGCGCGCACTAAGCGTGGCCGCGGTGATACTTTGGTGTAGCTTGGCTCTATCAAAAGCTTCGGTTGGGCGTTGGCCTTTGCGTTTGATGATAGAGATGTCCTTGTCCGCCACTAGATTGCTCCTGTGACGTCACTGACAATTTTGCAGACGTAGACAAAGAAGCCGAGGACGATCAACGCGCCGCCTGCGGCAAATTGTAAAAAGTGCTTGTTGTCTTCGCGCCACTTTTGGATTGAACTAAGTTTGTGGCCGCTCCCAATCAGGACCCAGACGCTCACGAGTGTCATGAGGGAGATAACAGCATAGATTGCGATACCAACTAGTTGCCAAGTACCTGGTAGGCCAACAAGGACGAGGGCGCTAATGATCATCGGTGCGGCGATAAATATAAGTTCACTCAAGACGCTGGTGAGTCCAAGACTAAAGGCCTCAGGGGCTGACTTTGTCGCTTTGCTTCGATCACTTAGGTGACGGGCAAATGAGCGGGGGATCCATAACGAAGTTCCTTTTCCAGGACGGTAGTAAAAGAACCAAACCGCAAGTCCGACACCAATCAGTAATCCGCAGGCGATTGCCCAGACGATCTGCGGTGCATCATGACCAAATACGTTCAGGAAAATGAGTGAGATGAATGAAAGGGCGAGGAGTGTCATCACCCCCGCTCCACTGACAAATCCGAAAGTTAATCGCATCACTCGTGCCTGAGAATGTTTTGCACCAATCGCATGCCCCGAGAGCAATGTCAATACACTCACGCTCAGCTGAAAACTGGCATGAATGAGCGCCGCTAGGGTGACGATTGCGAGAGACGAGGGGATGTCCATAATGTTTGTTTTTTTATTTCCTCTGACTATATTTATACCATAAGCGACTCACCCCAGTCAAAGTTATTGCCATAAGAGGATTGACTTTTTATCACGTTTGTGCTTAAATAGATACATAAAACAATAAAACAAAAAAAGGTCAACAAACTAACATGGACACCACTAGCAGCCAAATCGAACCAGTCAGCATGAGCGAAGTATTACAACTTGCGAGCTGGGATCGTCCTCGGTCTAATCAAGAGTTACGTAATTTTATCTCTACTCGTGAGGCAATTGTCGATAATCAATAAGCGGTGAATTATTCTTTATTCACCTATTTTTCTTTATCGAGACTCTAGAACATCGTAAAAAATAAGTTCGTCGGCGTTGCTGGCGGCACAACAACAGCCCCGGCAACAAGCTCGGCTGTTTTTGTTAACCAGTTTGTTGAGGCTGTCAGGGTTTTTGAGTTATAGCCGTATGTCGATACGGCGACACCTGTATCAAATATAGCTGCCTCGTAGTTGCTGGCTGATGCGGCAACGACGAGAGCGGTGCTATTCGGTGCGTGAGTGGCAATTGAGCCGACGTTAGTACGGCCTGCACCAAATGTCACCACCCAGTCAGCGCCGGGGTTTTGAAAAGTGACGATGCCGGAATAGGCGATTGAGGTACCTGTGCCAGATTGACCTCCGACGGCAACGAATGGTATATCCGCTGCGCCGCGATAGATCACCCATGAAGACGCGGTCTCGTTTGTGATAGTCGGATAAGTTTCAGATGAGGATGTCGCGAACTTATAGAATGCCGCCATAGCAAAGCTGTTCGCTGATTGTTGACCAGAACTTATCTGCGTATAACCTGAAGGCGTCAGAGGGATGGCTGATGTATCAGTATCAACAGCATGAATAACGATAAGGTCGCCGGCGACGTAGCTGCCACTAAAGCTAGGTGTCGAATCGGATGAGATTCGTGATATAGCCATGCTTAGTACCCTACTGCGTCTACTGCCATTAATATCCAGGCGACGCTCGTTGAATCGTAGACGAAGCCGCAAGTGACGGTCTTTGAGGCGATCATGGTTGTTGGAAGCGTCGCGACGCCACTTGATTTGTAGCCAGCCGACCAGGTTGCTGTGTACGGTGTGGCGCTAGAAAGGATGCGCATCATCATTTTTTGGCCATCAGTAGGAGAGCCGGCATCATTGGCAACGGTAAAGTTGGCAGTTGGGCTCGTGATACGGACCAGGTCGGCACTAGAACTATTCGGCGTGTAGGTCGTGCTGGCAACGGTCAGCGTGACGGCGCGCTGGCGAATAAGTTTATTGGTCAGGGTTTGTGCGGTGGCGAGGTCAACGAAGTTTTGCGTTGAGGAACCTGTTCCACCCTGAGCGACAGGAAGGGGTGCTGACAGGTGTGTCGCGATGACTTGCGGTGAAGCTGCTGTGCCGCCAATGTCAGTATTAACGCGGACCGCGTTAGTTAGAGAGGATTGCGTTGAGGTATCAAGATCAGTTGCCGGTATACCGGTTGGCGGTTTGATGTAGCCACCCGCTTGTGTAAGCGCACTAGGCTGTATGGTTCCGTCGGTCGCCAAAGAAACACCGAGGTAATCGTTGAGAATAACCCCCCATGCTCCATTGTCTGACCCCGGGACCGGCAGGCGCGCTGTCATTGTTGCTCCCAGTTCTGATCTATTTACTAAATGGTTTTGCTTACTCTATTTTAGCATATTTATAGGGTAAATGGCGGGTTAATAGCCAGTAAAAGTTGTTTAAGTGCGGTGGTATGGGACATAGAAGTTGACTTTATATAGTACTATGTATAACATAGAACCATGACGAATAAAGAAACGAATAGCGAAATGTATGCCGAGCGGTTGGCGGTTCAGCTTCGAAAGGGTTTTCTTGCCTTTTGTGTTCTGAAGGCTTGTTCAAAAAAATCAAAGTATACGAGCGATATTATTAGACAGCTACGGTCTGCTGAGTTGGTTGTTGTTGAAGGTACGATCTATCCACTTTTGTCACGACTGCGAAAAGACGGATTGTTAGCTCATGAGTGGCAAGAAAGTGAACAGGGTCCACCGCGAAAGTACTACCGAACAACCGACTATGGACAGGAAGTTGCCGCCCTGGTTGAAAAGAAAATTAACGATTTGCAATCAACACTAAAGAAGCTATAAGGAGAAATTATGAAAGATATAACCAGAATCCATATCGCAAAAGTACCGTATAACGTTGAAGTTTCGGCCAAGAAAATCCTAGATGCGTACATAACGGCACTGGAGGCATATGCTGTTGATAGTGAATTACTTGAAGATATAGAAATTCGTATGACGGAATTGCTACTCGAGCGAGGCGTCAAGCAAGATGATGTCATTTCAGAAGCCGACGTTACGGCTATCAGAGAGCAGCTCGGCGAGCCAAAAGACTTCATGACTGATGAAGCGACGTTAGGTATCGATGCCGAATTGCTATCAAAAGACAAAAAACGTAAGTTGTATCGGAACCTTGATAACGCATTGCTAGGTGGAGTATTAAGTGGGCTTGCTAGTTTCTTTGGCATTAATGTTCTGTGGGCGCGATTGATATTTATCATTCTGAGCTTTATGTCGTTTGGCTTTGCGTTGCCTGTCTATGCTGTGCTCTGGCTTATTATTCCCTCGGCGCGTACGGCAGCAGAAAGACTACAGATGGCAGGACTACCAGTCACACTAGCTTCGATACGTGACCTAAATGAGGACGGATCGAGTGCTAATATCAAGCGTCGAGTCAGTATTCAGAAACGCGTGGTAACAATAGTCTTGGGACTTATTAGTGTTGGTGGAGCGATTGCGGCCGCGACAGCCCTGGTGAGTGTTGTTGTGACGGTTGTGCAGCATGGTCAATTAGATTGGTCTGCCTCATTTGCGCCATATCAGCTAGCGATCATATTGGCATTTGCAGCCGGTGTACTGTTGATGATTTTGTGTTTACTTGTCGCTTTTGCCTCGTTTGCTCAGAAATTTAATAAGCGAATCTGGGTCAGTGCGGTTGTCATTGTCGCACTGGGGCTTGGATTGTTTGGCGCAGCACTTATATCGGCTTCGTATAACCAGCAACTGCAAAATAATGAAATACAACGAAATACCATCGATATGAACCTAAAGATGCCGGATAGTTTTGCAGCTGCAAAATCTCTCTTAATTGATATACCTTATGGGAATGTCGTGTATATTGCTGATGATACGGCTACCTCAATCAAGCAACGTTCGTTGAAGGACGCAGCAAAAGCTAATGTGACAGTTAGCGAGGGTGTGATAAAGGTTCAACTTGCCGGTACTGATCAGAAAAATAGTCCTGCCGGAACGATCATCACGCTGTATGGTCCTCGCCTAGATAGTATTGTTGTCGCTAACGGCGATGCCTCGTACAGTGGCGCAAATCAAGCAAAGCTAAACGTCGAGATACATAATGCATCTTCACTGCGGCTTTATAGCTCACGTATTGACACGCTGACGGTCAAAGCCGATGCCTCGGCACAACTTTCAGCTAGTGAAGCGGCTGTTGCGGGTGTTAACATATCGGTGGAAGGTCAAGCATCCATCGACCTTGGTAATATCAAGACCCTAGACGTGACAAGCCCAGATGTCTGCGCATCCGATGGATTGGCGAGTATATCAGTGGGAAATATTGTCAGTGCAATGTATGTGCTTAATGGTATTAACGTTGCGATTAAGTCAGTCGAAAGCCCATGTTTACAGATGGTATTTAATGGTGATCAGCAGGGACTGCCTGGCTATCAGAATTAGGTGTGTGGCCTTAGATAAAATGAGAGACCCTTCAGGGGGTCTCTTTATGATTTCATGGTAGCACCGACAAGAATTGAACTTGTGACCTCGAGCTTATGAGTCTCGCGCTCTAACCAACTGAGCTACGGTGCCATATTTGTATGGTAAGTACAGAGCTGATTCTACCAGATTATAGACGTTATTTCTAGGGGTTTGCGCGTGCTGGATCGCCAGCGTGAAGGTGTATACTAGAAACAGTACCGCGCAATACTCACTGATCGTCGATGCGTACGATTAAGCGTCCCTTGCGAATGGTCATTCAATTGTCTTCGGATATTCACTAAGAAACGGGTGAAAATACGGGCAATACAAGTTGAATCGTTTCTCTAACAAACTATTAGAGGATTTTTGATATGAATGACGAAACTTTTTTGAACGAACCGATTGAAGTAATTGCCATCTTTGGTAAGGGCAATCAGCCGTGCCGCCCGTTAAAATTTAGACGTGCCAATGGACGGGAAGTCGAGGTTCAAGAATTAGGCCTTAGGCACCCAGTAACTCAGGGGCGAAAAACAGTTCATATGTTCGATGTGACTGACGGCGGTGCTGATTATCGGCTGGAGTTTGATAGCGAGCGCTTGAGCTGGCATTTGACGATGGAGGCTGATCACTATGAATAAACCCCAGCGCCAGCCCGAACATAACCCCGAGCGACCATTGATTATGCATATTGATTTGAATAGTTGTTTTGCGACAGTCGAACAACAAGCGCGGCCAATGCTTCGCGGGAAGCCAGTGGCGATCGTAAATCGTCGAACCGATAATACGGCAATTATTACGGCCAGCTATGAGGCAAAAGCAATGGGGGTGAAGGTAGGTATGAGATTAAAAGAGGCGAGACTTCTCTGCCCTGATATTGTCGCCCTAGAGAGTGATCCTTCGAAATATCGCTACGTCTACCACCGACTACTCGACATTATGAACGACTACTCGTCGCACGTCACAATGAAAAGTATTGACGAGGGGGTGATTGATTTTCATAACACGACCGCCGATATACAGGGCCGTGATTTAGTTGAAATAGGGCACGAGATCAAGCAGCGATTAAAGGACGAGATCGGCGTCTGGATGCGCTGTAATATCGGTATTGCGACTAACCGCTTTCTAGCAAAGACGGCGGCGGGTCTACATAAACCAGACGGACTTGATGTGATTACGCCGGACAATATTCGCCAGACACTTGCGACGATGAAGTTAACTGATTTGACGGGGATTGCTAGTCGCAATGAACAGCGTCTCCGCAGCGTGGGTATTTTTACGCCACTGGAATTTCTTGACACAGAAGTTGTCGTGTTGCAACGGATTGTTTTTAAAAGTGTTGTCGGGCGATGGTGGCATGATCGATTGCGCGGATGGGAAGTTGATGACGTCGAGTCGGATATTAAACGGGTAGGGCGGCAATACGTGCTAGAAAGTTTTAATTTGACGCGCGACGAGGTTACTCAGCGGCTGCATCATTTGTGTGAATCGGTTGGGTCCCGGCTGCGGTCGCAACAGAAATCAGCGCGGGGGATATATGTTTATGCGAAAACGAGGGACCAAGGCTATTGGCACTCCTCTACCCTATCGCTACTCCCCTTTTCATCTGATCAAACTATTTTTATGTTGGCGCGACAACTATTCGACAAAGCCCCAGATGGCGTGAAGGAAATCGGCATTCATTGTTACGAGCTACAGTCTATTGAAGATGCACAGATTAGCCTATTTAATGACCAAATTATTCGTGACCGGCAGGTGACTGGTGCGATCGACGGTATTAACAAACGGTATGGTGAACGGATGATTCATTCGGCCGATACTCTCGGGACGGGTATCTACGTCAAGCAGAAGATACCGTTCGGGAGTACCAGGTACATATAAGGCTTGTGCCCCCATTCTGTTTCTGCTTAAATAGAGTCATAATTAAGGACTACACCAGTGGCAATCAAAACTCAAATTGAAGCATTACTACAAGAAAAAATGGACCGCAAGGACTTTTTGAAGTACGCAGGCACGATCGTGCTAGGTGTTTTGGGTGTCACAGGATTAGTTCGTATGTTGCTTGGCACACGCGGCCTCGACACTTCTGTCAGTAATGGTTCACACCAAAGCTCGAGCAGCTACGGTAGCTCACCGTACGGCAAATAGCTGAACATTCCTTTAAATAGCCCCGTCAAGCTGCTATAATAGAGACAAATATACCGAGAACTAACGGAGATTCTTTATGTCTGGACACAGTAAATGGTCAACAATCAAACGAGAAAAAGGTGCAAAAGACGCCAAGCGCGGCGCAGTCTTTACTAAAATTGGTAATCAAATTGCCATCGCTGCACGCAGCGGGACCGACATTTCGATGAACTCTGCGCTTCAGATGGCTATTGAAAAAGCCAAGCAAGCAAATATGCCGGCCGCCAATATTCAACGCGCGGTTGATCGTGCAGCCGACAAGAACGCAGCGACGCTTGAAGAAACAACCTACGAAGCAATGGGACCAGGTGGCGTTGGTATTATTATCGAAACAGCAACTGATAACAAAAATCGAACATTCCCTGAAGTAAAGAATGCGCTCACAAAAAATGGGGGACGTATCGCTGATGCCGGAAGCGTGATGTTCCAGTTTACCCGCAAGGGCGTGATCAACGTCACTGCAACTGGTGAAGACGCACTCTTGACGATACTCGATGCTGGTGCCGAAGATGCTATCGAAGAAGATGGCGACATGATTGTCTACACAGACCAAAAAGAGCTTGCGAAAGTTCGTACGGCTATTCTCGAAGCCGGACTCGCTGTGACAGGTGCTGAACTGCAGTACGTCCCGAATAATACAGTTGAAATTGATGACGCCGAGCAGGCCGCAAAGGTACTGAAAATTATGGATGCACTCGACGACCTCGATGATGTCACCAGTGTTCATACCAATGCTGATATCACGGTTGACCTATAGTCTTTTAGTTTCGACGACAAGCTTATAACTAGTTAATATTTACTTTCTATACTAAGAAACATGCTGAAAGTGTTTCTCGGTTTTCTGGTGAGTGTGGTAGGTCTCCTCCTATCGAGTGCGTATGTTTCCCCAACATACGCCGCTTCAGCGTCTGTCCTGATGACGCATATTCAAGCAGGTGCGGTTGGTGCGGCCACCCAAGAATTTATTGTGCTCTACAACAATTCACCCGACGATGTCGATATTTCAGACTGGTGTCTCACGAACAAGAATAATGCTGTCGTCACATGCTTTAATAGTCCAGCGGGTCAAAAAATGTATATTCCGCCTTATGCGCACGCTGTCGCTGCATCTAGTTCACTCGCAATAACGCTCCCAGTAGGAACGGTTACTTCTACGTATATTCCTCTCAGTCAAAGTAGTGGTAGCCTCATAGGGAGTAGTGACACAGTTTCGCTGCTTGATAATATGGGCTATGTTGTTGATCGCCACTCCTGGACGATATCGCTCAGTGCCGGTATGCAATTCGAGCGTCACGGCACGGGTAGTCCGGTAACATATCAGGATACTGACATGTCGGCGGATTGGTCGGTGACACTTCCTGGAATACTGGCGGTTGACGAGACGTATATCGATACGATCATCGCGGATGCTTGTCCGAATCTCGAAGGTATACAACCGTCTGTGCCGATAGGAAAAGAACGGGACATAATGGGCGAGTGTGTAGACTCATCGATTCCACCACTCGTGCTCACCGAAATTCTTCCTAATGCTGCCGGCAGTGACGAGGGCTATGAATTTATCGAACTGTATAATCCCAATGATGTCGCCATCGATCTAGTTGATTATAGGTTGCTGGTCGGTCCAAATGACGAGAACATGTACAGTTTTCCGAGCGGTAGCATTATGCAGCCTGGTAGTTATATGTCTTTTTCAAATAGCGCTATCCCCTTCACGCTCCTTAATTCATCCAGCCATGTCGTACTGACGTTCTGGACTGGAATTATCGTCAGCGAGGCACCTCGATATATTGATCCAAAAGATGACCAGAGTTGGGCGGTGATTGATGATGTTTGGCAGTACGTCAGTCACCCAACGCCAGGGACTGCTAATGTGATCACGGGGGACGAACCGGCAGGCGTAGTGGTGTCGTCATCAACACTGCAGCTATGCGCCGCGAATCAATATCGCAGCCCTGACACAAATCGTTGCCGACTTTTGAGTACAACGAGTACTTCTGCGGTTACTCCCTGCAAGGACGGTCAATATCGTAGCGAGGAGACAAACCGATGTCGAAACATTGCCTCCGAGGCAGCAACGATTACGCCATGTCGGGCAGACCAAGAAAGGAATCCGGAGACGAATCGTTGTCGCAATATCGTGGCGGCTACAAGTCCGGCTGCCTGCAAGGAAGGGCAAGAGCGGAATCCGGACACAAATCGTTGCCGAACGATCACCAAAATGCCAGATGCGGGATATGGCGTACTGGGTGCTGAAACAAAGAATAGCGGCAACTGGTACGTCTTGGCGGCGGTCGGTGGCGTGACGCTACTCGCCCTCGGGTACGCGATATGGGAATGGCACGATGAGCTGGCAAAGTTCTTTAGGAAGCTCTCTTCTCGCATCGGTCAGTTTGTCCGTGTGCGTAAGTGACATATACTAATGGGATATGAGAATCATCGGGATTGATCCAGGAACGGGTATTTTAGGCTTTGGTGTTATTGATGTCGTAAATAACTCCTTCAAATTAGTGACTGCTGGCGTCATTCGAACGGCACCACATACACCACACGATGAACGGCTAGAAGAGATCTTTGATGGCTTGACTGAGATTATTGCTGAAACAAAACCGGATGAATTTTCGATCGAGAAACTTTTTTTCTCTAATAACGTCACGACGGCCATGACGGTTGCTGAAGCGAGGGGAGTTTCAATCTTAGTTGCTCGAAAAGCACATCTTCCAATTGCGGAATATACACCACCTCAGATCAAACAGTCTTTGACTGGGTATGGTAAGGCAGATAAAAAGCAGGTACAAGAAATGGTTCGGGTTCAACTTGGGCTGAAAGAAGTGCCGCAGCCAGATGATTGCGCCGACGCACTTGCTGCTGCAATTACCCATTCGTTGATGAGCCGCTTTACTCGCTAGGTTTCGAGGAACTCAAAGATTCGATCACTCTCGGTCTCGGGGCTTTTTATGAAGGCAAGGTAATTGCGGGGTTTGTTATCGCATAGCGCCGTCAGTCGGTAGGGGTGCATCCAATCTCCCCGCCGATCGTCGAGGTAAAAGCCAATACTCGAATAGCGATCGTAGCGCCAGTCATCATGGAGTAAATGAATTTCTTTTGAAACCTGCAGCGCCTCGTGTCGACCAATAAGCTTGTCGAACATAAAGATGGTGTCAAAAGGGAGTTTTTTCAGACCGGCTTGTTCTCTGAGGTAGGCCTCATAGGAGAAAAGGAGGTACTGACCGAACTCTTCAATCGCACTTTTGCGGGAAGTATGCACCAAGAGGTGTACGCCGGTCGGGCTCAGTGAATAGGCGAGGAGGTCAATATCTGACGCGTAGCCGTGACGCTGTACGGTGATTGCGCTCAGGTTTTTGCGGGGTGAAAGACCATCCTGGATGAGGCTCATAAAAAATGCTTTGTCGGAAGTTTCATTAAAAAATGCGCTGCCTTCCACACTGCTGATCCAGACATGGAAGTAGCCGCTGTCATGTAATAAGGCGCCGTGTAGAAAGCTTTGCATGCTTCAAACTATAGACGCTAGATCTTGCGCTTTAATTAACTTATGACGTGACGGTACGGACACGCCGTAGATGTGTCATAATAGACACATGATTGCGCATGTTTCTGGAGTAGTTGCTGAAAAATTTGCGAACTCGGTAATCGTTGACGTTCACGATATTGGGTATGAAGTGCAAGTTCCGGCCGGTGATTTTGACCGAGCACTTTTAGGTGAGTCAATAAAGTTCTACACCTATCACCATATTCGCGAACAATCCCAGGAGTTGTTTGGCTTTTCGTCGCTGACGGCAAAGAAATTATTCGAAATGCTTATCACCGTACAGGGTGTGGGTCCAAAAGCAGCGCTGGCGATCTTGAGTCTTGGCGAGAGTGAAGTTGTTCGTAACGCGATTGCGAACAGTGACAGCGGATTTATTATAAAAGCGAGCGGTGTTGGTAAGAAGACGGCCGAGCGTGTCGTTGTTGATCTTGCTGATAAGGTCGGATTAGCGGTAAATGTGGCACATGCTAGTGGTGCTATCTCAACACCGGCTGGTGATGAGGCTCTCGAGGCGCTCATGGCGCTTGGGTATGCCCTGAACGATGCTATGGCGGCACTTGAGTCAGTTTCGGCTGATCTTCCGACTGCGCAGCGTGTAACGCTTGCTTTGAAAGGCCAAAGCTGATGGCAATTGAACGCATTGTCGATACAAGTGACCACGAAGAAGATGCCGAAGAGCAGATTATTGAAGTCAGCCTTCGCCCGCGATCTTTTGAAGAGTACATTGGCCAAGATCGTTTAAAGAAGAACCTCAAGCTGGCTATTTCGGCAGCCAAGATGCGTGACGAGCCACTCGATCACATTCTTTTGAATGGCCCTCCTGGACTCGGTAAGACAACGATGGCGACAGTAATCGCCAACGAAATGGGCAAGAGTATTCGTGTTACCTCCGGTCCAGCGATTGAAAAAGCGGGTGACCTCGCCAGTATCCTGACTAACCTACAGGATGGCGATATTTTGTTTATTGATGAAATCCACCGTCTCGGGCGAACTGTCGAAGAGGTTTTATACTCAGCGATGGAAGATTACAAACTCGATATTATGATTGGGAAAGGCCCGGCAGCCCGAAGTGTCCGTTTGGATTTACCGAAATTCACGATTATTGGCGCGACAACTCGGGCCGGTGCACTAGCTGCACCTCTACGGGACCGCTTCGGACATATCTTTCGACTTGAGTTTTACGAAACAGAGGAAATCAGTCGGATTATTATGCGGGCTGCGAATATCTTGGGTAGCACGATCGACGAGGCTTCGGCGTTGACACTCTCGACAAGGGCACGCTTGACACCACGCATCGCGAACCGTCTTTTGAAACGCGTTCGTGATTACGCCGATGTGAATGGTGATGGCATTATCGATACAGTAATAACCACCAAAGCACTTGAGTTGCTAGAGATTGACGCGCTAGGACTTGACCCGGGCGATCGTAATCTTTTGACGCACATGATCGATAACTATGGCAGTGAGCCTGTTGGCTTGAATACGCTCGCGGCCCTGACTGGTGACGAAGCAACGACAATTGAAGATTTCTATGAACCGTATCTGTTACAGATTGGATTTATCGAGCGAACACCCCGGGGTCGTCGCGCAACAACGAAGGCCTACAAGCATATTGGTAAAATACCTGAAAGTCCGATAGCTTAGTTGCTATAATAACTATATGAAACCTGATGACGTAGCCCAAGCACCAGAAGTCACTCCATACGACCAACCGGTCGCTTATGACGCACAGGGTCGTCCACTCTATGCGCACCCACCGGTCAAAAGAACATTGAAGCAGCCTGCTGTACAGCAAGTCGTTCACGTCGCTCGCTCGGTCGCACCTGTTAAAGAAGAGGTGAGTGACGATATTAAAAAGCAGCACGACCGATCGGTTCGTCTCTACCCTGGTCTGAATCTTAGCGAACACGAATATGTTATCAGTGCAGTTCGTCGTCACCCAATCGGTCTTATTATGCCATTCATCGTAGGCGTTCTATTGATCACTTTTGCGTTGACGATTCTTTTTAACTATTCTGCGATTATTGATTTAGCAGGTTTTCAGGGACGGGCCCTGGACGCATCATTCGTCTCGACACCGATACTCTTGTTCTGCCTTCTTGTCGGGCTTGGCATGTTCGTGGTCTATTACGTCTATGTGAATAATAAATTCTTCTTAACGAATGAAAGCGTCATTCAAGAGATTCAGCTGAGCCTCTTCTCTCGTCATGAACAGACCGTTAGCCTCGGTAACATTGAAGACGCAAGTTTTTATCAACAGGGTATCCTGCAGCAACTTGTGAACTACGGATCAATCCGCTTGAGTACCGAAGGTGACGAGACGACCTACCGGTTTACCTATGTGGCAAATCCGAAACAACATATCGCAACACTCAATAATGCTGTCGAAGCATTCAAAAACGGTCGACCTGTCGAGTTTTAGTCTTTTTTAGTTACTACGATTGTGTTTGATGTAGTCGTCTTCGTTCTCTAGAACAGTGCGAAGTGTGTAGTTTTTACACTGATCATTGTCGCAATTATATGGTTCATAACGATAATTACTGGTTGCTTCACCAATTGCGACGCCATTTGGGTCCTTGAAGAGCGACGGGTCAACCGAAGGAAGAGTAGCGGAATCGATAGTTCGTGGGTAGTGACCGTTCGTTTTAAAATATACTTCTTCAATACTGTAATACATTGCATTAATGGCTGTTTTACGCGTTTCGTCCCTTCCGGCGACCTGTAGATTATTTTTTTGAACGAAGAAGAGCACGCTTGCTGCGGCGAGCAGAGCGATGATAAATAGGAGCTCTATGATTGTGAAGCCGCGTGATGTAGTTTTCATTACTTCTGATTATAGCAAATTAAGATTTCGCCGAGTATAATAAGAGTGAATTAAGAGAGGGAATCTATATGCCGAAAAAATCTGACAAAAATACTGAGTTGCCCGAAAAACCTGTTGCTAACGAAGGAAAGCTCAAGGCCCTAGGTCTTGCACAGGAACAAATTAATAAGCAATTTGGTGATGGTGCGATTCGTCGCCTTGGTGACACGAAGACCGTTGACGTTGAACTCGTCAGTAGCGGTTCGTTATCACTTGACCTTGCACTGGGTGGTGGATATCCAAAAGGACGTATCCTTGAAATTTATGGTCCAGAGAGTTCTGGTAAAACAACGCTAACACTGCATGCAATTGCTGAAGTACAGAAACTCGGTGGAACAGCTGCCTTTATCGATGCAGAGCACGCCCTTGACCCAGCCTATGCACGTAAGCTCGGTGTCGATACTGATAACCTCCTCGTCTCTCAGCCAGACAACGGTGAGCAGGCCCTCGAGATCGCTGAAACACTGGTTCGTTCAAATGCTGTCGACCTTGTTGTTGTTGACTCTGTTGCCGCACTAGTGCCACAGGCTGAAATCGAAGGCGAAATGGGCGATAGTCACATGGGACTTCAAGCTCGTCTGATGAGCCAAGCACTTCGTAAGTTGACGGGTATTATTAGTAAAAGCCACACGACAGTTATCTTTATTAACCAGATCCGTATGAAGATTGGTGTGATGTTCGGTAACCCTGAGACCACTACTGGTGGTAACGCCTTGAAATTCTACGCCTCTGTTCGTCTCGATATTCGCCGTACCGGTCAAATTAAGTCTGGCGAAGAGATTATCGGAAACCGCACAAAGGTAAAGGTCGTAAAGAACAAGATTGCACCTCCTTTCCGTGTCGCTGAATTCGATATCATGTACAACGAAGGTATCTCAAAAACCGGTGACGTCCTTGACCTTGCGGTGCTTCACGGTATCGTTGGAAAAAGCGGTGCCTGGTTCGACTATGCTGATGCAAAAATTGGTCAAGGTCGCGAAGCAAGCAAGACATATCTTTCGAAGAATCCTGAAGTGCTTGCTGAAATCGAAACCAAGGTACGCGCTAAGGTTGCCGAAGAAGTTGCTGCCTAACCTCAGCAGAGCATAAGCTCGCTATGAAAGTTACCTCCATCTCTGTACAGGTGCGCGACAAGAATCGCGTCAATGTGTCTGTTGACGGCAAGTATCGTTTGAGTCTCGATGTATTTCAGCTTGTCGACCTGGGCATAAAGGTCGGCAGTGAATACAGCGAGGCTGAGATTGTCGCACTTGAGGAGGAGAGTCAGTTCGGGAAACTCTACATGAGAGCTCTAGAGTACTGTCTTATGCGTCCACACAGTCAGCGTGAACTGAAAGACTACCTTTATCGCAAGACGCGTGATACGCGAACGAAAGAAGGTGGAGTTCGAAAAGGCGTCTCGGTTGCTTTGACCGAGCGCGTTTTTGATAGGCTTTTAGAAAAAGGCTATATCGATGATGAAAAGTTCGCTGCCTACTGGATCGAGAATCGCAATCTGCGAAAAGGTTCGAGCAAGCGTAAATTATCCTCAGAACTCAGTACCAAGGGTGTCGATCGTGCAATTATTGAACGACTGTTAAGTGAAACTGAAAGAGATGACATTTCGGAGCTACAAAAGATCATCGACAAAAAACGATCTCGTTATGATGATGCACAAAAATTCATGTCATACCTTGCGCGGCAGGGCTTTAGTTACGATGATATCAAGACGGCCCTGCAGAACAACGATGAAGCCGAAGAAAGTAGCTAAGCGCTACGCGTCTACTTGTTCGGGTTGAGGCCGTGGCTGCCTGAAGGGATTCACATACTCACGCTTGGTCGATTCCATGATCGGTTCTGGGGCATGAAGCTTTTTTGCTGTCGTCTTTACGATAATAACGTCATCATTTATCTCAATAATTTGTGAGCGATGCACAAGAAGGCTTGTTTCTGTCAGTCCTCGCAAGATACCGTGCTTTATATTCAGCTGTTGAACGACAAAGCTGCCGGTCTCTACTGTGTAGTTATCTACTTTCCCGAGCTTCCTTTTGTGTTCATCGATGACGCGCATCCCTATCAACGTAAAGCCAAGTTCGTAGAGTGCTTTTATCTTGATGACATCGTCAAGTCCAATAAGTTCATCGCTACTATCTATGATCATACCTACCCCACCGAGTTCACGGATGTCGGCAACACGCAGAAACGAAGGTCGTTCTTTTAGGAGTGGCCCTTCAAGTTCAAAGGCGAGAATCTTTAGATTCGAGGGGTCAATAAGGGGGGTGCTGGTCGTCGCTAACCGGGTGCCTGTCTGGAGGCTCATTACAGGGGTTTCATTGAGTCGCGAACCAAGCACTAACATATTACTAGTATACCTTACTGGGCGCTTTACTCAGAGAAGGGATTTATCCGTCCTTGTGGGGTGACGAACGTTGGTGTAGCCTCGTCGCTGGTGTGCAGAGATTTGATTCTTTCAAGCGTTGCTTGGTCTATAGAGCCGGCATCGATTGGCGAGGTATAGCTAGTATCTGTCGAGGCTTCGCTCAGGAGTGTCGTAAATGATATCACGGCGAAGCTCAGGCCTGCGACGATAAATACAATAAATATTGTCATGTGGGATCGCATAAGGAGCGTTCCAACGGGTTTGAATACTGATGATACGCTTGTGTTTTTCATAGTTACCTTGTCGCCACCGTAATGGTTATTATATTCGTGGTAATCTGATCTCCTGATGCATTGGCGGGTCGGCTGATGCTAACACCAGTAATCTGCATTTTCGGCAGGTTCCCCTCGATGGCGTCAAGAAATTGTACGAATTTTGCATACGAGACGGGGCTTTGTAGTGTAATAAGGACCGAGTGCCCGGCCGCCGCCGTTGATGACATAGCGGTGGTTCCGGCTGTCGCGGGCGCAGTTTTATCAAATTCTGTATTTGAAATAGTGATCCCTGCTTCACTTGCGTACTTCTGTACGTCCTTTAAAGATTGCAACTGATAGGTGTCTGGTGTCGCAAAGAGTTGAGTCGCTTTTGCGACCAGGGCTTCGCGTTCGACAAGCTGCTGCTTGAGAACACTCAGCTGTTCGATATTCTTTCCACTCGCTTGTGCATCTGAAACAGAGTGTGTCACTTCGAGTGCGTATGTTTTGATAACCTGGAGACCAAAGTAGAAACCGACACAGGCTCCGACAATAATAATAACCATGAGTACGGAAAGTATATTACGTGTTCGTGTTGCGTTCATGCTTTGGGTGCTTTTTTCATTTTTCATTGTGTCGCCGCCTTTGTAATAGTGAGGGTCATCGAGACACTAACAGGGTAACCGGTGATTCCGCCAGATGTATCGGATACAGATTCAAAACTGACGTTTGTAAAGATTGGTGAGGACTGGAACTTCTCGCGAAGAGCAACGGCCGCTTCGGTTGTTTTTGCATACGCCTTGAGGCTGAGGGGGGTACCCGTAAATGATGCGGCATCAAGCGAGATTTTTTCGATAACAGTGCCCGCTGGCATCTGTTGTCCTATGTTGATGAGAACCTTGGAATAGAGAACTTCTTGGTTGAGGATTGATTTTGTTTCCGACAGACCGCTGCTGAGTGTATCGACTTGGGCTTTTGTGGAGCTGTAGACTTCTGCCTTTGTGCCGTTGGCATCAATCAATCGCTGGGCACTTTGTTTTGCTTGCGTCAAAACCACGTATGAACCTGCAAGAAGCATCGTCAGGAAGGCAAAGGCGAGGACGATAATAATGATATATCGTGTCAGAATGACGTTGGTACGGGCTGAACGGATCTCTTTCTTGGCGTTATCGGGCATCAAATTTATCATTTCCACATACTCCTAGGTTCAATACTGGCCAGTCCAGCAACGGTAATATAGCGTGGGCGAAGTTGCTTTGGCGGTTCCTGCATTTTTGCGAAATCAAGTTTTTGCCAAGGGCTCGCGACGCGCGCCGGCATGATAAGTGCGTTTGTGAAATATTCACCAATGCCTGGCAAGTTGCTGCCACTTCCGACAACGAGGAGCTGTTCGAGTTTGCGGGTCGTGCTGATGCGTTCATCGTAGTAACGCATGACTTTCTTAACTTCTGCGAGAATGCGCTGTAGGCTTGGCTCGAGCGCTGTGCTGAGCTTTTGCTGCCGAGGGCCAGCACTCAGGCCATTGAGCACCTTCAACTGGTGCGCGTTCTCTAGCTCGACGTTGAGCTTTTTTGCGATATCGAGCGTAAAGGTGTTGCCACCTACGGCGAGACCACCAGTGACTCGGATGGTGCCATGATCAAGGATGGCGATATCGGTACTGGCTGGCCCAATATCAACGATAACGGTCGGGAGGTCGCCGCGTTCGGTTGCGGTCAGGACTCGACCGACAGAACAGATGCTTGGCTCAATAAGGACGGGCTCTAATCCAGCTGCCTTTACGCTTGCGACGATGTTATCAATAATAACCCTTGCGACGGCACTCATGAGGACGGTTATTTGTTTTTTATTTCGTTCGATGATTTGATAATCGATATAGAGGTTTGCCGAAGGTATAGGGATGTATTGATCAGCTTCAAGGATAACTGCGTCATGGAGCGCTTTTTCGGTCGAGGCGGGGAGCGTGAAGGTTCGTGAGTAGCTGCGCCCGGTTGGAACTGCAACGGCGACGCGCTTACTTGATATGTCACCGATGACTTTTTCGGACATGAGTGTCTTGATGCTGTCGGTGAGATACGTGCTGTTTGAGTTTTCCATCGCTTCTTTTACTTTGAGGGGTTCAAGGTCGATTGAGCCATAGCCGCGGACAAGCCATTTCTTGGGATCGACGGACATTACTTTAACACCAGTATTACTGATGTCCAGTCCGATGATTGCTTTGTCTTGATAAAATACTTTTGACATGATGCCCACTTTGATACTACGTCATATTATAGCATGAGCATGATGCTCACGAGAACGTCTATTTGACGTTTTGTGAAAGCTGCGCGATAGGTGTCATAACACTCGCCGCGATCAGTCCAACCATGCTACCCATGATCACGATCATGGTTGGCTCGATGATAGAGCTGATGCTTTCAATCGCAAGGTCGACTTCTTCTTCATAAAAATCGGCAACCTTGACGAGTACGACGTCGGTTTGACCGGTCTCTTCACCGACAGCAAGCATCTGGCCAACAATAGCAGGGAAGAGCGGATTCTCTTCGATAACGGCTGAGAGGGGGCGACCGTTCTTTACTTCGCTGGCAGCGTGCTGGAGCGCTTCCTGGTAGAGTGTGTTACCAACCGCACGGGATGTGACTTCGAGACACTCGAGCACCGCGACGCCTGCACCCATGAGGGCAGAGAACGTACGGGCAAATCGCGCGATAGCCATCTTTTTGACGATATTTTTGACACCAGGAATTTTAAGTAACAGCGCGTCGAAGTTTCGTCGACCCTTTGTTGTGCCGATGTAACGAATGATGGCATAGACTGCTCCACCAATGACCGGCAAGATAATAAACCAGTACGAAGTAATGACGTGGCTCACGCTGAGCATGAAAAGGGTAATGCCTGGCAGTTTAGCATCGGGACCACCAAGGTCAGTAAGGATTGAACCAATTTGTGGAATCACGAAGAGCATCAGTCCAAAGAAGGCGAGGACGGTAATGACGATCAGGACGACTGGATAGGCCATCGCACTCTTAATCTTTTTACGAATAGCCGAGCTTTTTTCCTGCTGATAGGCGAGGCGCTTGAGGATGTCGTCCAGGATTCCTGCTGTTTCACCGGCACGCACCATGTTGACGTAAATGTCATTAAAGCTAGTTGGGAATTTTGATAGTGCGTTGCCGAGGGAGTTACCGCCTTCAACGTCCTTGATAACGAATGCCAGTGTTTTCTTTAGGACTGGGTCTTCGGCGTGCTTCTCTAGGGATGATAGTGAACGAAGCAGTGGGACGCCCGCACCGACCATGGCGCTTAATTGGCGCGTAAAAATCACTAGCTGATCGGGTTTTACTTTATTTGATTGAAAGAGGTTATTAAGATCAATGCCGCCAAAGCCTTTTTTGACTGCGACCTCTTTAATGCTCACTGGTCGAAGTTGCTGTTTCGTGAGGGCGGCAATGACGCTGGCACGGTCAGGAAGATCAGTCAGTCCATTAATGGCTTTTTGTTGTGAGTCGACGGCGACGTAGGCAAATCGTGGCATATTAGTCTCTACTCACCCTGAGGACTTCTTCGATAGTTGTTTCACCGCGAAGCGCCTTGATAAGACCGTCAATTTGCATCGTCATCATGCCCTCGCTGATGGCTTGCTGTTGGATTTGATCGCTCGTTGCGCGGGTCATGATGAGTTTCTCGACAGCTGAACTGTTTGTGAGCACTTCGTAGATACCGATACGGCCTTTATAGCCCTCTTGAGCCTCATCGCCATCAAAGTCTTTGTCGGCGCGCCAGAGTGACGTAATGCCATTCTCGTCTGTACTGAGCGGT
>Ga0209512_1002221_pt1 | contig 21297 bp, 20 predicted proteins | sample frozenSSSSmetaG_FD_184142 | JGI IMG/M metagenome (GOLD analysis project Ga0209512, IMG submission 184142) | Glacier valley bacterial and archeal communities from Borup Fiord, Nunavut, Canada, to study Microbial Dark Matter (Phase II) -... | ecosystem: Environmental > Aquatic > Freshwater > Ice >...
GATCACGTAGTCGAGTACGGCGCCGTGCAGGGCGGTTACGTACTTCGCCTGTCCGGGCGGGATGTCTGCGAAATGGATACCGCGCACGGTTCCCCGCTTGGACACCGAAGTGTTGGCCTGGCGGAGCTCGAGCGGATGCCCGACGGCCTCGCTCAGTAGGTCGAAGCGATACCACTCCAGAAATACTCCCCGGTCGTCACCGCGCAGAATGGGGGTGATCTCAAACGCGTCGGGGATCGAGAGCTCTCGGATTTGCACCATACGAGACTACCCTCTGACTCAGAGGGGCTGGAGCAGATCCCTCACCGCGTCAGCCGCTCCGCGCCCGAACGCCCTGTATCGGCCGGTACCGAGCTCACGGATCACGGGCATCACCCGGGCAAGCCGCCGCCTGCCGAGGCCGCTCCGCGCCTGCTCATGGGCCAATTTCTCGCCGACTGCTGCGGTCCGCGCGGCCGTTGTCGACAAGGCGGAGATCCGCTCGGCCAGCTGCTTTGCCCTCGCCAGCAGTCTCTGGTTGCGCTCAGCACCGGGTTCGAGCATCCGCCTCACTTTGCCGGCGATACCCAGTCGTTCAACGCCGATTTCATTGGCACCGTGCTGGCGGTACCCCAGAAGCTTCTCCTCGAGGAGGTCGACCCCGTCGAGCATCGCAGCGACGATCGCAAGCCACTCGTCATGGACCCAGGCCGAAGGGAACGGTGCAGCGAGGTCGGCCACTCTCTGTCGAAAGATCGTCGTCGCGCCAGTGACGATGTTCCTCTTCATCAGTACCTCGAATGCATTCCCCGCATGGACAGCGCTCGTGATGGCCGCCGTCACACCGAGCGAGTCGAAGAGCGATTCGCCGGTCGGGTGACCGGAGGCGTCGATGAGTGCGGCGTCCGTGTGGAGAAGCAGGAGGCTCGGCCGGGAGGCGAACTCCGAGACCAACCGCTCGAGCCGGCTCGGCGGCCAGACGTCGTCCTGGTCGCACAGCGCCACGAGGTCACCCGTGGTTGCCGCGATGGCCCCGGCGAAATTCGCAGTCACGCCGAGAGTGACCGCATTCTGAATGCGAACGACCTCGAGCTGAGCCCCGGGATTGGCGATTCGCCAGTCCGCGATCGTGGCGGTCACGAGGTCGACTGTGCCATCGGTCGACCCATCATCGGAAACCACAAGCTGGACTGGACGGACGGTCTGGCCGAGGATCGATCGCAGCTGATCCTCGACGAATCGCTCGCCGTTCCACGTGCAGAGAGCGACTGACACCGTCAGCGCCACGATCGTCAGCTCGCGTCGTGGGTCAGGGAGTCGAGGTAGGACTTGATGGTCGGCTCGGCATCACCGACGGTCATCAGTTCGCCGTGGTTGAGCCACGCCGCCTGGTCGCACATGCCCTTCACCACATCCATGGAGTGACTGACGAGGATAACCGTGCGATCGGCCGCCTTCAGGTCGCGGAATTTTTGATAGCACTTGTCCTGGAATTCCTGGTCGCCAACCGCGAGCACCTCATCCACGACGAGGATGTCCGGTTCGACGTTGATCGCGATCGCAAAACCCAGTCGCACGTACATGCCCGAGGAATAGTTCTTGACGGGCTGATCGATGAATTTCTCCACGCCCGAGAAATCCACGATCTCGTCGAACTTGCGCTCCACTTCCTTACGCGACATGCCGAGAATCGATCCGTTGAGATAGACGTTCTCGCGTCCCGACAGCTCGTGATGAAAACCGGACCCGACCTCGAGCATTGCCGCGATCTTCCCGAAGTGGGTGATCGATCCCTGGTTTGGGTGATAGATGTTCGCGAGGCACTTGAGCAGCGTCGACTTGCCGGATCCGTTGCTGCCGATCAGCCCGAAGGTCGAGCCAGTCGGCACATCGAAGCTCACGTCGTCGAGGGCAAGGAAATCCTCGTGGACCGAGCGGCGGCGGCGCATGATGGCCGATTTGAGACTCTGGTTTCGCTCGTAATACATGCGGAAACTCTTGGTGACGTGATCGACCCGTACAGCGGTGTTGTTCATAGCGCCTCCGCCAAGTTTCGTTCGTTCTTGCGGAAGACCAGCATTCCGAATCCGACCGCGGCCAAAGCCCAGATCAGGCAGATCAGCCATTCGAGCGGATCCGGCCAGCGGTTGTCGTAGATCAGCTGACGGAAGATCGCCACGAAGTGCACCATAGGATTCAGGTCGTAGATTCCGAGCAGGGTGAAGGGTGTGCCCAATAGTCCATCGTGTTTGGCCGACTCGTTGGCCACAAGGCTGATCGGATAGATGATCGGGGTCAGGTAGATCCAGAATTGAAGCAGGATGCCAAGCAAGTATTCGGTGTCGCGGAAGTAGACGGTGAAAATGGAGAACAGCAGTCCTACGCCCGCGGCGAAGACCGCGAGAAGGGCCATCGCCAGGACCAGTAGAGGGATCCAGGGCAACACGAAACCGCCGGCGATGGTGATGGCCACGAGGAGGACCGCCATCTCGAAAGCCCAGTTGTACGCGCTGGCTCCGACGGTGGATAAAGGGAGTACTACGCGACTGAAGGACACCTTCTGGATGAGGCCGGCATTAGCGACAAGCGATCCTGCGCTACTGAATACCACGCTGGAGAAGAAAGTCCAGGGCAGCAGTCCGCACAGTAGCCACAGGGGGAAGACGTCAAGGCCACTCGGGTCGCCGGGAGGGGGATTGCTCCGAAAGATCAGACCGAAGACGAAGGTGTAGATGAGCATCAGGGCGAGCGGATTGACCAGCGACCAAAGTTGGCCGAACATCGTTCGCTTGTACTTGCCGCGCACCTCGCGCGACACGAGATTGAAGAGGAGTTCGCGAGAACCCCAGACCTCGGTCAGGTAATTCATACATCCTCGCTATGTTCACAGTGCTCACGAATCGAGCCGTGAATCTCGGAACAATCTAGCCTAGAACTATGATTACCTCCCGATGGCACTCTCTCCTCAGCCCCCGCGCACCCCAGTGGTAGCCGTGACGACGGTGAGCTACGGATCCGGTGACGTGCTCGAGGGATTCCTCGGATCGGTACCCACGGCGAGCGCGGGTCCCGTAACCGTCGTGGTCGCGGACAACGCTCTCGATGACGAGACAGTGAAAATGCTGTCGGCTGCCGCCTCCGCTCGGTATCTACCTCTTTCTCGGAACCTGGGCTATGGCGGCGGAATGAACGAGGCCATTCGGACGCTGCCACCCGAGGTGCGATGGGTCCTGGTGAGCAATCCGGACGTGGTCCTCACCCCGGGAGCCATCGACGCTCTTGTCGCTGTAGGTGATTCGGATCCCCGCATCGGCGCGGTCGGACCCGCGATCATGACCGACGACCAGGTCTATCCTTCCGCGCGGGCAGTCCCGTCTCTCCGCACGGGCATCGGGCATGCCCTCTTCGCGAACATCTGGCTCCGCAATCCCTGGACGCGCGCCTACCGACGGGAATCCAGCCTGGAAACGACGCGACGCGACGCAGGATGGCTCAGTGGGGCCTGCGTGCTGGTGCGGAGGAGCGCCTTCGACGAGCTAGGCGGCTTCGACGAGGGGTACTTCATGTACTTCGAGGACGTGGATCTCGGCTATCGCCTCGGCAAGGCCGGCTATCGCAACGTGTATGAGCCAGCTGCGGTCGTCGTGCACAGCGGCGCCCACTCCACAAGCGATCATTCGGCTCGAATGATCGCGGTGCACCACCAGAGCGCCCGCCGATTCCTCACCCGCAAATACTCCGGCTGGTACCTCTGGCCCGTCCGGGTGGCGCTCGTCATCGGGCTGGACATCCGGTCTGCGGTGCTGAGTCGCCGATCCGGCCATCATTAGAATCGACAGGACTGTGCCAAGGAGGCATCCACTCCCATGAAAATCCTCGTTACCGGCGGCGCCGGTTTCATCGGCTCGAACTTCGTTCGCCGCACCCTTCAGGACGCCTATGCCGGCCTCGAGGGCGCCGATGTGATCGTGCTCGACGCCCTCACCTACTCCGGCAACCTCGAGAACCTCGCGCCGATCGCCGACTCCCCGCGTTACGAGTTCGTGCACGGGGACATCCGCGACTCCGAGCTGCTCGACACGCTCCTCCCGACCGTGGATACCGTCGTGCACTTCGCCGCGGAGTCCCACGTCGACCGCTCGGTGCGCGACTCCGGCATCTTCGTAGAGACGAACGTGCTCGGCACCCAGCGCCTGCTCGACGCGGCCCTTCGCGCCGATCTCCAGCGCTTCGTGCACGTCTCGACCGACGAGGTCTACGGATCCATCGCCGAGGGTTCCTGGGACGAGTCACGGCCGCTCGAGCCCAACTCCCCCTACTCCGCCTCGAAGGCCGGAAGCGACCTCCTCGCCCGCAGTTACTTCCGCACCCACGGCATGAACCTCTCGATCACCCGGTGCTCGAACAATTACGGCCCGTATCACTTCCCCGAGAAGGTGATCCCGCTGTTCGTCACGAACCTGATCGACGACAAGCACGTTCCCCTCTACGGCGAAGGCAACAACATCCGTGACTGGCTGCACGTGGATGACCACTGCCGCGGCATCGCGATGGTGCTCGTCGGCGGCCGCGCGGGCGAGATCTACAACATCGGCGGGGGTACAGAGCTCACCAACACGGAGCTGACGCAGCTGCTGCTGGACACCACGGGTAAGGACTGGTCGTATGTGGACCGGGTCACCGATCGCCTCGGCCACGACCTGCGCTACAGCGTCGACATCGGCAAGATCCAGGCCGAATTGGGGTACGAACCACTGGTGCCCTTCGAGCAGGGACTGGTGGATGTCGTGCAGTGGTACCGCGACAACCGTGCCTGGTGGGAACCGCTGAAGGAGCGCGCCGCGCTGTGAGCCATCGCCTCACCGGGGCGATCGACACGCTCGGCCGGGACCTCCCCGGCCTTTCCGGTTCCTGAGATCGCCCCCTAGAGGTCTCGTCCGACGACCGAGCGCGCGTTGTTCGCCCGACGAACGACGCAGACAACATTGGAAGTCGAGAGCACGACAGGCAGGCCGGGAAAGTACAGGGCCCGCTTGATGCCGGCTGATATCGCGATCACCGGTCCGGCGACGAGCGCGTAGATCCCATTGGCGAACGAGGTCGCGAAGCCGTGTCGGCGAGCTCCGCGGAAGCTGACGACTTCGAGTCCAGACTGGAGAGCGAAGAAAGTCATCTTGAGATACCCGATCGCGGTGACGTGGGTGGGATCGCCGTTCTGGAGTGGATTGCCGAGCCAGCTGTCGGCGTTGGGAAAGCGGAACAACATCCGGCCACCCTCGCTGAGCAAGCGGGACAATTCGACGAGAAAGTCAGGAACGGCCTCCTGGGGGATGTGCTCGAGCACGTCGAAGACGGCAATCAAGTCGAAGGAGCGGCCCTCGAGTTCGGTTACTCGATCTGCCGAGAACACCTCGTATCCAGAGTCGATGCCCGCCTGCACCAGTCCTGCATCCAGCTCCGTGCCGGTGACGTTCCACCCCTTCGAGCGGCAGTACGCGAGAAACGATCCATTGCCATAGCCGATTTCGAGGACGTCCCGGATGCCGTCCGGCTTCAGGTCGACGTTCTTCAGCTCGCCGGAGAAGTAGGCCGCCTCCCCCGCAGTCAGGTGGCCGAAGGGAGTTTGGTCTACCCAACCTTTCCACTCCACATAGTCCGAACTGCCTGAACTTGCTCCGTCATTCGACACGTCACGACTTTCGATTTGAGAGGTCTTCCCGATTGCCCTCTCATGATCGCACGGCGTGCGGCTGGGCGCGGCGGCCCGATTCGTGACCCCCATTCGCGGGGCGACCACTGCCGCTGGTAATATCGAGCCGGGGCAATCGGCGATCCCCGACAACTTCATTGGAGCGACATGACGACCCTGCGCGTGATCGTGGACCAGATCGTCGCGCCGATCCCGGGCGGCATCGGACGCTATACCGAGGAACTCACCCGAGAGCTGATCCGCACGGCGCCGAAGGGCTGCCACGTGTCTGGGATCGTCTCCTCGTCACCCGAATCGGACTACGAACTGATCGAGATGGTGCTCCCCGGGCTCGACGGTCTCTTCAAGAGCGCCCTGGCACGTCGCGAACTCGAGCTGGCCTGGCAACACGGCTTTACTCGCCTGCCGGGGAGCGGCATGGTTCACGCGACCGGCCTCTTCGCCCCGCTCTTCAAACACGATCGAGTGAATAACGTCGGCGAGCAGATCGCGGTGACGATCCACGACGTCATTCCGTGGACCAACCCCGCAGCACTCTCGGCACGTCGCCTGGGTTGGTACAGGGCAATGGTCAAGCGAGCTCATAAATACGCGGATGCCGTGGTCGTTCCGACCCACACAGTGGCGTCACAGCTGGCCGAGATCTACGATTTCGGCGACCGCGTTCGGGTGATCGGCGGTGCCGTGAGCTCCAAACTCACGCTGCCGGTGGATCCGGATGCCCGTGCAGAGCGGCTCGAACTACCGGAACGGTACATCCTCAGTGTGGGCACGCTCCAGGCCCACAAGGGGATCGCCCAGCTCATCCAGGCGATGGCGAGCCCGGAACTCGACGGCCACACGCTGCTCATCGCCGGTCCCGAGGGATCCCAGGGCCTCGATGTCGCCGGGATAGCGGCCGAAGCCGGACTCGCCGAAGGTCGGGTGCGCGCACTCGGCTTCCTGGCCGATGCGGATCTCGCCGTCGCGCTCGACCGCGCAGCAGTTTTCGTCTTTCCGAGCCTTGCCGAGGGCTTCGGCCTGCCCGTGATCGAGGCCTTCCACTTCGGCACCCCTGTGGTGCACTCCGACGATCCGGCGGTGCTCGAGGTATCTGCCGGAGCCGGCCTCGCCGTCGCTCGCGAGCCGGCGGCGACGTATGCGACACGACTTGCCGACACGGTCGGATCCCTACTCGCGGATGCCGCCCTCGCGCAGCGGATGGGGTTCGCGGGTCGCGACCGGGCTCGCTCCTTCAGCTGGACCGACTCGGCCGAGAAGGTCTGGCAGCTGCACGCCGACCTGTAGGAAATGTCCGCCGGTCGAACAGCGCCCGCCAGGGCGCGTATCGAGACCCGGCGCTCCTGATCGACCCGCATACCCTACGGAGCAGGGGTTGCGCCAGGAGCAGTGGTGGCCTCCTGGACGGCCGCATGCAGCTTGGTGTAGTCGGGTTGCGCCGGATTGAAGGCCGGCGGCACGAGTTCGAGACGGGACACGGGAAGTTTGCGCGCCTTATCACCCAGGTCCACGAACCCGGGCAGGGCGCCGGAGGGCACGTCAGTCCTCACGACCTGGGCGCCGGCCCTCGCGATGTCCTGGAACTTGGTGACGACGATGGAGGGCTGGAACTGCTTGACGATCGCCTCCTGCACCTGGCGCTGGCGGGCCATCCGCTGATAGTCGTTGCCCATATAGCGGGAGCGCCCGTACCAGAGCGCGAGCGCGCCGTTCAGGCGTTGCGGGCCGGCCTCGAAGGTGCCGTAGGGCTTGGTGGCGGTCACCGGGCCGTAGGGCAGCCTGGCCGGCACATCGATCGTCACGCCACCGAGCGCGTCGATCAGCTCGGAGAAGCCCTGCATGTCGATGAGCCCGTAGTACTGGATCTTGAGGCCGGTGACGCCTTCCGCGGCATCCTTCATCGCTTCGATGCCGGCCGAGCTGCCCTTCGACGCCGCATTCGGATAGAGGGATTTATGCTCTTCCGCGTAGGTGTACAGGTAGTCGATGAGGCACTTGTCACCGCAGTCGTAGCCGTTGGGGAACGGAACGTAGAGCGGCGATCCCTTCGCGAACTGGATCCGCTCCATGTTGCGCGGGATGCCGATGATCGTCGTGGCGCCGGTTGCCGCGTCGATGCTCGCTACCGAAGTGCTGTCGGGGCGGAGGCCCGTGCGGTCCGGGCCAGCGTCGCCGCCGAGCAAGAGGATGTTGTACCGCCCATTCACCGGCGCGACCATGTCGCTTCCCGCGAAGATCGAGCTCACCGCGTCACGCGCGCTTCCCGCGCTGACCGCTCCATAGCCCGCCGCACCCGCCGTGGCGATGAGAGCGAGAATCGACAGCGCGGCGATCACCGGACGCACTACGGGCGCTGTGGCGATCAGCCGGGTGAGGCGGAGGGTGTCGAGGGTGAGCACGATCCAGAGCAGCGCGTACGCGGCCAGCACGACCTGGATCGCCGTGAGCCCGATGGGGTTGGTCACGATGCTGAGGATCACGGTGTGGGCGACGAACCACACGACGAGACCCACGATGCCGAGGCTCCACAGCAGAAAAGTGCTGCCGACCCCGAAGCGGCCGAGTCGCCTGTTGCCGGCCAGGATCTGGGCGGTCCCGGGAATCAGCAGGTTGAGACCCACGAGCCACCAGGCCCGCTTGGTCATGGTGGGGGTCGAGCGTGGATCCGGGGTACGGATCGGGCTGGTCGCCGTCATCGCGCTCACAGGCTCGACTTCAACGCGGCATTCTTCGCCTCGACGGTGTCTTGGAGGGCGAGAGCGAACTCGGCGAGCGCGGTCGAGAGCGCGGGATCGGAGGTCGCGAGAATCCGAATCGCAAGCAGTCCGGCATTGCGTGCGCCGCCGATCGACACGGTCGCGACCGGAACCCCGGCGGGCATCTGAACGATCGACAGCAGGGAATCGAGTCCGTCGAGTTGTGCCAGGGCGACGGGGACGCCGATCACCGGAAGCGTGGTGACGGCGGCGAGCATCCCGGGCAGGTGCGCGGCACCGCCAGCACCGGCGATGATCACTCGGATGCCCCGGCCCGCAGCATCGCGCCCGAAGGAGATCATCTTCTCGGGGGTTCGATGAGCCGAGACGACCTCGACCTCGTGGGCCACGCCGAACTCGGCAAGAGCGACGGCGGCGTCTTGCATGACGGTCCAGTCGGAATCCGATCCCATGACGACGGCGACAACTGGCCGCACAGAAGGCGAAGGATCGGACATAGCGATCAGCCTAAAGGTCAGTTCTGGTAATGCTCTGCAGCGGCACGCGCCTGGAAGACCACCTGGTCGAGGTCGTCGCCACCGGCCGTGACGTGGCCGACTTTGCGCCCCGGGCGCGGCGACTTGCCGTAGTTGTGCACCTTCACCGACGGCTCGTCGGTGAAGGCGTGCGGGTAGCGATCAACGAGGTCCCCGGTCGTCGGCCCCCCCAAGATGTTCACCATCACCGACCACTCGTCTCTGCATCCGGTGGCTCCCAGCGGCAGGTCGAGCACGGCCCTGAGGTGCTGCTCGAACTGATTGGTGGTCGATCCGTCGATCGTCCAGTGCCCGGTGTTGTGCGGGCGCATCGCGAGCTCGTTGATGAGCAGTCGCTCGTCGGTGGTCTCGAACAGCTCGACCGCGAGGACGCCGGTGACCCCGAGGTTCTCGGCCACGGATCGGGCGATCTCCTCCGCGACATCCGCCAGCCGGCCGCGAGAGGAGGGCGCTGGGGCGATGACTTCGGCGCAGACGCCGTCGCGCTGGATGCTCTCCACCACCGGCCAGCAGGCCACCTCCCCTGACGGGCGGCGCGCGACGGACTGGGCGAGTTCACGCCGAAAGTGCACCAGCTCTTCGGCGAGGAGCGGATGCCCGAGCGCCAGCCAGTCGGCGGCCTCGGCCGCGGCACGCACCACACGCACCCCTTTGCCGTCGTATCCACCGGTGGCGGTCTTCACGACGGCTCGGCCGCTGTGATCGGCCAGAAATTCGGCGAGCTGCGCCTCGTTCTCAACGCGCGCCCAGTCGGGAACGGGCAGGCCGAGCGCCGAGAGTCGCTCGCGCATGAGGAGCTTGTCCTGCGCGTAGAGCAGGGCGGTGGGGCCGGGACGAACGGCGATGCCACTGTCGACGAGGGCACTGAGCACCTCCTGCGGCACATGCTCGTGGTCGAAGGTGACGACATCCACCGTGCGGGCGAAGGGAAGGACATCCGCGACATCGCGGAAGTCTCCGAGTGTCGTCACCGCCATCGACGCCGATTCGCCCGCCGTTTCGGCGAAGACGCTCAGCTCGATGCCGAGATTCACCGCCGCGGGGATCATCATGCGCGCGAGTTGTCCACCACCGATCACACCTACCCGAAGAGTCACGCTGCCAGCCTACTTTCGGATAAGGATCGGTGTAGCCGGTTATGATTCACCAGGTCGCCATCCGGTACCGCAAGCCGTCCGACATCAAAGGGAGCGCCGTGCCCTCCCGCTTCGTCACCCTGGCCCGGCTGCTGTACGAGAAACTGCTGCGCTACGTGCTCAAATTCGGCATGGTCGGCCTGGCCGGCTATTTCGTCGACGTTGGGTTGTTCAATGCCCTGCGGCTCGGCGTCTTCGGCGATGGCCACTTCTTCCAGGGACCGATCGGCGCGAAGATCGTCTCAGCCGGCATCGCGACCGTCGTGACCTGGTTCGGAAACCGGTATTGGACCTTCCGCGAACACCGACGCAAGAACTACCTGCTCGAGCTCGCCGAATTCAGCGCGGTCTCAGTCGGTGGGATCCTCATCGGACTCGGATGCCTGTGGGTCTCGCACTACCTGCTCGGCTTCACCTCGCTGCTCGCCGACAATGTCTCCTCGAACCTCGTTGGACTCGTTCTCGGAACGTCGTTCCGATTCCTGCTTTACCGCTTCTGGGTCTACGGTCACCATCGCGCCGACGGTCTGACTGCGCGTGAACACAAGGCCGAAGCAGCCCGAATGGCGCTCTTCGAAGACGAACAGAGCGCGAGCGAAGCCGCCGCAAAAGGCTAGCGAGTACCCCAGGCGGTCGTCTCATCCCGGTTCGCCGGTCGTTGGCCCGGCTGTGCTGGGCGCGATGCCTCGGCCTGGCGCCGCGCCGCTATCGGGTTGAGGCTCCTCTCCATGAGGTCGTGGAGCGCGGCCTGCACGAGATCGGCGCCCGGCACATCCCGCAGGACAACCGGCTGGTCCAGCCCCGTGTTGATGAGGACGTTACCGCTGCGAAACAGGCTCTGCAGGCCGTTCTGGCGCACCGTCACGTCGTAGCCGCGGCTGTGAAGGAGTTCCTGCCGGATTCTCACGAAGAAGCCGGTGCGCAGGATGATTCGGCGAGTGGTGATCACGTAGCGCTTGCCGAGCCACGCCACGAGCGGGAGCAGCCAGAGCAGCACAACCACCAGCGCGGCACCGGCCAGCAGCGCGATGTTCTGCCAGGACTCAGAGAAGCTTCCCTGGAAGTAACCGACGACGGCCGCGACCGCGATGAGCAGCACGCTCGGCCAGAACAGTGCGCGGCCGTGCGGCCTCAGCCGGGCCACCACCCGCTCGGTGTCCTGTGTGTCGCTCATGACCTATTCATACCGCAGATGGGTCACGTCTCCGGCGGCGACAGCCACTACTCGACCATCCGATGATTTCTTCACCGACAGCCGCCCGCTGGCATCGATGCCGATTGCGGCACCGAGGAGTTCGTCTCCCCCGGGCAGCAGAACGCGTACCTGGCTCCCGAGTGTGCTGCACAGTTGCCGGAGCTGCTCACCGACCCCGCTCGACTCCGGATCGGCGCCGAACCGCAGGAACTCGGTGTAGATCCGACCAAGCTCCGTGAGGTAGCCGGCGAGCGCGCGGTCGGCGAGCTCAGCACCGAAAAGAATCGGATCGTTGAGGGCGAGGGATGTCGAGGTCGACGTGGGCAGGTCTGCCTGGGCGATCGTGAGGTTGAGTCCGGCGCCGATCACCACGGCACGCCCCCCTGGAAGCAGTTCGGCGAGCAGCCCCGACACTTTTCGACCGTCGATCTGCACGTCATTGGGCCACTTGAGCCGCACGGAGTGCATCGGAACGAGCGGCGCGACCGCATTCGTCATTGCGATGCCCGCGATGAGCGGCAACCAGCCGTAGTGCTCGACCTCCAGGGGCTCCCCGGCTGGCAGGCGGGGACGGAGCAGCACCGAGATCGCGAGAGTCTGGCCCGGTGGCGCCACCCAGACCCGACCGAGGCGACCGCGGCCGTCGGTCTGGCTGCCCGTCACGATCACCGAGAAGTCGGGCCAGTTCTCGGCGTCGGCACCGGATGCCCGGGCCACGAGCTCGGTGTTGGTCGAGCCGCACTCGTCGAGGATCTCCAAGCGGGCGGCTACTGCGGCGCTGAGCGGAAGCTGCATCCCCCAAGGGTACGGGCACCATACGCGAGCTTTGTAGCAATCCGCCACCGGGCCGAGGGGAACGCCGACGGTAAAGTGAACGCGTGACTGCTGACCAGAACGCCACGAGTGACCTGTACACGACCGCGGGCAAGCTCGCCGACCTGAAAGTGCGCTATCACGAAGCCGTGACAGCGAGCGGCGAAGCGGCCATCGAGAAGCAGCACTCCAAAGGCAAAAAGACCGCTCGGGAGCGCATCGAACAGCTGCTCGACCATGGATCCTTCGTCGAGCTCGACGAGTTCGTGCGCCACCGCACCCACGCCTTCGGCATGGAGAAGAAGCGGCCTTACGGCGATGCCGTCGTTACCGGAACCGGCACCATTCACGGCCGTCAGGTCGCGGTGTACAGCCAGGACTTCACCATCTTCGGCGGCTCGCTCGGCGAGGTCGCCGGCGAGAAGATCATCAAGGTGATGGACCTTGCCCTCAAGACAGGCGTTCCCATCATCGGCATGCTCGACTCCGGCGGAGCCCGCATCCAGGAGGGCGTCGTCGCACTGGGCAAGTACGGAGAAATCTTCCGCCGCAACACCGCCGCCTCGGGGGTCATCCCACAGATCTCAATCATCATGGGGCCGGCGGCGGGAGGTGCGGTGTATTCCCCCGCGCTCACCGACTTTGTGATCATGGTCGACAAGACCAGCCAGATGTTCGTCACGGGACCCGACGTGATCAAGACCGTCACCGGTGAAGACGTGGGCATGGAAGAACTCGGCGGAGCCCTCACCCACAACAAGATCTCGGGCGTCGCGCACTGGCTGGCGAGCGACGAGGACGACGCGCTCGACTACGCCCGCACGCTGCTCAGCTTCCTGCCCGACAACAACCTGGCCGAGCATCCGGTGTACGAGAGCAATGTCGAGCTCGAGACGACGGATGCGGACCGCAAACTCAACACGCTGATCCCCGACAGCACGAACCAGCCGTACGACATGAAGACGGTCATCGAACACATCGTCGACAACGGCGACTTTCTTGAAACCCAGCCGCTGTTCGCCCCCAACATCGTCGTCGGCTTCGGCCGGATCGAGGGTAGGGCAGTGGGAGTCGTGGCCAACCAGCCGAACGCGATGGCCGGCACCCTCAACATCGAAGCCGGTGAGAAGGCCAGCCGGTTCGTGCGCTTCTGCGATGCATTCTCGATTCCGATCCTGACACTCGTAGACGTGCCAGGGTATCTGCCCGGCACCGACCAGGAATGGACCGGAGTCATCCGTCGTGGCGCGAAGCTGCTCTACGCCTATGCCGAGGCGACCGTGCCACTGGTGACCGTCATCACCCGCAAGGCCTACGGCGGGGCCTACATCGTCATGGGCTCCAAGCAACTCGGGGCCGACCTCAACTACGCCTGGCCCACCGCAGAGATCGCGGTCATGGGCGGGCAGGGCGCCGTGAACATCCTCTATCGCAACGAGATCAAGGCGGCCGAAGCGGCGGGAGAGGATGTCGCGGCGGTGCGCACGAAGCTCGCGAATGAGTACACCTACAACGTGGCATCCCCGTTTCTCGCGGCGGAGCGCGGTGAACTCGACGGCGTGATCGAGCCGGCCGCTACCCGTGTCGTGGTGGTGAAGGCGCTCCGGGCGCTCCGGACAAAGCGGGCCAGCCTTCCGCCGAAGAAGCACGGGAACATTCCACTGTGACCTTTCAGCAGCCCGGGAGCAATGGAGTGGATCCCGAACCCCCAATCGCCGATCCCTTCGACGCCAGGCCGGAGTTCGAAGTCGTCGCGGGTCGGCCGACGCCCGGAGAGCTCGCGGCGGTGACCGCCGTAATCACGTCGATGATCGAAGACCTCGAAGACGGCCAGCGCATCGAGGGGCCGCTCGTGAGCGCATGGCAGCGCAGCCAGCGAAGCATCCGCTCACCGCTCGTTCCCCGTGCGGGAGCGTGGCGTTCTTTCTCGGGGTAGGCAGTCTGATGGTGAAAATGTCCCCCGTTCGGGTGTGATACTTCGATATCGCGCTAATGGGGGATCAGAAACTGCGAAATCCGCAGTATTTGCTTCGGAATCAGCACCGAATAGGAACGACGACGACGCAAATAGTGCGTGAATTGCAAAACGTACCCCGGAATCCGTATGACGCATCGACAATATATCGATCTCGACAGTGCTTTTTTCTTTAATAGGGTACAAAACTGTCCCCCGAATGTCCCCCGAAGTGTCGACTTCGCGGGCTTGCCCTCCCGATGCATCATTGAGTCCTAGGTGTTGCTCGTAGAGCAACACCGCCAACTATGAACCGACTAGGGTAAGCAGGTTCATAGCTTGGGGGCGGGTCAGGGCACTATTCGGGTTATTGCCCTGACCCGGAGTTTGAAACGGGATCGGCCTTCGGGGGCCGGTCCCGTTTTCCATGTCCGGAGATATCGATCGCAGGAGCGGACCCGCTTGCGCGGTCCCGAGAGTCTCGGCTCAGGCGGAGACGGTCGCCTGGACCCGAGGTATCTCGAGCCAGAGGTCTACTCGGTCCTCTTCGTCGTCGATGCCCTGACTGCCGAGCGCGCTGGAGTGCCCGTCGTCGAGCGATGAGAGCCCCACAACAGTCACCGCAATGTCGGAACCTCCCGGCACGGTGCGGGCGATGAGTTTGCCGGTCTGTGTGTCTCGGATCGCGTCCGCGAGGCGGTTGAGCACCCGGTCGAGGTCCTCTTCGGAGAGGTCATCGATGCCTCCCTCGTCGAGAAGAGTCACAGTCGTTCCGTTGCGGCGCGCCATCATGATCTGCTCACGCACGCGATCGTTCAGGAGCTTTCGACCGCGGATCTCATCACGGATCGCGCCCTCGAGGTAGAGGCATTCGAGACGCTGCGGGTCGGTGAGCTCTCCCTCGACAGCCTCGATCTGACGTAACATCGGCAGCGACATCCGGCTCGTCTGCCCGAGACGGAATTGCCGCTCGGAGACATGGGCCTCCTGGGCGGCGCGCCATTCCACCGCCTCGCGCTCGGCAAGAGCGTACTGCCGGGTGTCCCGCCCCGCCTTCGCGAGGGAGAGCGACAGGGCGTGCGACACGGCAACCCAACCGACACTGCCGATCACGCCGTAGGCGACGAGCCCGCCCGGACCCGCCCAGGCCACTGTCTGTACCACGAGGACCGCCGTGCCGATCCACGCGAAGGTGTGGCGGCGGCGGGTGGAGGTGATTACCATCAGCGTGCCGATCGCCGCCGTGTGCCAGGCCGCGTAGGTGCCCTTGGCAGCGGCCTGGTCGAATTGGCTCGTGACGAGCAACGGAACAACCACCGCGACGGCCACGTTGAATGCGGCGATCCAGGTGGGCATCCGCTGGGTGCGAGAGAGCAGGAGGCTGAGCAGTGTCGCCAGTCCGTAGAGCACCATCGCGGCGATGTAGGGGACTTTCATGCGCGGCACGTCGATCGACACGACAGCAAGCAGGAGGTGGTAGGCCGAGAAGATGGCGGCGAGAGCGATGATGAGGAGGCGAGGCACGGAGACGATCACAACGACTGGCCTTCCCTTATTGTGGCGGAGGAGGTCGCGATATCGGAGCCCGCGTGCTCGATCGTCGGGGTGGCGGCCCGCGGCCAGGTGATCCAGACGACCGTTCCCTGGCCGATGCACGCGTCGACTTCGACCGATCCGCCGGCGTTCGCGACACGCTCGATGATGGACACCCGCAGCCCGAGGCGTTCGTTCGGAATGTTGGTGAAGGTGAAACCCGCTCCATCATCGCCGACACCGATGCGGATGCCTCCACCGGTGGCACCCTCGACGATGAGCCAGCGGTGCACATCGTCGCCGGCACCGGCGTGCTGGAGACTGTTGACCATCGCCTGCATCGCGGCCGAATAGACCGCTTCGGAGCACTGGATCGGGATGTTGCCCGCTTCCATGCTGCGCGTGTTCAACTCGAACGGGCCCGAAAGTGTGCTCATCGAATCCGCGATCCGCCGGGCGAGTTGGTCGAGGGTAACGGTGGCATCGTCATCGGGCGACGTGGCAGCGGCATCCTTCAGGTGATCCATGGCGTTACGGGCCATGCGGGAGGCGAGGCCCTTTGCTTCGGGCGTGTAGGCCCGGGCAGCCGAGAGCAGGGTGGTGAGCACGCTGTCGTGCACGATGGAGTCCACCTGCACGCGCTCCACCTCTGTCGCGTGCTGTCTCACGGCGAGGGCGTATCGGTCGAGCGCAGTGCCCTGGGCGAAGTCCACGGAGGCAGCCGCCTGTCGCAGCAGTGTGATGAGGATCAAGACGGCTCCACCGAGGATTATCGCGTACGCGATGTCGAGGGATGCCGAGGACACGGATGCGCTACCGCCCGCCGGAGATATTCGCACGAATCCGTAGACCATCGGGGTCACGATGAGGTAGGCCGTCGCCTGCCAGGCGGAGAAGGCGATCGCTGCTGTGGAGGTCGCGACCGTGCACAGCAGCCAGAGCCACGGGCGTTCGGTCGCAATGGTGAGAGGTTCTTCGACGACGAAAGACCATCCGGTGAGGGCGAGAAGGTAGGCGAACGACACGTACGCGTTGACCGCACGCACCCACCGCTTCGCGAAGGATGCCACCAGGGTCGCCACGATACCGCCGTAGATACTGACGCCGAAGATAATCGACCAGCCGGTCGAAGCCGTCGGTAACTGTTCGAGCACGGCAGGCACGGCCTGAAGGGCGAACACCAACCCGAAGATGGCCACGGAACGAGACACGACCGTCTCGATCTGCGGTCGGCTAATCGGATTGTGTGGTTGCCGGGCCAGTGATCCGGGCGGCGGCGAACCCCTCCTAGCGGACATCACCACCATCCGGGTCGAGACCCGGCAGGATGCCGTCTTCCACGGCGCGGCGCAGCAGGTCGACCTTGGTCGGTGCCGGTCGCCCGACTTCCACGTATTTCACGCGGATGCGGTCGAGGTACTCACGCGCGGTGGAGTAGCCGATGCCGAGCTGCTGGGCGGCGAGCTTGAGCGGAAGGCCCGACGCGTACAGGTGCAGGATCTCGCGCTCCCGGCGGCCGAGCTGGGCCTTGGCGAAGTCGCGGTCCGCGTCGATCGCCGTCGCCCACTCGAGATTGTTGAGCACCTCGCCGCGCGCGACCGTCTCGACCGCTGACATGACCGTCTTGGTCGCGGATGACTTGGGAATGACTCCGGCGGCTCCGGCGGCGAGCGCCTCGCGAACAGAGGCGACGCGGTCGGCGATGGAATGGATCAGCACGGCGGAGCCGGTGGCCTGCACTCGCTTCACGTTCTCGGTGACCGTCGATCCGTCGCCGAGCGACAGGTCGAGCACGACGACATCGTTCTCCCGACCGTTGAGATTGTCGACAAACTCCTGAACGGATGCTGCGGCGAGGATGAAATCGAAGCCCGCTTCGATACAGGCCGCCTTGAGCCCGAGCCGCACGGACTCGTGGTCATCTACGGCCGACACGCGCACCGCGCTGCGGCGCGATCCGGGTGTGGGTTCCTCTGGTGTGGTCTGCGCCATCGTCGATCCTGTCTGCCCCGGTGGTGCTGAAACTCAGCCATTCCCCCGAGGACCATGGTACCGTCCGCGCGAGCGCTCGAAGCTTAGAGTGGCGGCATGAGAGCACGTGTGTCGAGAGTAGTGCTGGGGCTTCGGTGGAAGTCGAGGTGGCAGCCGGTAGAGCTATGCCTTCATGAGGGACGCTACCGCTTCGACGTGGTGGGTGTTCGGGAAGAGGTCGAAGGCTCGTAGTCGAGTGAGCGCGTAGCCTCCTGCGGCGAAGAGCGCGACATCCCGCGCCAGAGCAACCGGATCGCACGCCACGTAGACGACCTGGGCCGGGTTCAGGGTGAGCAGTTCCTCGACCACACCCTTGCCGGCACCCGCGCGCGGAGGGTCGAGGATGACCGTCGCCGCACCCAGCCGGGCGCGCTCGCCCGGGCTCGCGGTGGATCGCAGCTGGCGCAGGAAGTTGTCGACCCGGGCGGTGACGGCGGCGGCACCCACCCACTCGGAGAGATTCTCGGCGGCGTGATCGGTCGCGAGCGAGTCGCTCTCCACCGTGGTGATGCGCAGGTGGGAGCCGAAGCGGTCTCCGACGGCGGCGGCCAGGAGTCCTACTCCGCCGTAGAGGTCGAGGTTTGCTGCGCGCGGATCGAACAGGCTCGCGTCGATCGCCTCCTGCACGGCGAGAGTGAGGACTTCCGCGGCATGATGGTGCACCTGCCAGAAACCGCGAGCATCGAGGCGAAACTCACGATCTCCGACCCGCTCGACGATGCGCTGGGGCTTCGGTCGCTCGGCCTTCTCGCCCTTTCCCCGCTCGCGGCTGGGCTTCGGGGTGTTGCCGGTGAGCACGAACGGATTGCCTGCGCTCGGCACAACAACGTCCACGTGGTCGAAACCGGGGAACCTCTCGTCGAGAGGGGAGATCGTCGCGACCTCCGTGGTGGCCAGTGGAAGGTCCGTGACCGCCACGACATGGTGCGAGCGCGCGGCATACGGGCCCGGGGTGCCATCGGCGGCGACGTGCAGTCTGAGGCGGGTGCGCCATCCGGTGCCGTCCGCGTTGCCGGCAATCGCGTCGACCGTGACATCGGTCTCGATCCCGGCCATGCGGCCGAGCGAATCGACGAGCACCTGGCGCTTGAGCTCACGCTGATGGGTGATCTCGATGTGACCGAACTCGGCGCCGCCGGCACGCTCTTCCGGCGAGCGATCGATGGACGCCGCGCTCCAGATGTGTGGCTGCCGGTGCTCGGATGCCGTCACCACCGCCAGGGTCTCGGCTCGCCAGAACGACTTCTTCGAATCATCTGTGATCCGGGCCAACACGCGCTCCCCGGGGATGGCATCGCTCACGAAGATCACGCGCCCGTCGTGCCGGGCCACCGCGACACCCCCGTGGGCTACGTTGGTCACGTCGACCTCGACCTCTGTGCCCAGCAATTCACCCATCCCTCGAGCTTGCCACAGGAGGCGCCGTGCCCGACTCGCCCGTGCCCGACTCGCCCGCGCCCGATTCGCCAGGGATCGGTGCACCCGTGCGCCTCTACCTCGCTTCCACCTCTCCGGCCCGACTCGCGACCCTCCGGGCCGCGGGGATCGAGCCGGTGGTGCTGCCGTCCTACGTGGACGAGCATGCCGCCGTCGAGGCTGCCCCACCCCTCACCCCCGTCGAGATGGTGCTTCTGCTTGCTCGGCTCAAGGCATCCGCGGTGCTCGGCCCGGCGATCGACGGGTTCGTGCTCGGCGGCGACTCGGCCTTCGAGCTGGACGGCATCGTCTACGGCAAGCCGCACCTGCCCGAGGTCGCGCGCGAACGCTGGATGCTGCAACGCGGTCGAACCGGACACCTCCATTCCGGCCACTGGCTCATCGATCACCGGGGTGGCGCCATGCGCGGCGCAGTCGGCGACGTCGCGACGGCCGGGGTGACCTTCGCCTCCGACATCACCGACCACGAGATCGATGCCTACATCGCCACGGGCGAACCGCTGGAGGTGGCCGGCGCCTTCACGATAGACAGCCTCGGCGCGCCGTTCATCACCTCGGTGGACGGGGACCCCCACGCCGTGGTCGGCCTCTCGCTGTCTACCCTGCGCTCATTGCTCCGTCAGTTCGGTGTGGGCTGGCCCTCGCTGTGGAACCGGTGACCTTATGGAAACCGTCACAGAGTCATCCCTCATTTTTGTATCCGACCGCCAAAGGGTGCCTGTCTGCGCCCCCTAGGCTAAAGGACTATGTCCCGCATCACGAAGGTCCTCGTCGCCAACCGCGGCGAAATCGCCGTTCGAGTCATCCGGGCCGCAAAGGACTCGGGAATCACCTCGGTGGCCGTATACGCCGACCAGGATCGCGATGCCCGGCATGTGAAGCTCGCTGACGAGGCCTATGCCCTGGACGGGGCGACGAGCGCGGATACCTACCTGCGCATCGACAAGGTGCTGTCGATCGCCCGACGCTCCGGAGCGGATGCCGTTCACCCGGGTTACGGGTTCCTCGCTGAGAATGCCGAGTTCGCCCGCGCCATCATCGACGCAGGGCTCACCTGGATCGGGCCGTCACCGGATGCCATCGAGAAGCTCGGTGACAAGGTCTCCGCCCGCCACATCGCCGAGAAAGTGGGCGCACCCCTCGCACCCGGAACACTGAACCCGGTCTCCGGCGCCCGGGAAGTCCTGGACTTCGTGGACATCCACGGCCTTCCCGTCGCCATCAAGGCGGCCTTCGGTGGCGGCGGCCGCGGCCTCAAGGTCGCCCGCACCCGCGAGGAAATCCCCGAGCTGTTCGAGTCCGCAACTCGCGAAGCCATCGCCGCCTTCGGTCGTGGGGAGTGCTTCGTCGAGAAGTATCTTGATCGGCCGCGGCACGTGGAAACACAGTGCCTCGCCGACGCATTCGGCAAGGTCGTCGTGATCTCCACTCGCGACTGCTCCCTGCAGCGGCGCCACCAGAAGCTCGTGGAGGAGGCGCCCGCGCCATTCCTCACTGATGAGCAGAACGCGCTTCTCTATTCGGCCTCGAAAGCCATCCTCCGGGAGGTCGGGTACCTCGGCGCCGGCACTTGCGAGTTCCTCGTCGCCACGGACGGCACCATTTCGTTTCTCGAGGTCAATACACGGCTGCAGGTGGAGCATCCCGTCTCCGAAGAAGTCACCGGTATCGACCTCGTGCGCGAGCAGTTCCGCCTCGCCGAGGGCGGCGCGCTCGACTACGACGATCCGATTGCCGAAGGGCATTCCTTCGAGTTCCGCATCAACGGCGAGGACCCGGGACGCAACTTCTTCCCCGCCCCCGGCCCGGTGCACGCGTTGCGCTTTCCCGGTGGACCGGGAGTGCGGGTCGACAGCGGCGTGACCACCGGAGACGTGATTAGCGGTGCATTCGACTCGTTGCTCGCCAAACTGATCGTCACCGGGTCCTCACGCGAAGATGCTCTCGAGCGCTCCCGCCGCGCCCTTGACGAGTTCGAGATCGCCGGGCTGCCGACCGTGTTGCCCTTCCATCGCAAGATCGTGCGCGACCCCGCCTTCACCTCATCGCCCTTCTCGATCTACACCCGCTGGATCGAGACCGACTTCGTCAATGACATCGAACCGTGGAGCGGGTCGCTCGCTGATGCGACGACCACACCCGCGCGGCAGAGCATCGTCGTGGAGGTTGACGGCAAGCGCATCGAAGTCTCGCTTCCGGCTCGCCTCGCCTCCGGCTCCGGTGGCGCGTCCGCCACGCTCGGTGCCGCTCCCAAGC
>Ga0209512_1002222_pt1 | contig 21295 bp, 21 predicted proteins | sample frozenSSSSmetaG_FD_184142 | JGI IMG/M metagenome (GOLD analysis project Ga0209512, IMG submission 184142) | Glacier valley bacterial and archeal communities from Borup Fiord, Nunavut, Canada, to study Microbial Dark Matter (Phase II) -... | ecosystem: Environmental > Aquatic > Freshwater > Ice >...
CGCGGTCGCAGGCCAGTTGCGCGGCGGCCAGCAGCTCGCGGTCGCTCATGCCGCGCAGCGCGTAGTTCCACTCGCGCACGCCCTCGGCGCGCAGGCCGGAGGCGATGAGCCAGAGCGCGCGCGACAAGCCGGGGTGCTGCTCGGCGCCGGCGCGCTCGGCTGCCGTCAACGGTGCCGGCGGCGCGGGCATGAAGACCGGCTGGCCGAGCTGTTCGGCCGCCAGCGCGGCGTAGAAGTTGAGCTGCCCGGAAAGCGTTGCAAGCTGCTCGCGCGCCGGCGCGCTCGGCTGCCGTCAACGGTGCCGGCGGCGCGGGCATGAAGACCGGCTGGCCGAGCTGTTCGGCCGCCAGCGCGGCGTAGAAGTTGAGCTGCCCGGAAAGCGTTGCGAGCTGCTCGCGCGCCATCGCGCGCATCGAGTCGCCGTCTTGTGAATCGGGGCCGAGCGCGGCCATCGCGCGTGCCTTCCAGTAGACCCACGCAGGCTCGCGCTGCTCGGTGGGCGCCATGGCGTTGATCGCCTGCATCACCGGCTGCCAGCGTGCCTTGCCGTTATCGGCCCGCAGGGCGGCGCGCACCTTCCAGGCGAGCGTGTCGTCGGGCCAATCGAGCTCGCGGCCGCCCTTGGTCGAGCGCAGCGCGGCGCGCTGGAAGTGGTCGGCCGCCTCGGGCTGCAGCTTGATGGCCGACTGCTTGGCCACCATCGCCCATGCCCATGCACTCAGGTCGGCGGGCAGCGCGCGGTCCCAACGGTCGGCCAGTTGCGCGGCGGCGGCTTCGGGGTCGTTCACGCCCAGGCGCATCAGCGCAAGGGTGGTCAGCTCGGCGCCGGTGCGGGTGGCCGCGCTGGCCTGGCGCTGCAGGTACTGCGCCGGGTTCTCGGCGAGTGCGGCGACGGCATTGCCGGCATCGGTGCCGATGAGCCCGGCAGCCAGGCGTGCGGCGCGCGGCCGGTTCGCGTCGATCGCGAAGCGCGCCTTGCGCCAGGCATCGGCGGGGGTGAACTGCTTCGCGTCGAAGAGGGTGCTCGCCATCAGCGCGCAGCCGTCGTCGGCGTCGCGCTGCGCGAGCCAGGCCGCGAGCGCGTTGTCACGCACATCCTTGCCGGCGAGCTGGTCGACCAGCAAGGCATAGCAGCTCACCTCGCGGTCGTCGTTCATGCGAAAGCGCGGGTACTCTACCGCGAAGTTCGTGAAGTCGCGGCGGCGGCCGAGCTCGAGCAGCCAGTCGTTGCGGAAACGGTCTTCCACGTAGCTGCCCGGCCAGCGCGCGGCGAAGGCGTTGACCTCGGGTTGCTGCACGTCGGCGATGCGGTTCGTCAGCTCCCAGTAGTCGGCCCACATCGCAAGCGGGTGGTTCGCAGCCAGGGCCAGCGCGCGGGTGATGACAAGGCGCGCGCGGTCCTTCTTGCGGAAGGCCTCGCGGGCATCGTTGATCACGGTGTCAGCGCCCGCGGCACGCGCGGGCACAGCAAACACGCCGGAGGCGGCGCACAGCAGCGCGGCCACGAGCAAGGCTGACAACGCACCCGAGGCCCGCTCATATACTGATTTGCAAACGCGCGTCACATTCAAATTCATCGCGGGTCCATCATGTCTTCACCTTCAGCTGCTGCACCGAATGCCGAGGCCCTTGCGTTACGCCAGACCCTTCGCCAGCGCTTGCTCGATGAGCGCCAGCGCTTCGTGGCCGGTGCTGCGGCGGGGTTGGCACAAGCCGCTTTAGCCAAGCATCTCAGAGCCTTGCTTCACGAACTGGAGCCGCAGTGTTTGGGGCTGTACTGGCCGGTCCGGTTCGAATTTAACGCAGTGGCCGCGCTGGCTGCCGACAAGGCCTTTGCCGACGTGGCGCTGGCCTTGCCCTACGCGCGGCGCGAGCCGGTCGAGATGCAGTACCGAATCTGGGACGGCAGCGAGCCCACGGTGCGCGACGAGTGCAACATCGAAAGCAGCCACGGCGCCCCTGTCGTGCCGGATGTGGTGCTGGTGCCGTGCGTCGGGTTCACGGCGCAAGGGCACAGGCTCGGCTATGGCGGCGGCTACTTCGACCGCTGGCTCGCGCCGCACCGGGGCGTCACGGCCATCGGCGTGGCGTGGTCGGTAGGGCTTGTCGATGCGGCGGCCTTCGACCCGCAGCCGCACGATGTGACGCTCACGCTGGTGGTCACGGAGCAAGGCGCCGCCTGACGCGCTCACGCCCTCAAGCACGTCACGCGCTCAGGCCGAGACCACGTCATGCACCGGCGCGCCGGTGAGCTGCGCCAGCGCCTGCGGGCTGAGCGTGAACACGCCGTTCGGGTGGCCCGCTGCGGCCCAGATCACGTCGAAGCGGAACAGCTCGCGGTCGATCAGCAGCACCGGCTCGGTGGCGTGCGCCACCGGTGACACGCCGCCGATCGTGAAGCCCGTGGACGCCTTCACGAAGTCGGCATCAGCGCGTCCCACCGCACCGACGAGCGCGGCGACCTTGCGCTCGTCCACCCGCTTGTCGCCCGACGTGACGACGAGCACGGCGCGCTCGTCGGCACGGCGCCTGAAGACCACGCTCTTGGCGATCTGGCCGATGCTCACGCCCAGCGCGTCGGCCGCCTCTTGCGCGGTGCGTGCGGCCACGTCGAGGTACACCGGAAGCGGCGTGTGGCCGCGCTCGGCGAGCCACTGCGCGACGCGGCGAAAGCCTTCCGGGCGATCTGCGCTTACCGCGCCGCTCATGCCACCGCCTGCGCGCGCTTGGCGAGCAGCGCATTGCCCGTGCGCGAGACGGGCTTGCGGCCCAGCACGCCGGAGATGAACGCGGCGGCGTCGATCAGCTTGTCGAGGTCGATGCCGGTGTCGATGCCCAGCCCGTTCAGCATGAACAGTACGTCTTCCGTGCCCACATTGCCGGTCGCTCCCTTCGCGTAAGGGCAGCCGCCGAGGCCGGCCACGCTGGCGTCGAAGGTGTGAATGCCGAGCTCCAGGCAGGCATAGATGTTGGCGAGCGCCTGGCCGTAGGTGTCGTGGAAATGGCCGCTGACCTGGTCGACGGGGTAGTGCTTCAGCGCGCGTTCCAGCGCCGCCTGCACCCGCTTCGGCGTGCCCACGCCGACGGTGTCGGCCACACCACAATGGTCCACGCCGATGGCCTTCATCAGCTTGACGACGCGCTCGACTTCGTCGGGCGTGACCTCTCCCTGGTACGGGCACCCCAGTGCACACGAGATGGCGCTGCGCACCTTGATGCCGTGCGCATGCGCGGCGGCCACGACCGGGCGGAAGCGCTCGATGCTTTCCTCGATGCCGCAGTTGATGTTGCGCTGGCTGAAGGCTTCGGTGGCCGAAGCGAACACCACGATTTCGTCAGGGCGATGGGCGGCGTCGGCCACCGCCGCCTCGAGGCCCTTCAGGTTCGGCGTGAGCACCGAGTAACGAACGCCAGCCGCACGCTGCACGCCGGCCATCACCTGCGCGTTGTCGCCCATCTGCGGCACCCATTTCGGGCTGACGAAGCTGGTGACCTCGATCTCGCGCAAGCCCGCCGCCTGCAGGCGATGAACGAGTTCGATCTTGTGCGCGGCACTCACGGGCTGGGCCTCGTTCTGAAGGCCATCACGCGGGCCGACCTCGACCAGCGTCACTTGAGGAGGAATCATGAACAAAGTCTCGTTTGAAGGGGCGACCTCAGGCGCTCACCCCCGTCTTAGGGATGGCAACAATGCGACACAACTATGACCATCGGCGTCCCAGATCATCGGACATACCGTGGACACCACCATCCGCCTTCGCATTGCCACCCGCATTCACTTCGCGCTGCTGCGCCATTATGGCGAGCAGGTCGACGTGGCAGGCCTGCTGCGGGGTGGCGCTGACGCGCGTGAGGCCCTGTGGGTCTGCGAAGGCTCGTGTCATGCCGAGTTGGTGAGCCTGGCGCAGCAGTTCAACGACGCCACTGACGCCGAAACCGCGGCCGAAACCGCAGCCGAAACCGCAGCCGAACCCGCAGCCGACGCCCGCAAAGCACGCCGCACGGCCCGCCAGCGGGACGCATCACGAGCGGTCACCCGGGCGGCAGCACCGACCGCAGCGGCCCGGCGCGCGCCCCAGGACGCAGCCTGGGCGCAAGACACCTCAGGCTTCGGCGTCTCGCGCCAGCCGGAGGCCGCCGATGCGGTGCGCGATGCGCCGGCACCGGCGGGCTGGCAGGTCGCCGCGCGCTGGTTGCGCCGCGCCGCCGGGCGCTGACGCGGCGCCGACCCGCAGGGCGCTGACTCAGCGCCGATTGCCGCCAGCACGCAACAGCACCTGGCCGATCAAGCGGCCGCCAGCCGCAGCAATTCACCGCCTTCACTGACCTGGTCGCCCACGGCGTAGAGCAGCTCGGTCACCGTGCCGTCGCGTGGCGCGGTGATGGTGTGCTCCATCTTCATCGCCTCCATCACGGCCAGCGCCTGCCCTTGCTTGACCACATCACCGGCCTTCGCGAGGAAGGCAATCACCTTGCCCGGCATCGGTGCGGTCAGGCGCCCTGCTTCCGCGCCGGCCCCGTCGCCGGCATGGGCGATCGGGTCGAATTCGTCCAGCACGGCCGAGCCGTCGGGCGCGAACACGCTGTAGCGCTCGCCGGTGGCATACACGGTGAGTGCCCACCGCCGCTCGCCGAGCGTCACGTCGTGAACACCAAGTACGGCGCCGCTGTGCGGTGCGGTCGTGAACAGCCAGCGCTGCGCGCCGATCACGAGCGTCTGCCCGGCTGCCGCGCGCTCCAGCACGACGATGTGGTGCACGCCCTGCATCTGCAGGTCGAAGCGCCGGGTGGCGTTGCCGTGCAGGCGCCAGCCATCGCGGCGCGACCACGGGTCAGCGCCTTCCAGCGCGCGCTCGGCGGCCAGCGCATGCGCCACTGCCCCAGCGGCCGCCACTTCGAGCGGCAACGGCGCGGCGTTGAACAACACCGCGCGCTCGCGCTCGATCAGCGCCGTGTCGAGGTCGGCGTTCGTGAACGACCGGCTCGCCGCCACGCGCCGCAGGAAGGCCACGTTGGTGTGCAGGCCGACGATGTGGGTAGCCGCCAGCGCGGCATCGAGCCGGGCCAGCGCCTGCGCGCGGTCTGCGCCCCAGACAATGAGCTTCGCGATCATCGAGTCGTAGTACGGCTCGATGGTGTCGCCCTCACGCACGCCGGCATCGATGCGCACCGGCGCGCTCTGCGCTTCTGACCCCAGCGCGCGCTCGAAGCAGGCGGCACGTGGCGTGCGGAACACAGCGAGCCGGCCGGTCGCGGGCAGGAACTGCGCGTCGGGGTTCTCGGCGCAGATGCGCGCCTCGATCGCATGGCCGTGGATGCGCAAATCGCCCTGCTTCAGCGGCAGCGGCTCGCCACTGGCGATGCGCAACTGCCATTCCACCAGGTCGAGCCCGGTGATCGCCTCGGTGACCGGGTGCTCGACCTGCAGCCGGGTGTTCATCTCCATGAAGAAGAAGCGCAAGTCGCCGTTGCTGCCACCTTCGGCCGGCTCGGCGATGAACTCGACCGTGCCGGCACCCACATAACCCACGGCCTTGGCGGCCGCCACCGCAGCCGCGCCCATCTCGGCGCGGCGGGCCTCGCTCATGCCGGGTGCGGGCGCTTCCTCCAGCACCTTCTGGTGGCGGCGCTGCACCGAGCAGTCGCGCTCGAAGAGGTAGACGCAGTCGCCGTGCGCGTCGCCGAACACCTGGATCTCGATGTGGCGCGGCCGGGTCACGTAGCGCTCGATCAGCACGGCGTCGTCGCCGAAGCTGTTGATGGCCTCGCGCTTGCACGAGGCCAGCGCCGCATCGAACTCGCTGCCGGCGTTGACGATCCGCATGCCCTTGCCGCCGCCGCCCGCGCTGGCCTTGATGAGCACCGGGTAGCCCATTGCAACAGCCTCGCGCTTGAGCAGCGCCGGGTCCTGGTCGGCGCCGTGGTAACCGGGCACCAGCGGCACACCGGCCAGCGCCATGAGCCGCTTCGACTCGGCCTTCAAACCCATAGACTTGATGGCCGAAGGCGGCGGCCCGATGAACACCAGCCCCGCGTCGGCACAGGCCTGCGCGAAGTCTTCGTTCTCGCTCAGGAAGCCGTACCCGGGGTGCACGGCCTGCGCGCCCGTGGCGAGTGCAGCCGCAATGACACGCTCGCCGCGCAGGTAACTGTCGCGTGGGGCTGAGGCGCCGATGTGCACGGCCTCGTTGCACGCCAGCACGTGCTTGGCAGTCGCATCGGCGTCGGAATAGACGGCGACGGTGCGCACGCCCATGCGCTGCGCGGTGGCGGCGACCCGGCAGGCGATCTCGCCTCGGTTCGCGATCAAGATCTTGGTGAACATCAGTTCCTCACTTCTTCATTTCGTCGACTACTCACGTCTGCGTTAGACCCGCACCGAACCAGCCCGACACGCGCCGCACCAGCCTGCGCAAGAACTTCGCGAGCACCCACACGATTCCCGCAGACAGCACGAGTGCCACGGCCAGTGCGGCGAAGAACACGGTCGGGTGCGACCACGACAACCACAGGCTCGCCGGCACCAGGGTGTCGCCGAGCAGCGACATGCCGATGTTCGAGAACGGCTCGGGCGATGTGTTGATGGCCGCGCGCGTCGTCGCCTTGGCCACATGGCTGGTCGCCGCGAGTGTGCCGCCCATGAGCGCAGCCGCCATGGCCCAGCTCGACTGGTCGGCGCCGAACACCGAGGCCGCCAATGCCGCGCCCGCGGGAATGCGCACGACCGTGTGGACCGCGTCCCACAGCGTGTCGACGCCGGGGATCTTGTCGGCGAAGAACTCGACGAACAGCATCAGCCCGCTTGCCGCCAGCATCACCGGTGACTGCAGCAGCTTCAGGCCGGCGGGCAGATCGACCCAACCGAGAAAGCCCGCCATGCCGGTCAGGAACACCACCGCATACAGGCGCAAGCCACTCGCCCACCCGAGTGCAGCGGCAATGGCGAGCAGGTGCGTGGTGTCTAGGCTGTGCAGGTTCATGGTGTGCCGCCGAGCCACGACGGCTTGCGCTTGCCGAGGAAGCTCTGCACGCCCTCGCGCCCTTCGCTGCTTGCGCGAATGTCGGCAATGCGGCGCGCGGTCTCAGAGCGCAGTTCGGGCGTGAGCGCCTCGCCCGCCACGTCCTGCACCAGGCGCTTGCAGGCACGCAGCGCCATCGGGCCGTTGGCGACGAGCGTGGCAACGATCTCGGCGACCTTCGCATCGAGTGCGTCCACCGCGCACACCTCGTGCACGAAGCCCATGGCCAGTGCCTGCGCGGCGCTGAATCGCTCGGCGGTGACGAAGTAGCGCCGCGCCGCCTGCTCGCCCATGGCGCGCACGACGTAGGGGCCGATGGTGGCGGGCAACAGACCGAGGCGCGCTTCGCTCAGGCAGAAGGTGGCCACGTCGGCCGCCACGAGCACGTCGCACACCGCCGCCAGGCCCACGCCGCCGGCATAGCAGTCACCGTGGATGCGGCCAACAATGGGGACCGGGCAGCGGTAGATGGCCCACAGCATGTCGGCCAACGCCTGTGCATCGGCGCAGTTCTCGTCCCAGGTGAACGCGGCCATCGCGCGCATCCAAGACAGGTCGGCGCCGGCGCAGAAGGCCTTGCCGTGGCCGCCCAGCACGATCGCACGCAACTCGGTGTCGGCGGCCAGTTCGGTGAACGCTGTGGTGAGCTCGGCGATCACGCCTTCATTGAAGGCGTTGCGCACCTCGGGGCGGTTGAGCCAGACCTCGGCCACGTGAGGCGAGGGGCGGCGGATGTCGAGTGTGATGGTCATGGCGCGAGCGTGCCGAAGTAGTCGGGCGGACTCATGGCTTCAGTACCGCTTCGCCACTTCGTCGAGCATCACCTCGGTCGCACCGCCGCCGATGGCGAGCACTCGGGCGTCGCGCCAGAGGCGCTCGATCACGGTGTCGCGCATGTAGCCCATGCCGCCGTGGAACTGCTGACAGCCCGAGACCACCTCGTTGACCAGCTCGCCGGTCAGCGCCTTGAGCATCGAGACCTCCTGCACCACGTCATGCTGCTGCGTCACGCGCCACGCACAGTGGTACGTGAAGGATCGCGCGGCGCGCACCTTGGCATCGAGCATGGCGAGCCTTTGCCGCACCACCTGCTTGTCGAACAGCGTGGCGCCAAACGCACGGCGCTCGCGCACGTGGTCGAGCGTCACGCGCAAGGCCTGCATGCAGTGACCAATCGCCATGGCGCCCAGCGCAATGCGCTCGGTCTGGAAGTTCTGCATCACCGAATAGAACCCCTTGTTCTCTTCGCCCAGCAGCGCCTGTTCAGGCAGGCGCACGTTGTCGAGCACCAGCTCGGCCGTGTCCGACGAGAGCCAGCCCGACTTCTTCAGCGCCCGGCCGACGCTGAAGCCGGGCGTGCCTTTCTCGACGATGAACATCGACATGCCGTGGCGCGCATCCGTGGCGCCCTGTGGAGTTTTGGCAGCGATGAAGTACAGGTCGGCGTGCACGCCGTTGGTGATGAAGAGCTTGGTGCCGTTCAGCACCCACTCGTTGCCGACGCGCCGTGCGTTCGTCTTGATGCCCGCCACGTCGGAGCCGGCGCCGGGCTCACTGATGCCCACGGCCGTGATCGTGCGGCCGGCGGTGATGCCCGGCATGTAGCGCGCCTTCTGCGCAGGCGTGCCGGCATGGTGCAGGTGCGGGCTGGCCATGTCGGTGTGCACGAGCACGGTGATGATGAAGCCGCCGAACGTCGATTGCGACAACGCTTCGGCGAACACCAGGTTCGTCAGCGCATCGGCCTCGGCGCCGCCGTGTTCAGCGGCATACGGAAGGCCGAGCAGGCCCGCGTCGCCCAGCTTGCGCAGCACCTCGCGCGGCACCATGCCGGCTTCTTCCCAGGCCAGCGCATGCGGCTCGACTTCGCGCGCGATGAAACGCGCGATCTGCTCGCGCAGCTGCTCGTGTTCGGGGGTGATGTAGACGCTGTCCATGCTCGGTGCTGCTCTCTTGGTGTGCGCTCAGTGCTGCCAACCCCGCAGCCCGCGCAGCGACTCGAACGCGTCGAAGTCTCTGTCACGGTGCAGCAAGGCGTAGTCGCGCTCGATGCAGAACGACGCGACCAGCACGTCGATCGGGCCGCGCACCGTGATGCCTTGCGCGCGCAGGCTGCGGTAGTGCGTGGAGGCGGCGAGCGCCAGGCCGTGCCCAGCGGTGGGTTCGATGTCGAGCGACTCCATCAGTTGCTTCGCCTCCCGGTGAGCGCGCTCGAAGCGGAAGCCGCGCAGCACTTCGAACAACACCAGGTCCGGGACAACGATGCGGACTTCGCCGTTGCGCAGCAGGTGCTTCAGCAGTTCCGCCGCCGGCGTGCCCGTCTTGTTGAAGAAGTCGACCCAGACAGAACAGTCAACGACCAGCACGGCGCTTGGTTCCGATTGAGGCCTTGGTCGGCCCCTTGGGGGATGTGGTGCTCTTGCGCGGCGCCAGGTTCTTCTGCGGCGCTCGCACAACGGGCGCGGACGCCTCGTCCGACGCAACGCCGTCGACGGGCTTGGTCCAGTCGATCGACTCATCACCCTCCCACTTCAGCTTGCCTTCCCACTTCAGGATTTCTCGGTAAACGACCTGACGTGCCAGCAACTTCAAACCGGCTTCGACCGCTTCCTTCTTGGTCTGGTAAGGCCCGGCCTGCATGGCCTTGCTCATGAGCGCGTCGTCGATGTCAATGTTAGTGCGCATGATGTGTATGAAGTTTGCGTTGAGGGTGCATCGTACACATATTACATCCGGAACACCCCGAACTTCGCATCCGGGATCGGCGCATTCAAGCTTGCCGACATCGCCAGCGCCAGCACGCGCCGCGTGTGCGCCGGGTCGATCACGCCGTCGTCCCACAGCCGGGCGCTTGCGAAGTACGGGTGCGCCTGCACCGCGAACTGGTCGAGGATGGGTTGCTTGAACGCGGCCTCTTCATCTTTCGACCATGCGCCGCCCTTCGCCTCGATGCCGTCGCGCTTGACGGTCGCGAGCACTGCGGCGGCCTGCTCGCCGCCCATCACGCTGATGCGCGCGTTCGGCCACATCCACAGGAAACGCGGCGAGTACGCCCGCCCGCACATGCCGTAGTTGCCGGCGCCGAAACTGCCGCCGATGATCACGGTGAACTTCGGTACCGTGGCCGTTGACACGGCCGTCACCATCTTCGCGCCGTGCTTGGCAATGCCTTCGGCCTCGTACTTCTTGCCGACCATGAAGCCGGTGATGTTCTGCAGGAAGATGAGCGGGATCTTGCGCTGGCAGCACAGCTCGATGAAGTGCGCGCCTTTCAATGCCGACTCCGAGAACAGCACGCCGTTGTTCGCGATGATGCCCACCGGCATGCCTTCGATGTGCGCGAAACCGGTGACGAGCGTTTGCCCATAGCGCGCCTTGAACTCGGCGAATTCGGAAGCATCGACGATGCGCGCGATGACCTCGCGCACGTCGTACGGCTTCTTGGTATCGACCGGGATCACGCCGTGCAGTTCGCTCGCATCGAACAGCGGCTCGCACGGCGCGACCAGGCGCTGTGCGTGCACCTTGGTCCAGTTCAGGTGCGCCACCGACGCTCGCGCAATCGCCAGCGCGTGCGTGTCGTTCTGCGCCAGATGGTCGGCCACGCCCGACAGGCGCGTGTGCACGTCGCCACCGCCCAGTTCCTCGGCACTGACGATCTCGCCGATGGCCGCTTTCACGAGCGGCGGGCCGGCGAGGAAGATGGTGCCCTGCTCCTTCACGATGATCGACTCGTCGCTCATCGCCGGCATGTAGGCGCCGCCGGCCGTGCACGAGCCCATCACCACCGCGATCTGCGGAATGCCCTGCGCGCTCATCTGCGCCTGGTTGTAGAAGATGCGGCCGAAGTGCTCGCGGTCGGGGAACACGTCGTCCTGGTTCGGCAAGTTGGCGCCGCCGCTGTCGACGAGGTAGATGCACGGCAGGCGGTTCTGCTGCGCGATCTCTTGGGCACGCAGGTGCTTCTTCACCGTCATCGGGTAGTAGGTGCCGCCCTTCACCGTGGCGTCGTTGCACACGATCATGCAATCGACACCCGACACGCGGCCGATGCCGGCAATCAACCCCGCGCCGGGTGCCGCGCCACCGTACATGCCGAGTGCGGCGAGGGGTGCCACTTCGAGGAAGGGCGTGTCGGCGTCGAGCAGCCCTTCGACCCGGTCGCGCGGCAGCAGCTTGCCGCGCGCCACGTGCTTGGCGCGCGGCGCGTCGCCACCACCTTGCACCATCTGCAGGAGTTGCGCGTTCAGGTCGTCAACCAGCGCGCGCATCGCCGCTGCGTTGGCCTTGAACTCTTCGGAGCGGGGGCTGAGCCTGGAGGCGAGAACGGGCATGGAGTCTCCTGATCGTGGCGGCGGCAGGCGCACCGCCGATTGACGTATACGTCAACTGCGCGGGATTCTAGTCCGGCGTTGGCGCCGTCTTCGCCGTCATCTCGATCGGCCCGAACACCGCGCGCTCGTTCCAGCCGAGCGCGGCCATGTCGGCCACGCGGAAGTGGGCGTCGCTGGGCATCAGGAACTCGTCGAGTTGCGGCGGTGCGACCGCCGTGCCGCTGAGCATCGCGTGCAGCTGCCCACGGTGGTGGGTCTGGTGCATCGCGACATGCGCCAGCACGTTGGCCACGCAGTCATGCTGGAAGCGGCCCCCGCCGCGGTCCATCGCGACGTCGCGCGCGCAGCCGGCGGCATCGAGCGCATCGCAGAAGGCGATCAAGCGCTCGTCGCAAACGCGCTGGCGCTCGCTGAGCGCCGGCAGGTCTTCGGCGGGCACAAAGCGCGCCCAATGTGAAGCCCCATCCGGCTCGCTGTGCAAGGCGGAGGTGTAGTACTGGTCGACGGCCAGCACATGGTTCAGCGTCTCGATCAGGCTCGGGAAGAAGCCGATGCGCGGCGCGTGCAAATCGGCCCGTGAGAGCGGCGCCATGGCCGCGTGCAGCCGGCGGTTCGCGAGCCGGTTGGCGCGGACTTGCACTCGCAGGAAGGCAGCCAGGTCCATCACACGGCAGGCCGGTACATCAGAACGGCCCCTTCTCCAGCCAGCGTTCGATCTGCGCACGCCGGTCGTTGCCCCAGAAGGGCTCGCCGTCGATGACGAAGTACGGCGTACCGAACACGCCGAGTGCAATCGCCGCATCGTTCTCGGCCTTCAGCCGCAGCTTCCACTGCGCGTCGTTCCACACCGCTTCGGCCTGATCGGCGTCGAGCCCGAACTCTTGCGCCAGGGCACGCAGCGAGGCCAGGTCGGACAGGTCGACGCCGCGCGCAAAGTAGGCGCGTAGGCAGTGGCGCGCCCAATGGCTGGCCGTGGTGGACGACTTGGCGTGCAGCCACCAGAACAGGCGCGCCGCGTTCTGCGTGGCGATCGGGAACTTCTCGGGGTTCTTCAGCGGCACCCCGGCAAAGCGGGCCGAGCGCTCGAAGTCGTGCAGCGAGTATTCGCGCTTCAGCGGGTACGACACCGGGCTCTTGATGTCGGTGACCTGGAAGGTGGCGCCGAGCAGCATGGCGTGCCACTCGACCGTGCGGCCGTGGCGCGCCGCGAGCGCCTCGACCCACTCGGAGGCGATGTACGAATACGGCGACGAAAAGTCGAAGTAGAAGGCGATGGGCGCTGCAAGCATGGCGCCAGCGTACTTCAAAGGTGCCGCCACGCGCGCCCGGGTTTACGCAACGCCTGAATCGGGGTACGAGCGCGCCAGCACGGCGAGCGTGGCATTCGCCAGCACCGGCTGCAAAGCATCCGCGATGCGCTGCGCCGCGCTCGCATCCGCGCTGCCCGCCACGTGGCTGGCCCACGCGGTGGCCAGCGCCGGGCGGTGCGGTGCGAGCGCTGCCTGCACGTCGGCGGCCCAGTGTGGCGGCGACTCGCCGGCGACCCAGTCGCCACGCCCGCGGCCGAAGTGCGCCACCGCCAGGTAACGCAGCAGCGCGGCTTCGGTGATCTGGTCGAGTGCTTCGGCATTCCATGTCAGCCAAGAGCGGTCGGTGCCTCGCACCAGGTTCACGCAGCGCGCCATGCCGGCGGCCCCCAAGGCGCCGAGCAGGCCGCCTGCGAGCAACCCGCCGCCGAGCGTCAGGCCACCGGTTGCGAGGTCAGCCTTCAGCCCCGCCAGCGCACCGGTGACCGCACCACCCCACAGCGCCGCCCGGCTCTCGTCCATGCGCAAACGCAAGGCGAACTGCGTGGCAATGCGCGCCGTGATCTCGGCTTGCGCATCGCCCTTCAGGCCATGCAAGCGGATCAAGGTGCGCGTGTTCTCACGCACCTCGTCGGCCAATGCTTCGGCCAATGCGCGCTGCGCCTGCGCGAGCGGCGCTTCGCCGTCGCGGCCCAACCCGAGCCTCACACCGATGTGGCGCGCGCGCTCGACCAGCCCCTGCGTGAACGACGCCGCCTGCGGCACCGCCCGCGCGGCGGTGGCGGTGCGCGCCAGGCTCGCGGCGATGGCCTGCATCGCCGCATCGAAGGTGGCCATTCGTTGCGCCTGCCAGGCTGCACGCAATCGAGCCATGCGCTCGCGCAACTCGCGCAGTTCGCCCGCCTCGCCCGCGAGCGCACGCTCGATGGCGCGCAGCAAGGTGATCTCCTGCACCCAGCAGCGCGCGAAGGCGTCGAGCGGCAGCACCGCCACCACGCACCGGTGCGCCGCCAGATGCTGCTGCCAGCGCGCGCGCTCAGCCGCCTCTATCGCGGGCTCGCGCGGGGGGCCAAGCTGGTTCAGCAACACGATCACCGGCTTGCCTATCCAACCCAGCAACTCCATCTCGGGCTGCACGTAGCCGGCCGCTTCGGGTTGCTCGGCCGCGTTGACGAGGTAGAGCATCACGTCGGCCTCGTCGCGCACGTTGCGCACCGCCTGCTGGCTGGCCCAGAAGGGCCGGTCGCGCCAGCGGTCCCACACCGCACTCATGAACCAGCCCATCGGGTTGGCGCTCTGGCGAAGGCGCTGCACCAGCCGCACGCTGTCGCCGAAGCCGGGGGTGTCCCACAGCACGAGCGAGTCGCCCTGCGGCGTCTCGACCAGCGTGTGCGCCTCGGCGAATTCGGTCACGTGGGCGGCGTCGCGCACTTCGCCCACGTCGCGCCCGAGCAGCGTGCGGGCAAGCGTGGTCTTGCCCGCGTTAGTGTGTGATACTAATGAGACGCTTATTTGTGCCATGTTCAAAGTCTATTCATACGTCCGGTTTTCCAGCAAAGCACAGGAATTCGGCGACAGCCAGCGTCGCCAGTTCACTCGTGCGCAAGAGTACTGCCGGAAGAACGGCTTGACCCTCGAAACGACGACGTTCGAAGATCTCGGCGTTTCCGCCTGGCGCGGACGAAACGTCGACAAAGGTCGCTCCTGCGCCCGCGACGACCGCCACGCCCAGCACCCGAGTGTGCGCACGGTCGCGCTCGCCGTGCGCCTGGCGCGCCACACGGCGCAGGGCTGGGCCAACCCGGCGATCCCCGACGATGTGCAAGAGCTCGCGGCGCTGCTCAACCTGTCTGAAGCCGCCACGCAGCTGTTGCTCGACGGCATCTGAGCGCTTGGTGCCGCGAGCCGTCGTGGCGTCGTGCCGGGCGCCGACCTATGCCGCAGAGCGAGCGGCCGGCGTGACCAGCCAGCGCCAGACTTCATCGAAGACCGCCGCGTGAAACACCATCTGCACATGCCCGGTGCCGGGCAGGTGGCGGTTGTCGGCACCTGCCAGCGTCGCCACCTCGGCCGGGAACACGATGTTGTCGCAGTCGCTGAAAAAGCAGGTGACGTGCTGCGGCCGGCGCGCCGGCTCGCGCGCCTGAAGGCCGCGCAGCCAGTCGCTGCCCAGGCGCATCTGCCGGCCGTTGGTGGTGTGGGCCCAACGCGCCAGCCACGTGCCTTGGTGAGGCGTTCCGATGGTGACCACGCGGTGGACGCGATCATCGGCACCGAAGGCGTCGAGCCAGGCGCGGATCGCCAGGCCACCCATGCTGTGCCCCACCAGCAGCACCGGCTGACCGGTCGCATCGGCCATCGTCGCGACCGCGCTGTCGATGGCCGCAGCATAGCGGTCGATCGATGCGAACAAGGGTTCGAGATTGACGGCGATGAAGGGCACGCCAGCGGCTCTCAGGCGACGCAGCCACGGCGTCCAGATGCCACGATTGCAAAACAGGCCATGCACCAACACCACACCGCGCGGGCCACCGGGCTGCGTCGGCACATGGTCGGGCTCGGCGTTGGAGCGGAATGGCTGCAGCCAGCAAAACACCCTTGCGGCGGCTGCCACCTCGCCGCGCCACGCGCCGACAAGTTTACGCACACTGGAACGATGCGCCTCGCCGGATCGCCGGAAGATGCCCAGCAGGATGAACTCCAGCCCGAGCACGGCGGGCAAGCCGCACAGCAAGACCAGCACCACAAACCCGGCCCAGATCGAACGCCCGCCCTGCGCAAAATACAGGGCACAGCCCGCCGCGAGCGCGAACCCCGCCAGGACGATGAATTGCTGAATTCGCGCGAGCATCGGCGAAGGCTACCAGTGCCCCGTGACTTGCCAGGGGTCGAACCCGAAAGCCTTCCGAACGCCTGCCTGCCCGATGCCTGTTGACAGCCAGCTCATCCTCAGCCACCTGCGCGCCGTCGCAGCCGAACGCGAGCTGCGCCTGGCGGCGCCTGGTCTCGAAGCGCGCGTGGTCGAGATCAAGACCTACCAGCAGCGTCGCTTCTGACACACCTATGCCGACATGCTGGAGTCAAAACGCTACGGCGCAGCGTCGCGGTTCTTTCTCGATGAGCTGTACGGCCCGATCGACTTCACCCAGCGCGACCACCAGTTCGCGCGCGTTGTGCCGGCGCTGGTCAAACTTTTCCCGTGGCAGATCGTCGACACTGTCGGCGCGCTGGCCGCGCTGCACGCGCTCTCGGAGGCGCTGGACACGCAGATGGGGCTGCACCTCTCGTCGATGCCTGCGGCCACGCCCGCGCCCGTTTCCGTGACCCGCGATGCGTACCTGCGCGCCTGGCAGGCGACCGGGCGCGCGGCCGATCGAGCCGAGCAGATACGCCTGACCTGTCGGTGGCCAGCCAACTCGATCGCCTGACGCGCAACCTGCTGATCCGCAAGAGCCTGCAATTGATGCGCCGGCCGGCAAAGGCCGCCGGCCTGGCCGAACTGCAGCAGTTTCTGGAACACGGCTTTGCGACCTTTCGGGACATGAAAGGCGCGGCCGAGTTCATCGCCGCGATTCAAGTTCGCGAGACGGCCCTGGCGGCGGCGCTGTTTTCCGACGCCAGCCCCGGGAATGGATTGCCTCGCGACCCGGGTCGCGGTCCTGGGCGCTAGCCAGCGACCGGTCGTCCATCCCCCAACTTGGGGGTGCTCGAAGTTCGTACGAATGGACACTATCTGTTCGATAGCGATCTCGGGGCGACCTGAGCGGGCTGTGTTCACCGGAGGCATTCGACACGTTCGGTCACACGGCCGCAAGTCTGAAATGCCCCCCGGGAGGGCTCGGGCCGAAGCCGCTGCCGAGTCTCCAACGCAAACCACCGGGAAACAACCATGTCCATTTCTCTGCTCGCACGCAACAAGGTCAATCGCCTGCTGCAAGGCACCCTTGCTGCCGCCACGTTCTCGATTGCGGCCCTGGCGCCGCTGCAAGCCAACGCCGGCATCCTGACCGGCGTCGACATCCTCAACATCAGCGGCATTGTCGAGAGCAGCCTGACCTACGGCAACATGACCGCCGCGAAGGCGGAGCTCATCGGCGCGGGCGCGACGGTGACGAGCGTCAGCATCGGCTCGTTCAGTGCCGCCAACCTGGCGGGCATCGAAATCCTGTACGTCGGTCTGGTCAATGCCAGGTTCACGGCTGCCCAGGTCGCCGTGATCAATGCGTACGTCGCCGGCGGCGGTGGCTTGGTGGCGGTGGGTACCGAGCACTCGTCATTCTCCGGCCCGTCGTGGGAGCAACTGGCCAACTCGTTCGGCCTGTTCGGCCTGGGTGGCGAACGCAATGCGAAGGCCAACGCCAGCGCACCGGCGAGCCCGATCGTGAACGGGCCGTTCGGCATCGCCACGTCGTACCAGCCGGCGCTCACCGGCGCGTTCAAGACCCCCCTGCCCGCTGGCGCCACGAGCGTCTGGGAAGGCGTGGACAACAACCCGATCATCGTGACGCTCAACGTCACCGGCCGTGCCTCTTTCTTCGCCGACACGAACTTCATGGAGGACGGGTTCATCACCAACGGCAACAACGCAACGATCTGGGGGAACGCGTTCGCGTTCTCCGGCAACGTCGGTGCTGTGCCTGAGCCCGAGACCTACGCCATGATGCTGGCAGGCCTGGGCGTGATCGGCTTTGCAGCGCGCCGCCGCCGGAGCTGATCCTCCAGCGGTGAGTTGAACGGGCCCGATCGGGCCCGTTTTCAATGGCGCCGCCAGCACGCGTCGGCCGGAGGAAGGTCAACGTCGTCAGCGTCAGTTGCCTCGTCCTCGACTACGATGGTGGCGCGACGATCGGCGAAGTGCGCGAGCAGCTTGCCGGTCTCGCACACGCTGGCTACACCTCGTTCAATCACGTCCGCGACGGCGCGACCTCCAAGTTCCGGATCGTCGCGCCGCTGACGGCACCATGCCCAGCCGCAGATTGGGAAGCCCGGCGGCCAGTGCTCCGGGAAATGTTTCCGGGTGTCGACCTGCGGTCCTTTGATCTTGGCCGCGTCTTCTTCACGCCTCGCACCGATGGCACCCTGCCGGTCGAGAACTGGCACGCTGATGGCGAGCCCTTCAACTGGACCCTGGTTGAGCCGACGCTGGAGGTTGTGCGCGAGCGCAGTGCCACGGTGCGCGAGCACACGGACGAGTTCAAGGACGCAACGCTCCAGCAGGCGGCGAAATGCGACTGGTCTGACCGCAATGACTGGCTCGCGTGGGGCGGTCGGCTGTACGACGCCGGTTACGACCTCGCCGACTACCAGCGGCTGAGCGACGCCGACCAGGAGTCCCAGCGGACGTGCGAGTCGTGGTGGCACACCTTGGAGAAGAAGACGGTCCCGGCCGGCGTGGGACGGCTGATCGCTCGCATCCGGCGCGAGTTCCCAGATTGGTCGCCGCCAACGGAGCCTACCCTGGTGTTCGTGAAAGGCGAGCCGAAGCCGCCCGAAGAGTTCGAGACGATCAAGCTCCCGAAGCCGCGCGAGTTTTTCCCATGCACGCCCGCCAACGAGCGCAGGAGGCTCGTGCGTCGGTTCGTGAGCCGCATGCTCGCGAACTGGCAGAACCACGGCGTTCTGCGGACGCCCGAGGGCTACGGTAAGTCAACAACGATCGTTGACGAGCTGCTTACCCGCGGCAAGGACGTGCTGTTCTGCTGCCTGTCGCACAAGCAGGTCGTCGAGAAGCTGGCCGACTTCGCGTTCCACGACCCGGTCCGAGTCTGGTCGACGGCGGCGATCCTTGAGACCGAGCTGGGCATCAAGGCCGTCATGAAGCCGCACGCGGAGACCGACTGGCGGGACCCGGGGATGGACATCGACGCGACCGCCGACGCCATCGCCGAGAAGCTCGCCTGTACCGTCGATGAGGCGAAGCTCGCGATCGAGGAAGCCAAGGAGCGCGCGGCGGAATCTCGGCGGTCGAAAGCAAAGTTGCTGATAACGACCTTCTCGACGGGTGACGCACTTTTCCGGATGAACTGCGGTTCGCTCGATCGGATCGTCGTGGTGGACGACCCCTCGATGACCGACCTGATCACGACGAAGTTCGCCTTCGAGAAGGTCGTGCTCGAAAATGAGATGGAGATTCAGACCAGCTCGATGGTGCCGATCGCGACTCGGCCAGTTGAAGATGTCGTTTTCGGCCAGGAGTACGCGTTCCAGGACAAGGTGATTTGGACGACGACCGAGCAGAACGTCACGCAATGCCTGCGTCGGCAGCACCGGACGGCGATGGTGACGGACATCGTCGAGAGCCTCGACACCGATGCCCGCGTTCACATGATCCCGACCCATCTCGTCCGTAAGGCAACGAAGAAGATCCTGCCCGGCATCCTGCGCGCTGTCGAGGACGACACCCACACCGACCTCGCCTTCATCGCGAACGGCGTCAAGGGCGAGCTGAACCTGGTCAACACCAAAGGCCGGAACGATCTGGCGCGGCACACCGTGATCGCGATCTCGTACCCGCACCCGTGCGATGTCGCGGCCGTGTGCGATGCTCTTGGCATTGGCCTAGAGGCTCAAGGCGAGGTTCGGAAGCAGATGGTGACCGACGTGCTTGATCAGGCCATTGGGCGTGCGCAGGGCTACCGTGGGAACCTCGGCACCGGTGGCCATCGGACCCTGGTGATCGTCGACAAGGATTTCGCCGACGCAGTGGTGAACCGTTCCCGCTATGACCTGCGCGGCGCCCCCGAGTTCGACACTTCCGCGCAAATTTGGGGGTTCAGTTCCATATAGATCAAGCACTTAGATCAGGTTTTGCTCAATTTCTGTAGTGGCACGTCTTGCGGTTGTAGGTATTGGCACGTGCAGGCTCTTTTGCTAGACTTCGCCGATGTTCATCAAGCTCACCCGATCGGGCGATCGCACCTACGCACAGCTCGTCGAGTCCTTCCGTGACGACACCGGCCGGCCCCGCCAGCGCACCCTGGCCACACTCGGTCGCATCGACGAGGCCGCAGGCCAGGTCGATGCCCTCCTCGGCGGTCTGCTGCGCGCCAAGGGCCGTTCGCTAGATGAGGGCTCGCCTCCCCAGGTGCGCTTCGAGTCCGCCCTCGCGCTCGGCGACGTGTGGGCGCTCGAGCAGCTCTGGCGCGAACTCCGCTTAGACGCGCTCGGCGCCGTCTTTCGCCGTGCTCGCTACACCACGCCGGTGGAGCTCGCGCTGCGGGTGATGGTCTTCAACCGGCTCTCGGACCCCGACTCCAAGCTCGGCGTACTCCGCTGGGTCAAGACCGTCAGCATGCCCGGGGTCGATGCGGCTGCGTTGACGCACCAGCAACTGCTGCGCAGCATGGACGCGCTGATGGACCATCAGTCGGAGGTCGACGACTGCATTGCCGGCCTCCTGCGCCCGTTGATCGATGCCGAACTCTCGGTCGTCTTCTACGACCTGACCACCATCCGCACCGAGGGCCTGAGCGAGCAGGCGGGCGACGTGCGGCGCTACGGGATGTCCAAGGAAGGCCTGATCGCACGCCAGTTCATGCTCGGCGTCGTGCAGACGGCTGACGGCATGCCGATCTACCACGAGGTCTTTGCCGGCAACGCGGCGGAGGCGCCCACGCTGTTGCCGACATTGGCCAAGGTGCTCGCGCGCTACCCGCACATCCGGCGCCTGATCGTGGTCGCGGACCGGGGACTGCTCTCGCTCGACAACATCGAGGCCTTGGCCAAGCTGGCCCTGCCTGATGCGCAGCCGCTCGAATTCATCCTGGCGGTGCCGGGGCGGCGTTACGGCGAGTTCACTGAGATCCTCCAGGCGTTCCAGACCCGGGCGCGCCAAGCGCAGGCCGAGATCATCGAAGAGGCCCGATGGCAGGGCTGGCGCCTGGTGGTCGCCCACGATCCAGCGCGCGCAGCCGAGCAGACCGCCCTGCGCAGCAGCCGCATCAAGGCCCTGCAGGTCCGTGCCGAGCAGCTCGCGGGCAAGCTCGACGATCAGGACGCCGGCAAGGTCAAGCGCGGCAGGAAGCTCTCCGACAGCGGTGCGAAGGCGCGCTTCTTCCACGAGGTGAGCGAGGCGCACCTGTCGCGCATCGTCAAGGTCGATCTGAAGTCCGATCTCTTCACCTACGACATCGATGCGGCGGCGCTGGAGCGCGCCGAGTTGATGGACGGCAAATTGCTCTTGGTGACCAACGTCGTCGATCTGAAGCCGGCCGAAATCGTCAAACGCTACAAGGCGCTCGCCGACATCGAGCGGGGCTTCAGGGTGCTGAAGTCGGAGATCGAGATCGCGCCGGTGTTCCACCGGCTGCCCGAGCGGATCAAGGCGCATGCGAGCCTGTGCTTCATGGCGCTGATCGTCTACCGGGTGATGCGTCAACGGCTGCGCCTCGCCGGCAGCGAGCTCTCGCCCGAGGCGGCGCTCGATCGGCTGCGCCGAATTCAACATCACCGGGTGAGCATCAACTCTGCAGCGCCGATCACCGGCGTCTCGACCATCAACGACGAACAGGCGGATGTCTTCGCCGCACTCAAGCTCAAGAGACCAACCAACGACCTTCAAATGAACTTGCTGTAGTGGCGCGCCGAGGAGTGTGTACTAAGCAAATCAAGGACTTACGGCAGTTGGTGTCGAACT
>Ga0209512_1002229_pt1 | contig 21247 bp, 17 predicted proteins | sample frozenSSSSmetaG_FD_184142 | JGI IMG/M metagenome (GOLD analysis project Ga0209512, IMG submission 184142) | Glacier valley bacterial and archeal communities from Borup Fiord, Nunavut, Canada, to study Microbial Dark Matter (Phase II) -... | ecosystem: Environmental > Aquatic > Freshwater > Ice >...
GATTACCATAACTAAAGTTGATAAATTTCGTAACCAACGAATTATCATTACTGTTTATGTACCAGTTGGAAAGCAAATAAAAGTGAACAATAATGTAGGGTGGGGTCACAATATTCATTTTAACGGACCATGGAACAATAGCGATTTTGATATTGATATTGATGATGAAGAAAGAGGCTGGGACGAAAATGTAGATTATGTCATGAAAGCAAATGGTTTATATAGATTAAACGGTAAGCCGGCCGACAAATGGAAGAATGGGGATAAAAATAAATCGAATGATGATGGAGATGATCAGGATGATAAAGATTCAACCAGAATGATTAATAAAGGAGGAACCTATCGTTACAATAACAGTGCAGAAAAAATTGATTCTTTAAAAACAGACCTGCAGAAAGTACAACAGCTTTACAAAGACTCTTTATTGAAAGAACAAAACGAAATAAAGAAAAAACAGGAAGAGAATCAAAAGAAACTTGAGAAACTAAATGTTACAAAAAGCGAAACAGAAGCAACCGCTAACTGTCCCTTACAATCATATAGTCCTATGGCAAGCATAGGATTAATATAGTTTCAATAGTTGAGTTGAAGTGAAACAAAACCAAGGTCCCGCCGTAATTGGCGGGATTTTGTGTATACCCAATCAGGCAAATAAACAAGACCGCTAATAAATTTATTTTTAAATTAGGGTTTAAGTTATTTTTGTGCCTCATCATTGTTAGAAACTTTTTAAAATCATTTAATGAAGAATACACCCTTTACAGAAAAGCATATTGCACTTGGTGCAAAAATGGCTGAATTTGCAGGATACAATATGCCCATTAGTTACAGTGGTATTAATGATGAGCACGCCGCTGTACGCAACAATGCAGGTGTGTTTGACGTAAGCCATATGGGCGAATTTATTTTAAAAGGAGATAACGCATTGGACCTGATTCAAAGAATAACAAGTAACGATGCATCGAAATTAACAGCAGGCAAAGCGCAATACAGTTGCTTTCCAAATAATGAAGGCGGTATTGTTGATGACCTGTTGGTATACTGCATGGAAGTAAACAAAGCTTATATGCTGGTTGTAAACGCAGGTAATATAGAGAAGGACTGGAGCTGGGTTAACCAGCATAATGACAAAGCGGTTGAACTCCACAACATTTCCGATAAAACATGTTTGCTTGCAATACAAGGGCCTAACGCTAATAAAATTTTACAATCATTAACCGATAAGGATATTTTAAATTTAAAATACTACACGTTTGTAAAAGGAACATTTGCAGGTGTAGACAATGTATTAATTAGTGCAACAGGTTATACAGGTGCGGGAGGAGTAGAAATTTATTTTGAAAACAAAGAAGAAGATGCAGATAAAATCTGGGATGCAATTTTTGCTGCCGGGGCCGCCCAGTTAATAAAGCCAATTGGTTTAGGAGCAAGAGATACACTGCGTTTAGAAATGGGCTTTTGTTTATATGGCAATGATATTGATGATATAACATCTCCATTAGAAGCCGGGCTGGGATGGATCACCAAATTCACAAAAGACTTTACTTCCAAAGCAATATTTGAGAAACAAAAAGCAGACGGCGTTACAAAAAAATTAGTGGGTTTTGAAATGATCGAAAAAGGTATCGCAAGGCATGACTATATAATTAAAAATTTTGCAGGAACACCAATTGGAAAAGTGACTTCGGGTACACAATCGCCCTCTTTAGGTAAAGCAATTGGTATTGGATATGTAGAAACCCAATATGCAGGTATTGATACAGAAATTTACATTAGTATTCGCAATACGTTGTTAAAAGCTAAAGTGGTAAAAATGCCTTTTGCTTAGTTGGACACCGTTGTTAAAAAAAATCTGGCTTTGTAATTGTTTCACCATAAAACCTTGATGGTAAGTATTAATAACAGATAATTAGTTGGATAGTTTGTAAGTAAATGTAAAAAAGCAATACGGATTGATAAAATTCGAATCTACTTTATCGAAATAAGTATGAATAGTGAAGAAACTTACAGTATTAAAATGAAAGGAACAGTATAGAATTTCTTTATGAAGACAACCCCGAAATTTATAAATAGATACTACGACAAAAAAGTAATACTGATTAAATTTGTAAAAGTTATTTCTAAAGCCCTGAACGAATATCTTATTAATTACCGGTATCAAATTTGTTTTGACCACAAGAAAAAAGCAAACTAAAGTTACTACCTTCATCAATCTAAGGTAATTAATATGTCTTCAATTCACTTAACCATTTTTATTGCATCACCAGCAAAAAGAGTGTTCGATTTAAGCCGTAGTATTAACCTGCATAAAATTTCAACTGTCCAAACAAATGAAACAGCCATCGCAGGTATTACAAGTGGATTAATCAGTAAAAATGAAACAGTAACCTGGCAGGCTAAACATCTTTTTAAAACCAGGCAGTTTACATCTAAGATAACAGATATGCAATCGCCTGTTTTTTTTGTTGATGAAATGACAAAGGGGGATTTCAAAAATTTCAAACACCAGCATCATTTCAAGGAAGTAAAAAACGGCACCATCATGATTGATATAATTGATTTTGAAAGTCCGTATGGAACATTAGGGAGAATAATAAATAAAATATATCTTAAAAAATATTTAGAGACCCTTTTACTAAAAAGGAATAAAGTAATAAAAGAGTATGCCGAAACACAGAAGTGGAAGGTCATATTAAATTTTTAAAAAATGAAATCAACAAAATTAACTTTACATACTTCACTTTCGCCTGCTCTGTTGCACCTATATAATGTAAGTAACAGTATAGTGGTGATCATTGATATATTGAGGGCTACATCAACCATTGCCACTGTTTTACACAATGGCGCAAAATGTATTATTCCGGTAGATAGTGTTGCAGAATGTATTAGAATAGGCAAACAAATTGAAGGCATTACAGCAGGCGAAAGAGACGGTCAGGTAGCGGAAGGATTATCTTATGGCAATTCACCGTTTGAATATCCCCGGGAATTTGTTAAAGGGAAAACCCTGGTGCTTACTACCACTAATGGAACAAAGTTATTACACATGGCACTTGATAAAGGAGCTAAAAAAATTATTACTGGTTCGTTTGGTAATTTAACCGCTGTTTGCAATTATTTAATTGAACAAAAACGGGATGTAATTTTAGGTTGTGCGGCATGGAAAGACAGGGTAAATATCGAAGACACTTTGTTTGCAGGTGCTGTAATTAATCGGATTAAAGATCATTTTGAAATCAATTGCGATGGATCTCAAATTGCAGAGACAATGTATTTGGATGCAAAAGATGATTTGTTTGAATTTCTTAAAAATAAAAATGCTTCGCATTATCACCGGTTAATAAATTTTGGCCTCGAAAAAGACATTCGGTATTGCTTAACAGAAGATGCTGCGAATGTGCTCTGCGTTTATGAAGGAGGTAAACTGGTAGTTGGTTAGCCGATAACTAATTTTATGAAAATGATAAACTCTTCTTTAAGACAAGAGGGCATTATTTTTTTCGTTACTTTTGCAAATTGCCTTTTTCGAAACAATGTGCCTGACCATATTATTTTAATTTACTGGTAGAATCAGGAGAATAAAAATACATCCGAAATCCAAATAGGCGATTTAAAATTGTATGGCCCTTTCACATCTCATTAAATACGTTTACAATACCGGATCTGACGAAGTTATCCGTAGAGGAAAAAAAATTCATGCCATTGGGTATGTTGAAATTGTGGAGCATGACGAATTAATGAACAGCGTCACCTTCAGGGTAAAAGATGACACCTATAGCACATTTTATAAAGTCGCCATTCAAAAATACAATGATCCACAGGGTTTATCACTCAGGTGTGGATGCCCTTATAATTTGGGAGATATTTGTCGTCATGAAGTGGCAGCTCTTTTTAAACTACAGGAGCTGATAGACAAAAATTTACTCGGCGCAGCCAATCTGATATACAACCAGCGGCATACGGTGGCTAAAATGAAAAATATTGAGTTAAAAGTAATTCGTGTTTTATCATCACCCGAAAGTTTTGAAGCTGCCGAAAATGCGGTACTGACTAACAAAGCAAACATTGTTGTAGCCGCCAATGAGCGTATAGAGGCAACCCTTAATTATGAAGGTCATAACTTTCCGCTGGTAATTCAAAAAAACGACGAAAGAAATTTTGACACCTCCTGCAAATGCGATGAAACAGCACATCCGCTTTGTGTGCATAAAACCATCTTATTTCTACAGTTATTACAAACCTACGGTGCTTATTATTTTGATACCATCAGAAACTGGGACAAGGAAAAAAATAAATTGCTACAGATATACGGCTATAGTTTAACAGATGACCTTGCCGGTAAATTTGAATTTATATATAAAGATGGCAAACCTTTTTTAAAAGTGTTGGATACCAGTATTAAAAGAGTTGCGGCTGTTGCACCTGTTGAAAGACCCTCTTATATGTACGAAACGCCAAAGCTGCAAACAGAAGTAACTATCATAGAAGTGCCGCTAAAAAAACTTGGTCTTATTTTTAATTTTAATACTACAGCTTATCCCTATTTTATAATTGATGCTATACAGGGCGATGTTGATGAAGACAATAAAAAACTATTGGGGAAGATAGAAAAACTTGATCTTACAAAATATGTAAATACAGAACAATTTAGCGAAGATGATAAAATGCTGTTGCAACAAATAAGAAAGTTACAATCATCCGAAGTAAATAAATACCTTAACCGAAACTCTCCTTTCAGTGGCATTTGGGAAAACATCATTCAAACAGATGGAGACGAATTTCCGGAAGAAACAAAATTGCTGATAACAGAATACCTGCAGCCAAAACTAAAAAAATTATTTGAAGAGCAAAGTGGCAATCCATTTGTATATTATTTGCCTGAGAAAAGGGTTTTTAAAACAGATAACCTGGTAGAAGTTGCATTAAGTGATACTTTTATAGCACCACAATTTAAAATTATTGCCAAAGAAGACAATTTTGAATTACAGTGCCGTTTTAATATCAATGGTGCAGCCCAGCCAGTAACAGACAATGAATGCAACAACAGTATTTTGTTTTTATACAACCATATTTTTTACCTGTGGCAAAAGGCAGAAGATGTTTTGCAGGCAGAAAAATTTATAAAGAACGGCAACATTAAACTCAGTAAAGAAAATTGGGCGGTGCAGATGCAAAAAACCATCATGCCGCTGACAAAAGAGTACAAGGTAGAGTTTGATAAATCGTTGGTAAAAGAAATAAAAAGTGGTGAACCGGAGGTAAAACTGATGTTGCAGGAAAAGGGCGACTACCTTGTTTTTCAGCCCATCTTTACTTACCAGGGTTTTGAAACAAGAGCAAATGATAAAGAGACCATTACAATTCCAGATGGTGATAAAATATTAATTGTACATCGCAATAAGGAGGCTGAGCAACGCTTTAACGATATGCTATCCTCACTACACTCGCAGTTTATCCAGTCGCAGGAAGGAAACAGTATGATATTGAAAGGGGCAGATGTGTTACGCAATAACTGGTTCTTTCTTTTTGTAGATGCAATGAAGGAAGCAAAAGTGCCTGTATTTGGTTTTGAGGCACTGCGAAACTTTAGATTTAATACCGCAAGGCCATCAACACATATTCATGTAAGCAGCGGATTGGATTGGTTTGATGCAAAAGTGGAAATTGATTTTGAAGGTCAACGTGTTGGCATCAACGATATAAAAAAGGCATTGGCATCCAAGCAATCTTTTGTACAATTGGGCGATGGCACTTTGGGTATTTTACCCGATGAATGGTTAAAACGCTATTCTTTGTTATTTAAAGTGGGGGATGGTAAAAATGATAAACTACGCTTATCAAAATACCATATGAGTGTGATTGATGAGTTGTATGAGAACAGAGACGCAACTGAATTAAGTTTTAATCTGGATGAAAAATTTACACGTTTAAGAGAGTTTAAACAAATACCTGAAATTCTTGCTCCATCAGAATTACAAGCAATATTACGACCTTATCAAACAGCAGGATACCAATGGCTGAATTACTTAAATGAAGTTGGCTGGGGGGGTATTTTAGCAGATGATATGGGATTGGGTAAGACGGTGCAGGCTTTAACCATGCTGCAACATTACAAAACACAGGAAGGTAATTTAAAAGCAATAGTTATTTGCCCCACCACGTTGATTTATAACTGGGAAAATGAAATAAAAAAATTCACACCGGAACTTACGTGGCGCATACACCATGGCAGCATACGGACAAGGGATATTGTAGAATTGCAAAAGGTAAATGTGGTAATTACTACCTATGGGACTTTGCGAAGCGATATTCAGACATTGATGAAAATATTTTATGATTATGTGGTACTGGATGAAAGCCAGGCCATAAAAAATCCGGCTTCAAAAGTTACTAAAGCAGCTTGTTTATTAACGGCAAAAAACCGCTTGTGTATGAGTGGTACGCCACTTCAAAATAATACATTTGATATTTTTGCCCAAATGAATTTCCTTAACCCGGGCTTGTTAGGCAGTATGGATTTTTTCCGCAATGAATTTGCCACACCTATTGATAAATTTGGTGAACAGGAACAAAAAGAGCACCTCCGTAAGTTATTATATCCTTTTATTTTAAGACGAACTAAAGAGCAGGTGGCAAAAGACTTGCCTGAAAAAACTGAGACAATTCTTTTTTGCGAAATGGAAAAAGAACAGCGAAAAATTTACGATGCCTACAGAAACAGTTACCGAGATAAAATTATGGGTGTTATTGATGAACAGGGGATTGATAAATCGCAGCTTACTATTTTGCAGGGGCTTATGAAATTGCGCCAGATATGTGATAGTCCGGCTATATTAAATGAAGAAGAGAAATATCCTAATCACTCAATTAAACTGGATGAATTAACAAGGGAAATATTTGAAAACATAGGCGAACACAAAGCGCTTGTATTTTCCCAGTTTTTAGGTATGTTGGGTTTAATTAGAGAAAAACTTACAGAGCAAGGTATTCCATTTGAATATTTTGATGGCAGCACAAGCATTAACGACAGGCAAAAAGCAATTGATAATTTCCAGAACAATGATGCCTACAGGGTATTTTTAATTTCCTTAAAAGCTGGTGGTGTGGGTTTAAACTTAACGGCAGCCGACTATGTTTACATCGTTGATCCATGGTGGAACCCAGCTGTTGAACAACAGGCTATCGACCGAACGCATCGCATAGGGCAAACTAAAAACATCTTTGCTTACAGAATGATTTGTATAGATACCATTGAAGATAAAATTCTACAGTTACAGGAACGTAAGCGCAAATTGGCAAGTGAGCTTATATCCGACGACATCAACTTTGTAAAAGCACTTAGCAAAGCAGACGTTGAATATTTATTTAGCTAATTGAAAATTATAATTGCCAGTGAATTTTACAAAAGGGCAATTATTAAGAAGCAATAAAATTTTTAAGTCTTACAAATTCATTTTTTGATTCTGATGCAAAAATACTTTTAAAAGCATTGCAAACGAATTTAACTACGGCGAACAACTGTAGACCTGTTTTTTGATTTGTATTTTTCATATATTTTGGATTGAAAAGTAAAACTAAAAAATTACAGTAACCTTAACAAGAGTGATTTCACTTAATTTTTTTAATAGTAAATACCGAAGGTTATCCACATTTCAACAAATGCGTATGAAAAACTGTGGATAAATTGGAGTTCGAAACCTTTTTCTTTAGGCGTTTAGTAGCCAATCTAGCACCCAACTATATTGTATATTCCCTCAGGATTAGTATCATTCAAGACTTTATAACGCTTTTTTAATATAGCTGGTATTACAATTATGAAATTTATTTAATAGCAGTTGCGTAACAGGTCAACTTTTAGCTGAAAATTTATTTTTACTGCTTTATAAAGTTTCTGTTACAACCTTATTCTGCTGTTTATCCTGATAAAATAGGAAAAGTCCTATAGCTCCCGCCGTAACACAAATGTCCGCAACATTAAAAATACCTGTTCTAATATTTAGAAACCCAAGATTCATAAAATCAGTTACATGTCGGTCAAATAAAATCCTGTCAATGATATTACCAATACCTCCGGAAAATAATAATGCCAGTGAGAATACTTTCATAATGCCCATTTTTGGAGCATTTTTAATGGTGTAAGCAAATAACAATAATAAAAATGACAGCGGTAAAATACTCAATAACCAAAAGCTGACGGATTTTGGAAGATTATCACCAAGACTTAATGCCGCCCCGGTATTTTCAACATATTCCAACCTTACAGTATCATGAAAATACGAAACAGGCGGTTGATTTTTTAAACGCTCTTTTGCCAGGTCTTTAGTAACCCTGTCGCAGCTAATGCAGACAAACGAAACCAAACAAAAGAGTATTATTTTAAATGAAATTTTCAATTTTTTGTAGTTAAAATATTTTATTCAGACAATATAGATAAGTACAATTATGATAGCTGGAGAGCGATTTCCTCCTTTTTTAAGGTTTTATCCGTAACAAAAGTTCCTAAGGGAATGAATGCTGCCAAAAAAGATTTTATACACCATCCAATATTTTTTTTAAAAGCAACAGCTACTTCAATTGCAAAATAAATATAACCAACAAATAATGCCCCATGCATCCATCCGACAATTTTTACGGCTTCCGGTATTTTCAAAAAATATTTCATTGGCATTGCTATCAGCAATAAAACCAAAAATGAAATACCTTCTGCAATACCAATCGTTCTAAAACGCTTCAATAACTTCAACAAAGAAATGTTATCAACCATGTTTACAACTGTTTTCATCTTTAATAATCAATTACCTGTTCTTCCATTACAACCGGCATTTTTCTAAACTCATATTGTTGGTTACGCAGTTGAGGCTCAAAGCCTGCCTCTTTTATTGCCGCTTGTATACTCTTGCTGGTAAAGCGGTGAGGGGCACCTGCCGCACTTACCACATTTTCTTCAATCATAATACTTCCAAAATCATTGGCGCCTGCATTTAAGCATAGCTGTGCAGTTTTTTTACCTACGGTAAGCCAGCTTGCCTGAATATTTTTTACATTCGGTAACATAATACGGCTCATGGCAATCATACGGATATATTCTTCGGCAGTAGTTAAATTATGTACGCCACGTATTTTTGCCAATAAAGTATCTACGTCCTGAAAGGTCCAGGGAATAAATGCAATAAAGCCTTTTGCTGTTTCCGGCTTTCGACTTTGTACTTCTCTTATTTTTACCAAATGTTCAAAACGCTCCGTAATGGTTTCCACATGGCCAAACATCATGGTAGCACTGGTAGTAATATTAAGTTTATGCGCTTCGTGCATTATATCAAGCCATTCCTGGCTCCCACATTTTCCTTTACTGATAAGGCGCCTAACTCTGTCCGTTAATATTTCAGCACCTGGTCCCGGCAAACTATCCAAACCAGCTTCTTTTAAAGCCATTAAAACTGTGCGGTGAGTGCTTTTTTCTAATTTGGTAATATGGGCAATCTCCGGTGGTCCGAGGGTATGTAACTTGATATTTGGATAAAGGCTTTTTAATTCCTTAAAAAGAGTAACATAGTAAGAAAGTCCAAGGTCCGGATGATGGCCGCCTTGCAACAACAATTGCTCACCTCCATAACGGATGGTTTCATCTATTTTTCTTTTGTAGGTTTCTATATCTGTAATATAGGCTTCCGGATGCCCTGGTACCCGGTAGAAATTGCAAAATTTACAATTGGCAATACAGACATTGGTAGTATTTAAATTTCTATCTATTATCCAGGTTACTTTTCCATGTGGCACCTGCTTTATTTTTAACTCATTGGCAACATACATTAATTCGGCTAGTGGCGCATGTTCAAATAAATAAACACCTTCTTCTACAGTTAGAAATTCAAAGCTCAGCGCTTTTTGATATAAGTTATTTAATTCCATAAAACCATTTGAATAATAAGTAACAAATTTACACCCATTAGGTTGTATATTTAATAACGGGTAAATTAATTATGAGAAGCTTGTAACGTATTGTACTTCACCTGCCATAATGAAATTACTTGCCAGTTACCATTGAGAATAAGCATTACCAGCTGGTTACCAAAACTAAGTACATTGATAAATACTTTTTAATGACAAAAATTATTTGTTTACAGGTTTGTATTCTATTTAATATTTTTTGTTTTGGGCAGGAATTATTGTCTCCTTTACCCAAGGCAAAATTTATTACAAAATTTTCTTTTTTACAATATAGTGGCGGGGTAATGGTAATAAAGGCCAAACTCAATAATATTCCAGACTCGCTCAATTTTATTTTAGACACTGGAAGTGGAGGCATTTCTCTTGATTCTGCAACCTGCGCACAACTTAAAATACCAATTTCACCTTCAGATACTGTTATTACAGGAATGGGCGATAGTCACAAGGTAAGTTTTGCATTTAACCAAAGCCTTCATTTTCCGGGTTTAACCGTTGAAAGATTAAATTTTCACATTAACAATTATGATGTTTTAACAAGTGTTTATGGAGAAAAAATTGACGGTATTATTGGATATAGTTTTTTTAGGAGATACATAGTAAAAATTAATTTTGACAGTTCAATGTTGGAAGTTTACAGCCCTGGAGAAATAGACTATCCTAAAAATGGTTCTTTACTAAACCCTGTTTTTACAACACTACCCATTGTAAACCTTCATTTTAAAGATAGTAGAAAAGCAGATTTTAACTTTTATTTTGATACAGGGGCCGGACTCTGTTTTTTAATGAGCGATCGTTTTGCTAGAGATAGCAATATCCTGTTATCCAAACGGAAACCAGTATTAACGCAGGCGGAAGGGATGGGAGGCAAAATCCAAATGAGGATGACAGTAATTAAAATGTTACAAATTGGGCGCTATAAATTCAGAAATGTACCTACGTATCTTTATAGTGATGAATTTAATGTAACCTCCTATCCTACTGTAGGAGGGCTATTAGGAAATGATTTATTAAGGCGATTTAACTTAATCCTTAATTATCCCAAAAGACAAATTTATTTAACTCCAAATACTCATTTTGGTGATCAATTTGATTATTCCTATACAGGAATGGCTGCATATTACGTAGATGGAATGATACTGGTTGATGATATAATTAAGGGATCGCCGGCAGATAAGGCAGGTGTTTTAAAAGATGATATTATAATAGGGATTAACAAAAATTTCAGCAATAATATTATGCAGTATAAAGATATTTTGCAAACTGAAAAAGAAAAAATAAAAATAATAATAAAGCGCAAAGAAGTATTGATACAATTATATATAAAACCAAAAAGTTTATTATAGCCTTACAATATGGCAACTCTGCTTAACTTTACCGTATGATTCAGTATGAAAAGTTTACTCTTAATAACGGATTAAGGGTATTGGTACATAAGGACAAAAGTACCCCGATGGCTGTTGTAAATGTTATTTACGATGTTGGTGCAAAAGATGAAAATCCGGACAAGACTGGTTTTGCTCATTTGTTTGAACACCTGATGTTTGGTGGAAGTATCAATATTCCCAGTTATGATGAACCACTTCAGGTTGCAGGAGGCGAAAACAATGCCTTTACAACCAATGACCTTACCAATTATTATTGCCAATTACCGGCCGAAAATATCGAGACTGCTTTTTGGCTTGAAAGCGATCGGATGCTGAATCTGGCTTTCGATGTAAAAAGTCTGGATGTGCAAAGAAAAGTTGTATGCGAAGAATTTAAAGAGCATTATATAAACAAACCCTATGGTGATGTTTGGCATAAACTGCGGGAACTTGCTTACAGCAGGCATCCTTATCGCTGGATGACCATTGGTAAAGAACTAAAGCATGTTGAAGATGCAACTTTGCAGGATGTAAAAGATTTTTTCTTTAAGCACTACACCCCCATTAATGCAGTGCTGGTTGTAGCAGGAAATGTAACAACAGATGCTGTAAAGCTATTGGCAGAAAAATGGTTTGGCCCTATTCCGTCTGGTGCAAAATACCAACGTAATTTGCCTGTAGAACCGGTGCAAACTGCTCCTAAATTTACTGAAATAAAAGCCAATGTGCCCATCGACGCTTTATATAAATGCTGGCATATCTGTTCCCGTTTAGATAACAGGTATTATGTAACGGACTTAATCACTGAAATTTTAAGTGGTGGCGGATCTTCCCGTTTATTTCAGGCACTCGTGAAAGAAAAACAATTATTCAGCAATATAGACTGCTCACATTCAGGAAGTACAGATGCAGGCCTGCTTAGTATTGAAGGTAAGCTGGTAAAAGGTGTAAGTATGAAAGATGCAGAAACTGCTTTAATGGAAGAAATTTATACACTTCAACAAAAAGGTATTTCAGAAAAAGAATTGCAAAAAGTGAAGAACAAAACGGAAAGCATGCTGGCTTTTGAAGATATGAGCGTAATGAACCGTGCCACCAATTTGGCTATGTATGAATTGCTGGGCGACGCCAACCTCATCAACACCGAACTGGATAAATACCAGGCAGTAACTTCAGAAGAGTTGTTAAATGAAAGTAGAGCTATCTTCAATGAAAATAATTGCAATACGTTGTATTATTATTCAACCAACTAAATAAATAATTTCCATTTTAAGTGGATAAAGAAAAGTAGAAAAATTACATGCTAAACAGAACAAACCCTCCTCATATAAAAGATGCCATTGAATTTGAACTTGAGTTAAAACCATATGAAAAATTTGTGTTGGACAATGGCATTGAAGTATACGCTATTGATGCCGGCGCCCAGGATGTACTACAAATGGAGATGGTGTTTTATGCAGGTAATAGTTTCGAAAAAAGTAATGCGGTAGCTGCCACCACCAGCTACATGTTAAAAAATGGCACTTCATCAAAATCAGCTTTTGAATTAAATGAACATTTTGAATTTTATGGCGCTTATTGCAACAGAACCTGTCAAAACGAAACAGCTTCGATATCCTTACACACGCTGTCAAAACACCTTCCAGTTTTACTGCCAGTTATCAAAGAAATGATTACCGACTCAATTTTTCCGGAAGAAGAATTGTCTATTTACATTCAAAACAGTAAGCAAAAATTATCAGTAAGTTTAAAGAAGTGTGATTTTGTAGCCAACCGTTTAATTGATGCTTATTTATTTGGCGAAAATCATCCTTATGGTAAATACATTGCTTCTGCAGATTATGATGCATTAACCACAGCACAGCTAAAAGAACATTTTCAACAATATTATTTAAACGGCCATTGTATAATTTTTGTTGCCGGTAAATTACCTGTTGATTTATTTAAGGTTGTAAATGAACAATTTGGGCACTTGACAATAAAACCAGGAAAACAACAAATAACAAATAATATACTTCCAGCAGTTACAAAAAAATACCGTCTAACCAACGATCCGAAAGGAGTGCAGGGTGCTATCCGAATTGCCCGGGATTTTCCAAACCGCCATCACCCGGATTTTATGAAAATGATGGTGTTGAATACCGTTTTCGGCGGTTTCTTTGGGTCAAGGTTGATGAGTAACATAAGGGAAGAGAAAGGATATACTTATGGCATACACAGCTATGTGCAAAATCATTTTCATGATACAGCCTTATTGATTAGTACAGAATCTGGTAAAGATGTAACCGACGCAACTGTAGAGGAGATTTATAAAGAGATGGAAATCCTAAGAGAAGAACTGATTGACGAAGAAGAATTATTGTTGGTGCGTAATTATTTAATCGGCAATATTTTGGGTGATCTTGATGGACCTTTTCACATCATTGGGAGATGGAAAAATATCATCCTCAATAATTTAAAGGAAGAATATTTTTACGACTCTATAAAAATGATTAAAACAATTTCGGCAGAAGAATTAAAAACACTTGCAAATAAATATTTACAGCCTGCAGATTTTTACGAATTAATTGTAATATAAGTTCAAAAAAGGATGCCCTAAAATAAAGTTGTTTATTATTTATTCTGAAACAAAATACACGAATGAATTTTTTATTTAAAATATTAATAACTGCAGTAAATGTTTTTGTACTTGCAGCATTATTACCCGGCGTTGAAATTGTAAACAATAATATTATTACAGCAGTTATAGTAGCCCTGGTTTTGGCTGTGCTGGATGCAATTGTAAAACCGCTGCTTATTTTATTTACGCTGCCTGCAACCATTCTTACTCTTGGTCTTTTTCTGTTTGTTATAAATGCCTGTATTATTTTAATTGACGCCCACTTTGTTCACGGATTTAAAGTAGACAGTTTTTGGTATGCTATGCTATTCAGTATATTGCTTTCCTTCTTTAATTCTTTTGTTCACAAACGAGCTTTCCCTGATAATAAAAGAAATAGTTAATAGTAAAATTTAGGCTTGATTGTCGTTACAAAAAATACAGCCGGTCATAATTTTTGTAGCCGGTCCACCATAACGGGTCAATCACGTATACTTTTTCAACTCTTTGTCACACCTGCTAAACTTGCTGCCCTATTTCTTTATTTAGAGTAGCAGGCAGATACGATTTTGCAATACTATTCCTCCATCAACTGTATAGCAATCCCGAATGAATTTAGGTAAATCAAACATCAAAAAATCATATTTCAGACATTTAATTAACACCGTTTGTACGCTCATTAACATCCATTAACTTCACATCCTGATTAATTTTATAAAATAACGGGCATGCATTTCCATAGAAAAAATTATTCCAGCGAAGAGCTTATCAATCTTTATAAAAATCTATTATTACCAAGGCTTATTGAGGAAAAAATGTTGGTTTTATTGCGGCAGGGAAAAATTTCCAAATGGTTTAGTGGTATCGGGCAGGAGGCCATATCTGTCGGTGTTACTATGGCTTTGCAACCAGGCGAATGGATTATGCCATTGCACAGAAATTTAGGCGTATTCACGTCCCGAAATATGCCTTTGAGTAAATTGTTTAAACAATGGCAAGGCAACAAAGATGGCTACAGCAAAGGCCGGGAAAGAAGTTTTCATTTTGGAAGTAAGGAGCATCATATCTGCGGTATGATATCTCACCTTGGTCCGCAACTGGCCATTGCCGATGGTGTATCATTAGCTCATAAGTTAAGTAACAGCAATAAAGTGTCAGTAGCTTTTACAGGTGATGGCGGTACCAGTGAAGGTGATTTTCATGAAGCATTAAATGTGGCTGCTGTATGGGATTTGCCAGTGATTTTTATTATTGAAAATAATGGCTACGGGTTAAGTACTCCAGTAAATGAACAATATCGTTGCTTTAGTCTTGTTGAAAAAGCAAGGGGTTATGGGATGGAAGGTATACAGATTGATGGCAATAATATTTTAGAAGTGTATGATAGTATCAAAGGAATTAGAGAATACTGCATCACTAACCAAAAGCCCTATTTAATAGAATGCATGACTTTTAGAATGCGTGGTCATGAAGAAGCTAGTGGAACAAAATATGTGCCCCCTCATTTATTTGATTTATGGCAACAAAAGGATCCTATAAAAAATTATGAAAGTTATTTATTGGAACAAGCCGTTATAACAGAACAAACAGTGTTAGATATACATGATAATTTAAAGGAGTACATAGAAACAGAATTAAAAAAGGGCTCAGATGTGGCAACTATTGTACCCGATACAGAAGAAGAGCTTGAAGATATTTACGCTTATCCAAATTATAAACCTGTTTACTTAAATCACTCACCAGTTAAACCAGCACCGGAAAAACGGTTTATTGATGGTATAAAAGATGGGCTGTATCAATCTATGGTGCAACACCCAAACCTTATAATTATGGGTCAGGATATTGCAGAATATGGAGGAGCCTTTAAAATTACGGAAGGTTTTGTGGAAGCTTTTGGAAAAGAAAGAGTTCGCAATACGCCGATCTGCGAAAGTGCCATTGTTGGCGTTGCGCTCGGTTTGGCAATGGAAAGTTATAAATCCGTTATGGAAATGCAATTTGCGGATTTTGTTACTGTAGGGTTTAACCAGATTATTAACAACCTTGCAAAAATTCATTATCGCTGGGGGCAAAATGCAGATGTGGTTATTCGTATGCCTACAGGTGGTGGTGTAGGTGCCGGACCTTTTCACAGCCAGAGTAATGAAGCCTGGTTTGTACATACACCCGGACTAAAAATAGTGTATCCATCAACACCACAGGATGCAAAGGGTTTGCTGATCGCTGCAATTAATGATCCTAACCCGGTATTGTTTTTTGAACACAAGGCTTTGTACAGAAGCATTAGCGGTGCATTACCGGAAGCATATTATGAAATTGAAATTGGCAAAGCAAAGCTGGTACAAACCGGAGATGACATCACTATTATAACTTATGGCGCAGGGGTTCATTGGGCCATACAATACGCAAAAGATCATCCGTCAGTTTCTACGTATATCCTCGACCTTAGAACATTATTACCGCTGGATTATGCAGCAATAAAAATAGCTGTTGAAGCAACAGGTAAAGTATTATTGTTACATGAAGATACTTTAACAGGAGGTATTGGTGGAGAAATAGCAGCATGGGTTGCCGAAAATTGTTTTGAACATTTGGATGCGCCGGTTATTCGGTGCGGAAGCCTTGATACACCCATCCCGTTTAATATTGACCTGGAGAAAAATTTTATGGCATACAGCAGGCTAAATGAATGTGTGGAGAAATTGATGAATTATTAGGCTTGCTAAAAAAGAGTCTACCGTAAGATTGGGTAATAGAAAAGCTTACTCCTCCTTCCCACTTTTATCACCCACAAACCAATGCTCTTTATCTTTAAATAATACATTGAATGTTGTTAGAGAACCATAGCAACGAGTGATATATTGCTGTAGGTTTACCTTTTCTTCATCGCTCAGTTTTTTATTGCTGTTGATGTTTTGCTCCAACACTCTTAGCCTGTCCCGCAACATCACAATTTTATGAAAGAAGTCAGCCACAGGAATTTCTTTGGGTTTTAAATTTTTATCTGATGGCTGTAATAACAAAGTGCCGCCAATCCATTTTTCCCCAAGCGGAACAACTTCATTAACGTTACCCCATAAACGTAAAATTTTCAATAACGACTTTTCAGTTTCGGATACAGTCTCTATTTCTACTGTAGTATTTTCAGGAATGATTTCATCAAGATGACTATCTGTTTTATCAATTTCTTTTGTGCCATGATGGATGAAGGAAATCATGTAAGATGCATATCGAACGCCAATAATTACACCTGGTCCATACTGTGTGTGTTGTAATCTTGTACCGATGCCCAAAGTTGTTTGTTCCATTTAATTTTTTTAAATACTTTATTTAGAGAAAATTACTGACCTTCTTTTTTTACATCTTCTATAAACATTTCTTTTTTAAACCTGTAAGATGCATTCAAAATATACTGATAAAAATTAACCGTTGTGCTGTTTTGAGTAAACTCAAAGTTGGGCCGGTAAATCTTCATAAAATTGTCGAGATTGGCACCTTCCAAATGAGTGACCCTTTTAACCAGCGGCTTATTAAAGCGAAAATTTACATAACTCTCCTGCTCCTGTTCCAACAACCGGCCTTGCATATATTTTAGCCGCTTATTTCTTTTAAAGCGGAAAATATTAATAAACTCATCAAGGTCCAGACCTACAGATCCGGAGTATTCCGAGGTGGATGTTTTTATTCCTGGTCTTTGATAATTAAATATTTTAGCATATTCCTCTCTGTTAGCAATTGAATCTTCTTTGTAATTTTTAGTGAATACCCTTACTTCTTTTAAGGTTCTGAATTTTTCTGTAACCCTAATGTGCAGAGAAATATCAAAACTCCCCTGGTTTTCAATTTGCTTTACTGCAAACCTTGCGGTGGGCTTATTTTGGTAGATGAAAATGAGGGAATCCTTATTACTGGCGTTAATATCATAATGACCTGTTGAGTCGGTCATCGTTATTTTGCCGCCGGTACTTTTTACAAATACATCTTTAACGGGAGTTACTTTAGTTGAATCATACACGGTGCCGCTTATAGTAAGCTGTGCAGTAACATTGGCTGTTATCAACAAAAGCAAAAAAGGAAAACAATAAATTTTTAGCAGGTGCAACAAGTTAAAATAATTGTTAGCAGCAATATTACATCAACAATTTTTGTTTTTAAAATACCAACAACGCATTTAACTGCGATTTTGCATCTTTAAAATTTTGTCTATTACAGTCGGGTAATGCTGATGCTCCAGTAAATGAATTTTTTGCGCCAATGAACCCCATGTATCTTTTTCATCTATTTTGCAGGTTGCCTGAAAAATAATATTGCCATGGTCATACAGTTCATCTACATAATGAATGGTAATGCCACTTTCTTTATCTCCAGCTGCAATAACGGCTTCATGTACACGATTTCCATACATTCCCTTTCCACCATATTTTGGTAGTAACGCCGGGTGAATATTTACAATCCTGTTTGGATAAGCGTTAATTAGTAAAGAAGGCACTTTCCATAAAAAACCAGCCAGCACAATTAAACGGATGCCTCTTTTTTGTAATTCCCGGATGTATATATCAGTATTAAAAAATTTATCCTTCTCAATTAGCAAAGTATCAATAGTGTATTTTTTTGCAATGTCTAAAACACCTGCACCTTCTTTATTACAAACAACCAACTCAATTTTAGCAGTATTATTGGTATTGAAATAATTAATAATTTTTTGCGCATTGCTACCGGCCCCGCTGGCAAAAATGGCTATTAATGGAATATCAGCTGTTTTATTACCGGTTATTTTTGTCCATATTTTATAAATATATTTCTTAAAAAAAGAAAACTGGCCTAACGGAATGCTTATTAGGATAACACATAGAGGCCAAAGTAATGTAATGAGCAGTATATAAGCCAGGATCCAGATTATATCCTTTTCAATTAAAGTAAGTTCCATTATTTTTCTCCCGGCAATTCCACATAAACTTCCCCCTAAAGCAAAAGTAAAAATGATCAATATAAGGTTGACCCCATTTACTTTCCAGCGTTGTTGTAATTTTTCCAGCATGTGGCAAAAATCAATTAAAAAATTGTGAAATAAGAACCTGCTCTAATAATTGTAAATAAAATTCTGTTTACAAAAACATGACAATAAGTATTGGATAGGTGCAACAATCGGCTGAAAATCAGACTGGATAAGGGAAAAATTTTTTTAAAAATGTTGATATTATGTGAACATACTAACTTAATTTTGCACTCTAAGAAGGATATTCTTCCAATTATGCATCCGAATAACTGTATGAGTCGCTATCGAAAAATCTTACAAAAAGTCTTCGCAAGTTTACTATTCATTGTATTAGTTTCATTTAATAATACCAGTTTTGCTGCAGATGGCGAGGCTTTATTTAAAGCGAATTGCGCCAGTTGCCATAAACCATTGGAAGATTATACAGGCCCGAAATTACAGGGTGCCAGAGAAAGAGAACCAAGCCCTGAATGGGCTGTAAAGTGGGTTAATAATGTTAATACCATGCTGGAAACCGATACTTATGCAAAAGGGTTGCTGGCTAAGTACAATGTAAGAATGACCAATTTTAATTTAAAAAAGGAAGAAATTGTAGCGATTTTAGATTATGCAGATGCTTATAAAGTTCCAACAGCCGTTCCAGGTGGAGCAGTAGGAGCCCCTGCCGAAGACAATTCTTTACTATTTGGAATTCTAACGCTTGTGTTAGCAGTTATTGCCCTAATATTATTACAGGTTAATAGCAGTCTCCGAAAATTGTCCGATCAGAAAGATGGTATTCTTCGTTCAGAACCAGTTCCTTTCTATCGTAACAAAAGTTATATTATGATGGTGATATTGGTATTGTTTTGCCTTGGTGGATATATGACTATTAATGCAGCAATAGGTTTGGGACGTATGAAAAATTACCAGCCTGAGCAGCCAATTTATTACTCTCATAAAGTACATGCGGGAACCAACCAAATCAATTGTTTGTACTGTCATGGTGGTTCACAGGATAGCAAACATGCTAACATTCCTTCTGTTAACGTATGTATGAATTGCCATATGGCGATTAAAGAATATAAAGGCGATGTAATAATTAAAGAAGACGGGAAGCAGCTAAATGGTACTGCTGAAATACAAAAATTATATCAATATGCAGGATGGAACCCGGATGCAAAAAAATATGATAAACCAGGTAAACCAATTGAATGGGTGAGAATTCACAATCTGCCAGACCATGTGTATTTTAACCATAGCCAGCACGTAAAGGTTGGTAAACAGCAGTGTCAAACCTGTCATGGTCCTATACAGGAAATGCCTGAAGTATATCAGTTTGCCGAATTAAGCATGGGTTGGTGTATTAATTGTCACAGAGAAAGCAAGGTAAATTTTTACAATAAAGAATCAGGCGAAGGCAATAAATTTTATAGCATTTACGAGAAATTTCACAAAGACATCAAAGCGGGTAAAATGGACAGTGTAACCGTTGAAAAGATTGGTGGCACAGAATGTCAGAAATGTCATTACTAATTAATGCAGTCAGTTAATTTAAAATGGTGCTTATTTACTAATGGAAAATAAAAGGAAAGCCTTCGACATTGTTTAAGATAAGAATAATAACAATTTATAAAAATTAGCGGATTAGAAATTAACTAATTAGCACATTTTAATAAGATATGAGTAATAAAAAGTATTGGCAAAATTTTGGAGAATTAAACGATTCAACCGCTTTTAAAAAATTGGCAAAAGATGAATTTAAAGAAGATTTGCTACCATTAGAAGACCTTGATGATGGTTTATTAAATGCCAAAACTCCACGCAGGGATTTCCTCAAATACTTAGGGTTTAGCACAGCAGCAGCTACTATTGCAGCAAGTTGTGAAATGCCGGTACGTAAAGCTGTACCTTATTTGCATAAACCAGACGATCTTATTCCGGGAGTTGCCAATTATTATGCCACTACCTATGTAAATGAGGGAGACATCACACCAGTAATTGTAAAGCAAAGAGATGGCAGGCCAATTAAAATAGAAGGTAATGAAGCTTCAGTTATTACTAATGGAGGAACAAGTGCTCAGGTTCAGGCTTCGGTTTTAGATTTGTATGATACAACCCGTTTGCGTTACCCAATGCAATCTGATGGAAAAGATTTTAAAGAAGTTACATCGTTTGATGCATTTGATAAATTAATTGCAACTGCAATGACAGGTACAGGTGGTAAACCGACTATTTTATTGACTTCTACCATAACATCACCTAGTACCCTTCAAATAATTACTGATTTTTTAGCAAAAAACCCCACCGGTAGTCGTCATATACAATATGATGCAGTGAGTTACAGCGGTATGATATTGG
>Ga0209512_1002231_pt1 | contig 21245 bp, 15 predicted proteins | sample frozenSSSSmetaG_FD_184142 | JGI IMG/M metagenome (GOLD analysis project Ga0209512, IMG submission 184142) | Glacier valley bacterial and archeal communities from Borup Fiord, Nunavut, Canada, to study Microbial Dark Matter (Phase II) -... | ecosystem: Environmental > Aquatic > Freshwater > Ice >...
AATTGACTTCTATTTTTGATTTTAGTTTAAAATAATTGATATTTAAATTATAATAGTTCATTAAAATGGGAGTGTTGAAAATCGTGGTCTCGCTTAGGTGGGCGGAGAGTAATGGCCCCAACTCTTACATCTACCGAAACGAAACGTTTTAACATTCACATGCCTCCTTTCACTTTCCCAGATATAAATCACCGAGATAAGGGACACCATTCTCTTCTGAATTCATATAATGAGATTGATGGCCTTTGAAAGGTGGTTGCTGTGATAGATACCACCACATAACGACAATCGCTTGACCACAAGATGGCTTCCCTTGACCAAATTTTGTCTGCCCCTTCGTCGAGCAGCGAGATTCATATCTTGACTTTAGTTATTCTCATTGTATCTGTTCTTTCTGCACTTGGGGCCGGATGGATCATCTTGAGTTTTTCCGTCAGTCTAGAACCCGATGCTATGGACCTGAATGTTCTGACAGAATTAGTTATTCGAACGCTTGAGATCGTTTCGGCATGAACTAATTCTGTGGGTAACCATATTGATTGCAGTCGCTGCTCGGTATCATCTAACATCAAAAGGGGACTTGCTATCAGCGACTTCTGGATGGCGATCAATTTCCTGTCATCGGCTTCAATGACTCTTGGTGGTCAAACCATAGGCGGCGAATCGCAAAAGACTTTTTGCAGCTTCAATGGGTTTATGATACAAGTTTTCGTGGTGCAAAGTATGTCATGGCCTGTCTGGAAATATCACATTTGCTTACCTCTATCCAGCCGACTACTGGGTTCTCACAATTGCTATCTGTACGTATCTGATTCTGGCGAGTCACAAGCGTCAATCAGCTTGGATTCAAGAACATAGAGCCATTATTTGGATTATCCCGTGGTTCTTTTCCATTCTCTGGGCAGCAGTAGGTTTAGCGGTAGTGGGTTACGGCAACATCGGTGTCTGTAAGTCTCCACACAATCCGTGCTTGATCCCAGAATCGAGATGCTGATGTACCCAGGGTGCTGGTTCACCAGCGACCGCATCCGCCTGCTTGTAAATTTCATTCCTAGATTCGCTATCATCGTCGCCATCCTCGCCCTCTACGGCCGCCTCTATTTCATCATCCACACAGCCCATAATCGATTTATGTCCTTCGACGAAGACGTCGTTGAGAGTCTACAGACCAACTCATCAGCAGCTAGAAGCGCGCAAGGAATATCTATGAGCATATTCTCTGGTGCGGACGCTCGTTGCGAGCGTAGCGAAAGAACGCTGCCTGTGCAGAGCCATGCAAGAACTGGAGGGACACCTCCGGCGTTGAAGAGGGTATGTCCACCTTCTGATTCCACTATGTTATCTATCATCGCTAATTCGAGATAGATATCATATCAAATGATGACGTACCCGCTTGTCTACATGCTCATCTGGACGGTCCCAGCTTCTGTGCGGATCTACCAAGCGTCAACGGGGAAACCGGCTTCTTTTGCCATTGCCACGGTTGATAAAGTGCGTGTTCTCTCTCGCCCTTCTAACGATCGATCTTGAGCTGATGTTATCTTAAACGCAGGCTTGTATTGTAATTCAGGGGTTCGCCGATGCCATGGTTTATGGGTTCAACGAACATACGTGGAAGTTGTGGCGAGGTGTTTTCAAGCGAGACAAGCCGGGTAAATGAACTAGAGAGCTCCAGATAAGTTGCAAAATAGGTGTAACATCCGTGGATTGCTTCGAAGCAAGAAAGGGTTGTCGTGTATGGAAGGGGACTAGAGTCACGAAGACTATTCTCAAGTGTGCACGTAACTATCACGTCTTATGTATTATGTGTAATATCATATATTGAATCGAGCATAACGCTCTTATCTTAAGAAAATAATACTATTGCTTATATAGAGGGACTGTGTGCCGGAAGATGCTGTTTGATGGAGGATATTGGTCTAGGATATAATCGTTGGTTTCGACAAACTGTACTCGGGTACAGTTGGTGACAGCAAACTGGGACACAACAGCAAAGATGGGACACGTCGGCAGATGCCGTTTGTATGGTAAAATATATGTAGATACTATTAATGAACATGCATCTATTAATGAATACTGTAACAATGCCGCTAGTACTTAATTATGACACGAAAATCTGTTTATAGGAGGCAATGGACTTTACTACTTAAAATCCTACTAGAAAAGGAGGTCACTTTAAGCTAGATATTCTATGTGAATGCATTAACACTTCGTATCTAGAAAATGCGACAGCGACAGCGACAAACAGCAAGAACAACAACCTAACAGCATGGAGGCCACAATAAGATCCTATTAGAGTCTTAAAATTAGGCAATTCAATGATATATTCAAAGATCATATGAGACTAGATATAGGGCTACGAAGGTAATGGTCTTTAAGGCCATAGCTGAGCTTAAACGGGTAGAGATTCCACGAAAGCTCATTGTTATAGGTAGCATTTGTATGTGATTTACTATATAAGTGACATCTGCCGAAGTGTCCCATCTTTGCTGTTGCGTCCCAGTTTGCTGTCACCAACCACCTCTGAGAGGTGGTTGGTCGCAACCAACGATTATGCATTCATTCGTATTTTGGAGCTCAATCCCAAGAACACGTGCGGACGGATGAGTAATCAATCCGAATTCTCAATATCGCTTTAAGGCTGGACAATAAAGCTAGGAAACACTTTCACAGTGTTGAACCCATACTATGGCATAATAATCTTAATATCAATATGCTAGGTTTTTGTTTTTAGTTGCAACGATGAATCGGAATGCTGTAAGTTATTGATCCCGCTTGTGATGATCTCAGAGGCCGGCGCTGTACTGACCAAGATTGCACCAGTGCGAGGAGTGCAGACATCGTAAATTCAAGGTGATCCTCTCATACATCATCTGACATCTACTATTTAGCTAAAATGAATAGTGCTCTAAAGAGCGCCCCTCATGTTCGCACTGCCGTAAACTGAGCAAGCCGTGTATTTATGCGGCCAAAGTCCAGCGGAGCCCTCTCACACGCGAGTAAGTAGTCCTCACGTATTTCATTAGGGCTTGGGATAACGTGGAATTAGATATGTCACATCTCTTGAAAACCGTCTGCAGAAGTTGGAAGCAAAATGCGCAGAACTACTGCCAGACGTCGATCTAGAGAAAGTCCTCTCTCCAGAGCCAGACCTTCCAGGCTGCAGCACCTGGGATCTCTCAAAAGAATCACACAAGTCATTTGATCCCTGGGCCGCTCGCCTTCCCGACCTCGCATCGCCTCCAGGCCATCCTGATGCATTCCCCCAGTATCCATCCGGCTTTGAGTGGAGAGAGCATGAGGATGCCGCTGATGTACTTACGGACGGCATGGCGTTTCTGTCTGTCAATCCTGAAGGGACCGGATATATGGGATCCTCTGCCAATGTGGCTTTGCTGAGATCTTTGCACAAAAATGGCTGGACGATTGACTCCTCCGTCTCCCAAGTTATGGACGCCTCCAACAGTGTCAAGCCTTCTCTCCGTGATGCCTGGATGTGGAGTGAGTTGACGCATGATGCGGACCTTGACCAGCTGATCAATTCACTTGTTGATTCTTATTTTCTTAATTTTCATACTCGGTATCCTATTGTTAATGAAGCGACATTTAGAGCTCAGATCAATGGGCTGGCTCCGAAACCAGACGGAGAAGCCTGGACTTTACTTCGACATGTCATAATTTCTATAGGCGGCTGGTTAAACGGGTTCGACACTAACGGGTTCGATGAACTGCTATACGCGAATACTCAAGGATGGAGTCAAAATCTCTTCATTTTATCATCTGGATCCCTGACGTTGGTTCAAGCTGTTGCACTTAAAGGCCACTTCACGCAGAGGCTAAACAATCCAAACACCGGCTGGAACTACTCTGGACTAGCTGTCAGAATGGCAATCAGTCTCGGTCTTCACCGAGAGTTCTCAGCATGGGATATTAGTGTCTTCGAGCGCGAAATCCGGCGACGGGTGGGTTGGTGCGTATTTTGTATGGACGCCGGTGCCTCTTCGACATTCGGACGACCAATTCTATGGCCGACGATGGGGGTGATGGATCTCAAGGTGCCCATGAATGTGGAAGACTCAACACTAGTACCGGGCACACTCGTTGCCCCAGAAGAGGCTCTCGGACCAACGATCTATTCCCATTTGATCTGGCAGATACAATTCCATCAGCTCACCAACTCGATGTATACCCGTCGGATGGCCTCATTTGAGTTGCCACCTGACGAGGTCCTCACGATGGATGCTAAGATCACGGCCTGGGAGAAGACGCTTCCGGAGTACTTTGTGTTTGGCTACAGCAATCCGGACGAGCCGGAATACATAACAACAGCGAGGTATCGACTCGCCTGGCGCCTCGGATGCTTTCGGATTATGCTTCTTACACCGCTTGTTCTCCGATGGGCTAGCGAGAAGTCTGCTGGCGCATTGTCTGCCAACGAAAATACAGAAGGAGCCAGAAAGTGCCGGCAGTTGTGCTTGAAGTATGCACATCTTACGGTTACCTACGTCGAGGCATACTTCAAGCTCAATATTTTCAATCCAATGCATGATTGGTATGCTATGTGAGTTTGATCATACTTTCTCATGTTCTTCAGCAGCTGATCAAGCCCAGCTACTATCTCTTCCAGGCCAGTCTCATGCCCGTGCTCGCCATCACGACCGAGCCCGAATCTCCGGACGCAGCCCCGTGGAGCGCAGACATCGAGACCGCAAAGAGGATTCTGGGCTCTGTTACTACGCATAGCTCTAAAGCGAGTAAATTCCTAGATGTCCTGAATCGCCTGTACTCTAGCTTGGATGAAATGGAGGGCTTTATGGAAACCATGCAGCACGAGGGAGGGGAGCTGATGGGGGTGATTTATGGGCAGATGCAGGGTGCATCGGAGAGTGATCAACCGTTTGTAGGACAAGCGGATCAGTTTTCCGAGTTTGGCCTGTGAGAAGCTCCTCTCTGGAATTGAACTATGGGAGGACGTACATCTCTGTTGTTAGGACAACTACAGACTCCTGATGTGACAAGAATTATGCAGGCTGCCCCTTTACTCCTCTTTGCAATCCGATAATGCCCACTTTGAGAATGCTCCAGCAGGTTTTCACAAGTACAAATAACTCTAAACATGAGGTTCAAGCCATTATAACCCGACAGATAGATACTTGACTTCCGAGCTCCCCTTCGATATCATTAAATATCCATTCAATCGGGATAACGTGAGTGGCATCTCCGCCAATCGATGTCCGTCCAGCTGGGCCGCCATGCACGACCCCAACCATCCTTGCCTTAAAGTCAAAACCCACCGATCTAGAATCTCCGCTTTTAGAAAATGGGCTCAAGCCCCGAAGGCGAGGCACAAAAATCTAGGTACGGATGCATTCTATGTATATCTGGCAGTCGGACCGGAGACCACCTGCTTGGGAAATGATCCACCCTGTCATCCGGCCGTATGCGATGATCCAAAGACAGCTTGCAAGATCGCATTTGCCCTCGTCTTGAATATCGCTCTGCTTAACTGCTGGATTAATAACCTCACTGAGAGGAACAATTGTCTTCGGCAGCGGAGCAAAAGTTTTGTCCTGCACTCGATCTTCTTCCTTAAGGCCTTTTTTTTTTTCAATGTCACTGTAGAGTTTGCATAAGACGCTGCTAAATTTATATTGGTTTAGACGATGAATGGCCTAGAATAGACTTAGTTTAGAAGCATGTTACATAGGAGGGAAGGTACTTGCCTTGTTGATTTGCCTAAGTCGACTCTGTTCCTCGAGCTCAACCTTAAATCATTCCATGTTAACTTCTCTTAACCCCAATCTTCAATCCCCATTTCTTCACACATAGTATCTAATGAAGCAGCATGACTCGAACCAAAATGGAGGTTGAAGCTCTGTGTCTTCTTTTTTCTTCTCTTCTAACTCCGACTTATCATAAATGTATTCTTCATACGCAGATTTCTTTGCACTATATATGTGTTCTCTAATAGACTCAGCCTAACCCTTTTGTCTAGCTTCCACATATGCAGTTCCGAGATGTTTTAGATCGATGCTGTTCTCATCTAGCGCATAATCATATTCTAGGACCGATTAAGCCTAACAGAGAAATCGCCTTCAGCCTTCTCAAACGATGCAAGCGGACCTCTAGATCTTCGTCAGTGAATGAAGATAATAATAAAAGTCGTTTATTAAATTTAGTTACTCTAATTACGGTTAAAGCTGCCAGCTATTTATCCACCCACTTTGAGTATCCATAGCTGCTAGCTCAAGTCGCCATGCTCGCTTTCCAATCCGTCGATGGATTCGACTCGTCAGTCGTGTTTTCGCCGCGCATGCTGGGCCTGGGGATATTCGGGAGATTGGTGCTCTTGTCCGCTGATCCCGACGTCTTTAGTATTGGTAGATGAGCTACTTAAGATGTCTGCACGGTCTTGGTATTGTGGTTCGTGTTGGATAAAGAGCGTGGTGCCTAGAAGCACCGGAGGATTCTCAACTTGATGAGAATCTTCATGTCATGCATGGATGGTTCCATGCATGTTTCCGTCGAGTCTTCGAGCCTTTGTCGCTGCCATCTATATTAAGGAATAGATGGCCCATAGCATAGTTGATCAATTAAGCACTTTCATTTTGCTTTTCTGATGTGTCTACTCCACTGTTTTGACTTTGGAGTTGGGGAAGGCTGAGCAGTAAAATATGGAATGATGCATGAAGTACTCAGGCAACAGTTTCTGCTTTTACTTATACATGCCTGTCCGTTACACGTTGACGATATCAGAAATCAAACTCGTTCATTCCTGCAAAATACAACTTGAGAATATGAAATCGCCGCGATTCACAACAGTTCCTGACCAAATCTTCCGGTCCGTGGGGAATTAAGACAGGAAAACAACTCGTCGGACTTTCGGAATGGAACAGTCTTTGAGTTGAGCACATCCCTCCGTACATCTTATCTAGCCCGCTATGAGACACTGGAAGTTGAGACCACCACTACAATAAAGCAAAATAACAGCCCCTTAAAGTACCAAGTTTAAACAAAGTCCTCTTGAATAATGCCCCCATAACCAAACCCACCCGACCAGACCCCTCACGCATCCAACAACCTCCTAACCGTCTCCCCCGCCCGTCTCAAACACTCTCCAAACCTCGTCGCCCGCCCATGCCCGCCCGTCAACGAAACATGCGCCCCCTCCTCCATCACATAATACGTCATCCAGAACATCCTCGTGTCCCTCAGGAAAAACCCGCTCTCGGGGCTCAGCCCATCCGTCGCCGAGCTCATGATCGCCGGCTCCAGCGTCCGCTGAAACAGCTCGTCCCCGAACAACCCCGGCGCCTGCTCCCCCTCCCGAACCGCCCTCTCCATCGCCCACAGCGTCCGCACGTACGCCTGTCCCCCGCCCGCCTTGCGTATCGTGTCGCTGTGGTCCCGCGCCGCCTCCAGCAGCGCCGTCTTGCGGTCCCGCAGCGCGATCGCCTCGTCGTTGGCGCGCGCGCAGAAGGACGCGACGAGCGGTGTCACCACTTGCACGATGTCCGGCCGTCCCTTGTGGTAGTGCGACATGGACACGGCCTCCCACGACGCCGGGTTGTGGCCCTCGTGCAAGTAGAACGAGGCTAGCTGGATCATGACGTCGAAGGTCCCTTTGATGGGGTAGCCGTGCGACATCAAGTACGACTTGCCGAAGGCGGTGTGCACGATGTCCACGTACTCGTTGTTGGCGGTGTCGGAGAGGAAGCGCTGGCGGACTTGCTGGATGCGCTCGTCGACCGAGGGGGTCGTGGTGCAGGTGAACTCGTGGAGGACTATGGCGCGGCTTGAGGTGTGCCCGTTGGGCTGCGGAGAGTGCGCCTCGAGCGCGTCTTTGATGGCGGTCTGGAGACGAGTCAGCGTCAGGGCGTCGATCATGGAGTGCTCCACGAAGGTGCCGGAGATTCCGTTGCTGCAGACGATGAACTCGAGGGATTTGTCGTTCCAGCGGTTGAAACCATCGCCTTGCATGAAGTGGGAGACGCGCTCGTTGGGGCCTTCGGGGGAGGCATCGTCGAGGTTGACTAGGAATGCTGCCTCGTTGATGACCTTGAGGTATTCCTTGTTGGCCTCACCCTGGGACTCGAGAATCTCGTAATACTACTCTGAAGTTAGTCGAAAGCTGTATAAATGGCGAAGGAATAGCCACGTACCTTTGCCCACTCATTCCGATCATCAGCCGTCAGGATCCCCACCCAGGAATCCTCCTTCTCCGTCTCTAGGATCTTCTCAAAAGTGGCCTTCAGCTTCTGATACGAGACATCGCAACCATCCTCCACAAGCGCAACCTTATAAATACGTCCACGATGTAGGGCAACCATGTAATTTAAATCACCGTCCTCATACTTCACCATCTCATCCAACCCCTGCTTCGGCAGACGCGTACTGTTGAAAAGCCAATCCCACAGATCCGTGCAGTTCGAACTGCCCATATACGTGATCCCCTCCCATTCTCCTGCCTCAAGCTCCTGCTTGCACCTGAACGCCGTCGCCGCGACGATCGCAGCGCGTTCCGCCTGCCCGTGCTGCACCTCCGTTATCGGGTGGACCGCGATGAAATTGCTGAACGGGCTGAGCGGGTTCTGGCGGCCCGTGTAACACATCTCGAGATACCAGTCCTCGATCCAATTCTCAACATCGGGATCGTTGGCGCGCGCTTCGAGGCGGGAGTAGATCTCTCGGCCGATGCCGTCGGGCCTCTTCAGGTCTTCGACCTTGTCGCAGAGGGACTGGAATTCCTCGCCTGTGACGAACGGGCGCGTGGTGTCGAGGTAGAGCTGGAGCAGGTCGTCGAGAGGCAGGAGCGGTTGCTTCTTGAGGTCTTTGTCCAGGCGACAGCATTTGAATGGATGGTTGGGAGCCACAGCCGTCTCCGTCGTGGCCCCATCTTCGGCAACTTGGCCGTCATCGCCGCCCAACCCTCCAAGGCTCTTATGAACCAGTTTCGATCTTGAGGCCGTCACTTGAGCCAATTTCGTGATGCTCAATGCATCCACGACCTCGGAAGTCTGAACAGCCGCGTGGAAGGTTCGAACCAGCCAATTCTTCAGCTCGATCGCCACAAGCGAATCAAGACCAAGCTCACCCAGCGGAGCCTCAAGATTGATCTCGTCCAACGGGCGCGTGCTGAACATCGAGAAGCGCTCCGCAACAGCCGTGATAATGATATCGACAACCTGCTCCGTCGTTTCGGCTTGACGGAGAGATTTCTCGACATCGATGAGGTTAGCAGATGCCTCATCCTCAGCCTCTTTGTTAGCACTAAGACGCGGAATATGGCTGAACATAGGATTGCTCAAGCCGAACTCGTCGTGAACTTCTTCCATCGACTGCCTGTCGAAGCCCGTCATGGTCTGGACGAGTCCGTCCGCAACAGCCTGCGGACTCATGGCATACTCGAACACCTTGTACAACTCGTCGAAAGACATCATGACAGAGCCTTGACGCATGAGCTCCTGCTGCCTCATTCCCAAAGACGTGATGGCTTCCGAGCCTTCAATAGCGCCGAGATTGATGGTAGTATACCTCGTCTTGGAGTCCGTCTTGCTCTGCGCGTAAGCATCCTGGAAGGCATTCCCAGCCGCATAATTCGCCTGGCCCGGCTTACCCAAGATGCCGGTGATGGAAGACAGCATGATGAAGAAATCCAAAGGCTCAGCCCCAAAGACCTCATCAAGGTAGTACGTGCCGTAAATCTTGGGCTTTGCGGCAGTCATGTACGCCTCGAAATCCATCTGCTCGAGCGGACGATCACGCAGCACCATGCCACCATTCACTACACCCTTGAACGGCGGAAGCGTCTTGCGGCAACGCGTGGCAATTTCTTGCATCGTGGCTTTATCTGTGATGTCGCATTTCTCAATGTGAAGCTCGCCTCCCATCGCGCGTATGTCGTCTTCCAACGCTCGCTGGAATTCGGGATCCAGCGTGCGGCGCGACAGCGTGACGATATGCCCAGCACCGTGGGCAGCCATGAGACGAGCCATCCTGCGTCCGAGATCACCCAGCCCGCCGGCAATGACGTAGGTGCCTTCTTTCTCGAGTTTCAGCGCAGGGGGTCGCGCTGAGATGACGGTCACCGGGGTATCACTTTCGGCTGTCACGACCACCTTTCCAGTGTGCTTCCGCGATTGGATGAGGCGGAACGCATCCTCAATATTCGTCATCGGAATAGTAGTGATGGGCTCGACCGCATGGAGAATGCCATCCTCGAACATTTTCAGCACAGTCTTCATGCGTTCCTGCATCTCGCCTGGGCGCAGCCTCTCCAGAACGGTGAGATCCACGGCCGAGAACGTGATGTGCTTGTCGAACGGCCACAGACTGATCTGGTTCTTCTTATAAATATCCGCCTTGCCAATCTCCACAAACGTGCCGAGCGCAGCCAGGACCGCCAGAGAATCATGGAGATACTCGCCCGACAGGGAATTCAGAACCACATCCACGCCCCTATCCGCTGTGAGGCGCAGTACTCCCTCCTTGAAGCTCCGCGTTCTGGTGGAGAAAATATGGCTCTCGGGAATCCCATACTTGTCCATGAGCAGCTGCTTCTTCGCCGTGCTGCCCACCGTCGCAAACACCTCCGCGCCAATATGCTGCGCTAGCATGATCGCAGACTGGCCCACACCGCCCGAAGCCGCATGGATGAGAATGGACTGCCCCTTCTTAAGGCGCGCAGACTCCACGATGCAGTGGTACGCGGTCAAGAAGATGACCGGGATTGACGCCCCGTCGCTGAACGACATCCAATCCGGAATCGTGTGCGCTAGATACCCCTTAACGCGGGCGCGGCTGCAGAAAGGCGACTCGCCGCGGCCGCAAAGTCGGTCTCCCACCTTGAAGCGGTGTTGAAGCGCAGAACCCACCTTGGTGACGATGCCGGAGCACTCACCTGCCATCTTGACGCCGGGAAGCATTTGTCCCATAGCGATGAAGACGTCTTTGAAGTTCACGCCGTAAGCCTTGGTTTCAACTTCAATCTCCTCTGGATGCAGGGGCAGAAGAGTGACTTCGTCATCGACGAAGCGGAGGCTACTGAGGAGACCCGGAGTCTCGACTTCGAGCTTTAGAGGACGATTAGACTGGTGGAAGAATCCTGTTTCGAGGCTCTGTTTCTTGACGGCTTTGTCAACCCAGGTATTGAATTGAATATCTGTTTGAATGCGGGGGACAAGCAGAGTATTGTCTTTGTAGGCATATTCGTACTCGGTTCCCTTGAGCGCTTCTGTTGGGGGACAGAAGGAGTTGACCAGCACGCCGGAAAGCGTGCGGACAAGGTGGGAGGAGTCGTTTGCGATGCTTTGCTGGACGTCGAAGGTCACGAGGTTCATTCCTCCATTTTCTCTGCGAACAACGCGTGCGATGCCGGAGATGGCGCCCTTGGCCGGGTCTCGACAGTTTGCTTGGTCATCTTGGGCACTGATCCATAGGACGGACTTTGCGGTAGTCAAGAAAGTTCGCCACTGTGTATAGCGCTCTTTCGAAGCATTAAGAAGGAGAGCATTCGGGGCGTCATCCACAACTACGTATATAGTGCCTGCTTCAGCTTGGGTGTATGAAGACCACTGCAAAGTGGATGTTTGCAGGCCTCTCCCTTCTAATGTTGTTGAAATAGAACTGACAAAGCTCTGATATGCAGGAGATGTGGCATCACAGATTATCTCGACCTTCGACGGGAGCACTGCATCTGTGACAGGTGCATCCAAAGCCTTTGACACAATCATCGAAGAACGGCCGGTCGGTCCCTCATGATCATGAGTGACAAACTCCACACCATTAAACGCATTCTGGGCCAGCGTCGCATCCCATTGGGCGTCAGAAACAAGGGGGCAGTCGGTGCGTCCATCTTCCGAAGCCCACCAGCCGGGGAGGGTTCCGAAGACGATGTTGATGGCGGCCGTGAGTCTCGTGAGCTCGATAAGCATCAACCTTCCACCGGGCTTCAGTAATTTCCGGACGTTCGACACCGTCTCGTCCAGAGAAGCTGTTGCGTGGAGAACATTCGAGGCGACTATGAAATCGTAAGCACCCGCCTCAAAGCCCTGCTTGATGGGATCTCGTGACACGTCAAGAGTCTTGAACTCCAAGTAGTCTTGCCACTCGTGAAGCAGAGCTTTGCCCTGCTCAAAGAAACCTGCCGAGATATCCGTGTAGTCGTAACGGTTTAACATCAGCCGTCCATCGCGTTGGAGAGACTTGATAAGCGGAAGCGTGGCACCACCAGTTCCAGCGCCAATCTCCAAGATTGTCATGTCTGGATTCTTGTGCGCCAAGAACGACAGGTACTCCACCGATTGAGTGTAATTGGGGACGATCAGCCCCTTGGAATAGAAATCTTGGAGGAGATTGTCCTGCAGCATCAGATCGAGGGAGTCGATCTCGCCACTGAGAATTGCTTGCAGGTTGCGCCCAATTCGCGCCACCATGACTCCTTCGACTCCAGCATCGATGGTCTCTTGTACAAGCTCCTCTTCTTGGGATGGAGTTAAATCGCCAATGAGATCCTGGAGGGTCTGTGACGTGGCGTACTTCAGCATCCACGCGTACAGCTTAACCAAATGAGGCTTTGTGATAGTGGCGCTACCCTCCTGCCCGAGCTGATCAACAGATCTACGAACGAACAGGGCCGCGGCTCTCTCGTTCAACCTCAACTCTTCTTGAGATGAAAGTTTGCGCTTGGGTGGAGATGCAAGCGTAGCCTCTTCCGGTGATTCAGCAAGTGCCTCCTCTTGCACACTTCCCAGATGCAGAGCGTCTGGCGTAAGGAAATTGACATCAGCCTTCCAGTTGATTCTATAGCTCATCTTTCGACTAAACGGCACACTAGAATCCTGATCAAGCTGAGACTCCCCCACACCCCTCAGCTGGCCACCCAGAACATTCGTCACGAGCGTCAGCGACTTATCCTCGTTCTCCTGGAACACCATGGTATTCATCGTTGCCGACTTCGGCTCCTCAGAAACCATCTGACTCGCGACGACCAACCTGGTGCCCGGCGCACTGCTCATATCAGCCGCAATCGTCACCTCGTCCATGGCCGTAGGCATGACCGGACCAGCACTGCAATGGCGCCTGTACAGCGGAATTCCCAAGTGACTGATTGCATCGAGGGTGACGGGGTGAAGAATATGTGGTCTCTGGTACTCCTTGGGCATCGACTTCGCGATATCAGGGATGGTGATGTTCGAAACGCCGCAGAAATTCCCCGGCTCGCCGCACAGCCGCGCACTGGTGACGTTGGCAAAGTGCGGGCCGAACACATTGCCATTTACTGAGAACTCGCTGTAAAGCAAGTCCTGGTCGAGCTCGGTCGTGCAGGAGTCTTGCATGCCCTTCAGCTTGGACAGCGCTGCAGCGTGTTGGAAGTCCTCCTCGCGCCTGCCTTCGACCTCGTCCACCGCGGTGACGAACTCGGCTTTAATGAGGCCGGAGCAGTGCTCGCTCCAGGTGCCTTCGGGGGATAGAGATAGGATGCGGAAGATCTCCCACGAGTTGCGGTCATTGATGTTCTTCACCGGGCGAAGGGTCATCTGAATCTCGACTTCAGAGGGGAGGCCATCAGGACGGATGTCAGGAATGACGACTGATTTGGAGAACGAGACGTTGCGCATGATGAATTTAGAGATCATGCTTGTGATTCCCCGGTCCGCAGTTATCTGGCGTACGCCTTCGAGTGCCATGCAGAGGTAAGCTGCACCAGGGTAGATAATGAAGCCATCGACCTGGTGATCGCGCAACCACGGGAGCGTCTTGATGTCGAGGATATTTCTCCAGCTCGGCTCGTGTATCGTGCTATTGACGACTCGGAGGCCTAACAAGTCATGATACGGGTGGGCTCTCAAACGGTGGTCCTTGCTCAAAAACGACTCGTTCCAGTACTTGGAAGAGTGGTCCCAAGGGTACGGTGACAGATCGCTGATTGTCCTAGTGGGCTTTCCCGATGCGTGCAAAGCAATCGCTTTCTCCAAATCGACCGCGTAGCCGTTCTCAAACAACTGGCCAGCTGCAGCAAGGACGGTTTGAAGGGCATTTTGCCCTCTCAGCAGACTAGGTGCATAGCTGTACTTGAACTTGTCATTCTTCAGCCCGGTAATTGTCTGTCTCGTGGGACCAGCCAGGGCGCTATGAGGTCCTAGTTCAATAAACAGGTGAACGGGAAGTCCAGTGGAGGCACCGGCCGAAGAGCTTGCCAGTCCCGCCTTGCATATTTGCTGCAATGCGTCACTGAAGCGCACCTTGGACACCAAATTCTCCACCCAATAGGACGGTCCAAAGCCTGAACTTCTCTCGATTCCAGAGACCGAAGAAAAGAATCGCACATGCGAACGAGGGATACCCGCCTTAATGTGGGCGATGGAACGGAGATACTCATCAGACACCTTCTTCATGTGGTGAGAGTGGTAGGCAGTGTCAACCTTCAGTTTCCTGTTAAAGATAGACTCTGCGTCGAGAAGCTCTTTGAGCTCATCAATTGCAGGCTCATCACCGGAAATGGTAGTGTTCTCGCCGCTGTTAACGCAACCAACCGAAATCAGGCCGCGCCTCGTCTGCTCAATGTATTTAGCGACGTCCACCTCTCCGAGCCCGACCGCCATCATCGAGCCTTTTGCGGTAGAGACGCGCTTAGCGGCCTCAGATAGGAATCCACGACGATAGGAGATCTCCAAGGCAGCCTCGTGCGTCAATATTCCAGCAGCATAAGCAGCCGAGATCTCACCACTGCTATGACCGAGCACAGCTTGTGGATGGATGTCTAGACTGGCAAGCAGGTCAACGAGAGCTATCTGAATAGCTGTGCAAGCGGGTTGGGCGATTTCGCTTTGCCCGATGCGAGATTCATCTTCGTCTTTCAGAAGCTCTTCAACAACGCTCAGATCCGAGCCAAGGTCTTTGAGGATCTGATCAGATTTGACCAGTGACGCTTTGAAATCGGATTTCGTCGCGATAAGTTCTCGGCCCATGCCAAACCATTGAGCACCTTGGCCTGTGAAGAGGAAGACCAGGGGAATATTCATGGAGATCTTCATGGTTCTTATCTTCGGGCTCAAGACGGAGATCAAGTCTTCCTTTGTTGTAGCGACCAGGCAGTTTCTCCAGTTCATTAGAGTCCTGCACGTTGCGAGAGTGGTTGCCAGATCTTGAAGGTCGTCGTCTGTGCGTTCTGGTGCTGAGACCCAGCGAAGCAGGTTCTCACCCATCGCACGCAGCGAGTCTTCTGACCTGGCTGTCAGAACCAAGAGTTTGGGCGTAGGCGCGCTGCTGCTGTTCAAAGCTGGAGGCGGTACTTTAGTGCCGTTGGTGCCATTCACACCATTCGTCTTCGAGACTCCATTGGTTCCGTTCGTTGCATGTCCCTTGATGCCATTTGTCCCGTTGGAAACGCTGACAGCAATGCCTTCAACTTCCGGGGACGAATGTCCATTTGCATACCCATTCTGGATTGTCTGTGGCGCAGCCTCCAAAATGATATGCGCATTCGTGCCGCCGTACCCAAAGCTATTCACGGAGACGCGAGGCGTGCCATACACAGGCAATGGCGTCATCTCCTTGAGAATCTTGATCTTGCGCTCCTCGAGACGTAGGTTCTTTTTGGGATTCTCGAAATCGAGGTTTGGTGGAATCATGCCATGCTTCAGGATAAGCACGGCCTTCAGCAAACCAGCGACTCCGCTAGAGGCCTCCAGATGGCCGATATTGGATTTGATAGATCCGACATAGAGTTCTGTGTCTCTGTCACCTTCACGAGTAAAGACTCGCGCAATGGATGTAATCTCAGCATTGTCGCCTAGAAGAAGAATTGATTAGTGAGTATCTGAGCAAGCATTGGGCTAGATAATTAACTCACCAGCTTATGTTCCAGTGCCGTGCGCTTCAACATAGCCGGTCTCGAAAGGATCAAGGCCTGCTCCGTGATACACTTTGCGCATTAGCTCTTCCTGGGCATCCTCATTAGGAAGCGATATGCCGATTGTCTTTCCGTCTTGGTTAAGACCCGAGTTGCGGATGATGGCGTGGACAGGATCTCCATCAGCGATAGCATCATCCAGACGCTTTAGGATCAATGTTGCAACGCCTTCTCCGCGAGCATAGCCTTGGCCACGGCTATCAAAGACATAGCATTTGCCATCCGGATTTGTCATTCTAATATCTTTGGTTAGCAGGCGAAAAGGCTTCGTCTCAGAATCTGACATACCCGACCATACTCATCGGCACCATTTGATCGGGAGTCAGAAGCAGTTGTGTTCCACCCACAATCGCCATCCTCGACTCCCCTGTCCTCAGCCCTTGGCAGGCCTGATGAATTGCAACCATACTCCCCGAGCAACCGGTGTCAATGGTCATGGACGGGCCTTTCAGGTCAAACAGATAAGAAATTCTATTGCTAACAATCGCCTCTCCCGTCCCAATCATGTGCAACTTTGGAACATGTGAAAGATCCTTAAACGTCATCCTATCGTAATCTCGTGCATAGACGCCCATGAACACACTCGTGTCCGAGCCTTTGATCTTCTGAAGAGGGATTCCCGCATTCTCAAGCGCCTCATATGTGGTCTCCAAAAGGATCCGCTGCTGCGGGTCCATGGTGTGTGCCTCGGGAGCGTGGACGCCGAAGAATCGTGCATCGAAGGCGGCGATGTCTTGTTGGAGGAAATAGCTGTGGCGGGAGTTGATGGCTTCCTTGGCTTCGGGGTCCGGGTGGAAGAAGGAGTCCTTGTTCCAGCGGTCGTCTGGTACCTCGCAGCGACCACTGCGGCCCTCTGTGAGCATCTCCCATAGTTCCTCGGGACTGTGAGCGCCGCCGGGGAGACGACATCCCATGCCAATGATGGCGATCGGAACTGTGAGATCGGCAGCCATGGTGATGTTGGTGGTATGGAATGGGAGAGAAGTCTATGAAAAGTGAGGTCAGTGGAGATGTGGAGGGAGGTGTGAAGGTGGAGTCTCGAAAAGCACATACACCAAGAACAGGCTTGGAATGCAGATTTAAATGGCAGCAGTCCAGGTCTAAAGTAACGAAGCATCTTCGAGCTTGCTTATCTCCTGCCTCGTCGTCTCGTCTCCGTCTTCGTCTTCGTAAATGGGGCCGTTCGTGAGCAATCCGATAGTGGCAGGGTTGACAGAGGGGCCCCGCGTCGCCCCTGATCCAAAAGAGACGCAGACGGCAAACATGATGTCCCATCTGATGCAATGCACGCATGGCTGATAGTAGGAGAGAGAGTGCAGACCTTCGGGCGTACGGTCCAGAATGATTCTCGAAGGATTCGGCTGAGATGGAAGGTCGAGCTTCGCAGAGACGTGGAAATAGACATATGCATCAGATGGGAGAATGGTAGGAGAGCCAGGGCAGCGTCAAGGGGCGCAGTATAGAGTGGCCAAGGGGTAAAAGGAAGAACCCGTGATGAAATGACAATAGATAGAAATATAGAAATGAGAGGAATGAGGTACTCTGAGAGTCGGCCGCGCTTGTTTCGTAGTCTCGTATGTACGTACATGAGCTTGCATGGCCTTGATCTTGACCTTGGCCTTGAAGGTTGAAGATTGAAGACTGAAGATTAAAGATTGAAGTTCATCCTGGAAATAGTAAGCCGGCGGACATAAGAGGTAGTAGTGACTTTGGATAAAGTGCAGGGTCAGGTGGTCTACCGCCTGCAGCAGGCTCCTGCACGTGTGTACGTACCTATGTATCTTTGTACAGGTAGCAACGGACCGCCTTGCCGTCCCCCGTTTCCCGTCAGCTCTCAGGGGATCTGCATATCATCATGTCATCATGTCATCCAGCGTAGCAGCGTAGCCATCGGGAAGATTCTCGGGAAGGATTCTCGGCGGAGATGCTCGGGGAGGATTCCCGGCGAGGTCAGATATCTAGATGTTGAAGGCTGGAGCTGGCAGGAAGGAAAGCGTTGCGGTGGACGGCGGGTGGTGGACGGTGGACGGTGGAGGGTCGATATCGCTTCACAGACGCGTCAGAGCGCGCCTCTTCTCTTGGAGGCCGCGTCTCCATGTTTAATTTAAGATGATGATATTATTGCCTGCAATAATAGGATTAGGTTTATTTTTTATATTTTATATTTTATAGTTTTTTGTTAATATGTTTTAATTAAATTAAGAGCCTTAAGGTTGTGTTCTCACGTGTTGGTGATTCTTTCTGCTGCAGCGGATGTATCTCGAGTCGCGACACAGTAACAGACACAGTAACAGTAACAGTAACAGTAACAGTAACAGTAACAGTAAGCGGAACGTGAGGCTCCATGTGGCCTATGTACAGAACTAGTGCATGCATATACAATAAATACATCTCATAAATACAACTTTATCCTTGTTTTAACAATATTGGTATACATATTATATCCATAGTATCCGGTTATATGTATATATAATATATCCAACGTCTGTGCAAATTAAGCGCCGGCTACAATACAACGGCTAAAAAGGCTAATTGAACCTTTCAACAATGCAATAGCCTCATTTTATACCCGCCTGCTTTTATAACAGAGCCTCATCGACCCGGCTATATACCAATAATACCAATAATACCAGTAACCAATCACTAATCAAAACCACCTCGACGCCATGCATACCCTATACGGTTATACCCTGTGCAGCCTTCACGTCTGAGCCAATCTGCCATGGCATACACAGTAAATGGGTAAACGGAAGCACCAAGCTCTCGGGAAGCATCCAATATGTCTGCGACAGCTCTGCATCACTGCAGCTCCTGGATTTGCGCCAGCTGAGAAGATGCAATAGCTGCGACGTTCATACTAGGATGAGTATATATAGTGCTTACACTCTAGTCTGCGGTATAGAGTAGAGAGTGTACAGTCACAAAACAAGATAGAAGGATACCCCAGATCCTCCAAGGGAAACAGCCATGTCCCAGTTTGGCTCATCCGGGACATCTCATTCTCCAGGATCCCTCCCTCCCAGCCGGGATCCCCATCTCAGATGCGACGTCCCCATTCCCGGCGCTTCGCGTTTATGACGGACCTCCCGCACGACACCCATCCCATCTCCACAGTCATCTCAACAGCTCTCGCGACGGAAGCAGGCCCGCCCAGCCTGCACGGCTTACCGAGCGCGGGAACGGCTGCCATCATCGCCGATCGGTGAGGTGACGGACAGGCTGACAGACAGTTCAGCCCCCGACTCCTCACTCCTCGAGTCGTCGACCACCGCCGTATCATCAGGGATCCCGCCGCCCTGCTATTGCGTCGGTCCGAGTGCAATTCCAACAGTCCAACAGTTGGGCTGTCGCGTCGCCTTTATATATTATACAACACGCGACTCGGAGACTGGAGCCACGTCTCCGCAATCGAATGTGCGGGGATGGCTATGTGTTTGTGGGGAGCGTCGTTAGGCATGACTGAGTGATGCATGGCGCTGCGTTTTTCGATCAATACAGACACTGTATACAGTATATGCCTCTGACACTCGATCTTGGGGTTGGGGGCAGCACCCATGCTTTAAAGACTATCCACGCCCCTTTCCCTTCTCCATGCCAGCAATGACTTGAAGGATTCCATCCCAAAGCCGCCACTGTCGCGCTTCGACGCTTTGACTTCTTTCGTTCAGTGACGCAACTTCCTCTCTCATCCTGCGTCCACAGTGCGGACAAGAAATCAAGAAGGAAAGGCCTCAATCCCTCAACATGTCTCTCTCTCTCCTCGTGCGCGAAGTCCCCGCGGGCTACATCCCCGGCTTCGTCTGCGACCTCTCCACCTGCGACGTCCACATCTGGGGCTTCGTCAAATACGTGCCCTCCTTCGCCGGCAACCTCTTCTTCCTGCTCCTCGTCTACGTCTTCGCCCTCGCCCAGATCTGGCTCGGCATCAAGTTCCGCACCGCCTCCATCTGCCTCTGCATGCTCGCCGGCCTCGGCATGGAGTCCACGGGCTACATCGGCCGGCTGCTTCTCAACCAGAACCCCTTCCTGCGCGGCTGGTTCCTCATGTATCTGATCTGTCTCACCGTCGGCCCCGTCTTCTTCGCCGCCGCCATCTACCTGTGCCTCGGCCGCATCGTCGTCGTCTACGGGCAGGAGATTAGCCGCTGGAAGCCGCGCACGTACACCTTGGTCTTCTTGGGCTGCGACGTCGTCAGCCTGGTGGTCCAGGGAGTCGGGGGAACAGTCGCGTCCGTCGCGCCGTTGGAGAATCAAAATCAGGTTGGCGCGCCTCCCACCCAGTCCTGCTCGCGGACTGCGCACTAACCCGACTCCTGCGCAGATTGACATCGGCACGAATGTCCTCGTCGCCGGCCTCGCCTTCCAAGTCGCCTCCCTCTCCGCCTTCGCCGTCATCTCCGCCGACTTCGCCCTGCGCGTCTACAAGAACAGGCATCATCTGAACCCCGCCCACGCCGACATCTACAACTCCCGCAAATTCAAGATCTTCCTCGGAGGTACGTTCCATGCCCCCTGCCTCCCCCCCGCGCTCCTTATGTATCCCCCCATCCCCGCCCTAGAACACCATCTAATCATCTGCCGCACCCAGCCCTCACCCTCTCCACCATCTGCATCTTCACGCGCTCCGTCTTCCGCGTCGCCGAGCTCTCGTCGGGCTTCACGGGCGCCCTGGCCAACGACGAGGTCTCCTTCATGGTGCTCGACGGCGTCATGGTCATGCTCGCCTGCGCCGCCTTCAGCGCCGTGCATCCGGGCTTCGGCTTCGGCAGGGCCGGCTGGGCCCCCGCGAGCTATCCGTTCTTCGATAAGCCGGACGGCGGGGTGACGGAGGGGAGGGCGGAGGAGGCGGGCGAGAAGGGCGAGAAGGGAGAGAAGGTCCAGGGGAGTGAGGACAGCGAGATGGGGAGTCGAGAGGTGTCGTAGGTTGCTGGCTGGCTGGCTGGCAGGGGCAGGGACGATGGATGGAGGGGGGCCGGTGATGGTGGGTTTACCTTGGGGTTTGGTTATGGGATATACTAGGAAGGAAGGGAGATGGGAAAATAGTTCAACCGCCGCATAATTTATATATATACCTTGCTTGTGAGGTTGGTTATTGTTCGCTTAAATAATTCTTGGGTTGTACGTCTGAATCTCTTTCGCGAAAAGGTCGTTCAGCTTTGTTGCAATGGTTAATAGCCTACACACCCGCAATATCATCGTGACAGATGTCTTCAGCGCCTCTTCCCTTCACAATCTCCAAAGTTAGTCTTCTGGTCCTCTTCATTCTGAAAAGGAGACATTTGGCATCCTCAAATCGACGTGCCGCTATTGCTGTGTCCCCCCCCCCCCCCCC
>Ga0209512_1002232_pt1 | contig 21228 bp, 15 predicted proteins | sample frozenSSSSmetaG_FD_184142 | JGI IMG/M metagenome (GOLD analysis project Ga0209512, IMG submission 184142) | Glacier valley bacterial and archeal communities from Borup Fiord, Nunavut, Canada, to study Microbial Dark Matter (Phase II) -... | ecosystem: Environmental > Aquatic > Freshwater > Ice >...
TTCAAATATTTTTGTTGTTTGTCGCTAATAATTTATTACAAGAGAAAGCTCTCCTCTAAAAAAATTTGGCAAACAAAAGTAGATTTAATTTCCAATCAAGAGCGGGCAGCCCGAAAAGTTTACAAATTGATAATATTGAGATCAGTTTTCCCAGCTTCTGTAAATATCAAAGTTTGAATACCGGTTCTTTAACGGGGGAAAATTGCAGATCATTTAAATTTTCTTTTCCTAATTTCAGCAGCCGTTCACGTTCAACATCTTCGCGTGACTTACTCGTAGTTACGAAATAGACACCTGCAAAAATCAAAATAGCGGATAATGGTTTGCCCCATGAAAAAATATCCTGCCCCCACATAATTGCAATATACGAAGCAACAAGTGGTTGCAAATAATTATACATACCAATGGTCGTCGGACGGATTTGTTTTTGGGCAATTGGAATCAATAAATAGGTGATAAAGGTGGCTCCAACCAACAAGTAGACATAACTACTCCAGGCAGCAGAGGTTCCTTCAGTAAAAATTCTTGCCGTAAATACATCTTTATAACCGAATGGTAAAAACATAAGAGCAGAGAATAAAAACATCCATTTCATAATGGTGACAGAGCTATAGCGCTTTGAAATTCCTCGCGTCACCACGAGAAAGAAGGCATATGAAAGACTACTGACGACACACAATAAGTCACCGATCATTGAAGCTTCGCGACCGGAGCTTGAAACTTCGGATGTTAAAATCATTGATAGGACGCCAACCAAACCAATAATCACACCTCCCGCTTTTTTAAATGTAATTGGCTCTTTCAGAATGAAAAACGAGATAATCATTGCCAGAATCGGGGTGATTGTAATCACGATGGAAGCATTGGTTGCTGAGGTCATTTGTAATCCGGAGATAAACGCAGCCTGGTTAAGCCCAACCCCTAAAAGCGACCCAAGGAAAAGGGTTCCCATATCTTTTCGGGTTACCTTTTCTGATTTAAGAAACAACGAAAGCATCCAAAAAGCCATAGCGCCGAAGGCAAAACGGGAATATGTCAAACCCAATGGACTCATCCAGTCGGGCATCAGGTTCTTTGATAGGGGAATATTCACTCCAAAAATCAGTGAAGTAAATAACATGGCCACATGACCTCTTATTTTTTCTTTATTCATTATTCAATTCTCAATTTATCGCGGGTAATGACAACTTCTTCAATAAAGGAGTAATACCGTAATTTGTTTTTCAAAGAGTGGTAAATCCCGGTCATGCAAGTTGGCGGCAAAGTTATAAAAAACAAGGAATAAGCATTTTCCGGAGATAGAATTAGCCTGTTAACCCTATAAGTGTTAATCATTATTTAAGAAACAGAAAGGGATAAGTGTGTTACCTATCCCTTTCTGTCAAAAACCTATTCACTATCTATTCACTCACAAAAACCAGTTTGTCATCCTTCACATCGATTGCAACCGGATGACCGGCCGTCACTTTTCCCGCAAGAATATCTTTCGACAAATCGTTCAGCAGGTATTTCTGCATCATTCGTTTTACAGGACGTGCCCCAAACTGAGGATCAAAACCTGCCTCCGCAATCCAATCAACGGCAGCATCAGTAATCGTCGTCTCATATCCACTCTTCTTTAACCGCTCTGCAACCAATGCAAACTGCAACCGCACAATCTGGTAGATTTCATTACGACTTAATGGCGTAAACATGATGATCTCGTCGATCCTGTTCAGAAATTCGGGCCGGATTGTTTGTTTGAGCAATTCGAACAACTCAGTCCTTAAATCTTCAACCACCTTCGCCCTGTTACTTTCGGTGAGATGAGCAAACCTTTCACGAATGACTTGTGAACCTATGTTCGAGGTCATGATGATGATCGTATTTTTGAAATTGACAGTCCGCCCTTTATTGTCGGTAAGTCGGCCATCATCAAGCACCTGGAGTAAAACGTTGAAAATATCGGGATGTGCTTTTTCGATTTCATCAAACAGCACTACCGAGTAAGGTTTCCGCCTGACAGCTTCGGTCAATTGTCCGCCTTCCTCATATCCGACATATCCCGGAGGCGATCCGATTAACCGTGTAACAGAAAATTTCTCCTGGTATTCCGACATGTCAATACGCGTCAGCATATTTTCGTCGTCGAACAAGTATTCGGCCAAGGCTTTCGCAAGTTCAGTCTTACCCACACCGGTGGTTCCCAGAAAGATAAACGATCCAATTGGCCTTTTGTCATCCTGCAAACCCGCACGCGAACGTCGTACAGCATCCGAAACAGCAGCAATTGCCTCATCCTGACCAATTACACGTAAATGCAACTCATCTTCAAGGTGAAGAAGTTTTTCACGCTCGCTCTGGAGCATTTTCTTGACAGGAATCCCTGTCCAACGTGCAACCACATCGGCAATATCTTCACTATCGACCTCCTCTTTTATCAGCGATTTACCAGCTTGGAGCTGAACAAGTTCCGCCTGCAAATTAGCGATTACCTTTTCTGCTTCCTTTATTTTACCATATCGAATTTCGGCAACACGACCATATTCACCCTGACGTTCAGCCTGATCAGCTTGCATCTTAAGGTCCTCAATCAATAGCTTCTCATTCTGTACAGCTTCAATTGCCCCTTTTTCGGCCTGCCACGACGCCCTGTATTTCGTTTGATCTGCCTTTAAGTTGGCAATTTCCTCTTCCAATTTTTCAAGCTTGGATGTATCATTTTCGCGCTGAATAGCAGCGCGTTCAATCTCAAGCTGTGTCAGTTTACGATCAATCTCATCAAGACCCTCGGGGAGCGAATCCATCTCCATCCTGAGTTTTGCAGCGGCTTCATCCATCAGGTCAATTGCCTTATCAGGAAGAAACCGATCGGTGATGTAGCGTTGCGAAAGTTCAACAGCTGCGATAATTGCATCATCTTTGATCCGCACTTTGTGATGATTTTCATATCGTTCCTTCAATCCACGAAGAATTGAGATCGCATCTAATGTTGTTGGCTCGTCAACCATTACCAATTGGAAACGACGTTCCAGCGCTTTATCTTTCTCGAAATATTTTTGATACTCACTTAAAGTAGTTGCTCCTACTGCGCGCAATTCTCCGCGAGCCAAAGCTGGCTTGAGGATATTGGCAGCATCCATTGCACCTTCGCCTTTTCCGGCACCTACCAGCGTATGAATCTCATCTATAAAAAGAATCACATTTCCTTCCGCCTGAATCACCTCATTGATAACGGCTTTCAAACGTTCTTCAAATTCACCCTTGTATTTCGCACCGGCAATCAACGCCCCCATATCAAGCGAGAAAACCTGTTTGTCTTTCAAATTTTCAGGAACATCACCCCTGACGATCCTTTGTGCCAAACCCTCAACGATAGCCGTTTTACCTGTTCCCGGTTCTCCGATCAGGATCGGATTATTTTTTGTGCGTCGCGACAAGATCTGCAAAACGCGGCGAATCTCTTCGTCGCGACCGATTACAGGATCGAGCTTGCCTAACTTCGCCCGTTCATTCAGATTCACAGCGAAACGATTCAACGAGTTAAAGGTATCCTCAGCCGTCTGGCTATCGACCTTAGAACCTTTACGCAGTGCTTTAATCGCTTCATCAAGTTCTTTGTGACTTATTCCATTATCCTTCATCAACCGGCTAACCGAATCACTTCCATCCAGAAGTCCCAGCAACAAATGTTCGACCGAAACATATTGGTCGCCCATTTTCTGTGAAATCGAAACGGCCTTTTGCACTGCCGAATTGGCCGCTGACGAAAGGTAGGATTCACCACCTGTGACTTTAGGATAACTTACAATAATTTTGTCGAGTGCTGCATTGAATATCAAAACATTAACGCCCAATTTCTTTAACAGGAAACCGGTTACACTCTCGGCATTAACCATCAACCCTTTTAGGAGGTGTCCTGTTTCAATGGCCTGCTGATTATTCCCCTCGGCAATTTTAACTGCCTGATTTACGGCCTCCTGCGCTTTGATTGTGAAATTGTCAAAATTCATAACTTTGATTTTTTATGTTTTCCTTCTAACGATATCCCATTCAGAATTAGCTGGAATGAGAGAATCAGACGAGGTTACTCAAAACGCCTGCCAATACTGATTATCAGACAATTTGGCACCAAAAATCTTTCAAATATGAAATATTGGCACAATTGCAAAGAAAAAAAAATGAAAAACACTTGCGTTATACGGGCTCATTTCATATATTTGTACGTATAAACCTTTTTGCGATGGATACTAAATTGACGTTAAAACTTGATAAGGCAGTGATTGAAAGAGCGAAAGAATATGCATTATCAAACAATAGAAGTTTGTCAAGAATTATTGAATCATATCTTCAATCATTAACAATTAAAGAAGATTCAATAAATAACAAAACTGACATTGAGATTTCACCTTTTGTGAGGAGTATGTCTTCAGGTATTCAAATACCAGCTGATTTGGATTATAAGAATGATTATTCAAACTATCTGACAGAAAAGTACAAATGAAGACTAAACTCTTTATTGACACCAATATAATGTTGGATTTATTAGGAGAGCGAATACCATTTTATAATTCAATTGCAAAGATTGCGACTCTTGCAGATAAAAGCCAGGTTACGTTGGTCGCTTCTGCATTGTCGTATGCAACTGTGAGTTATTTTTTAACAAAATTTGAAAATACAGAAAAAGCGAAAGACAAACTGAGGAAGTTTAAGATTATTTCAGAGATTTGTGACCTTGATGAAGTAATAATTGAAAAAGGACTTAATTCAAACTTTTCCGATTTTGAGGACTCATTACAATATTTTAGTGCTTTAAAATCAAATTGCAGTATCTTGGTTACAAGAAATGGGAAGGATTTTAAAGAATCACAAATTCCGGTAATGACTGCAGATGAGTATTTAATGAGTATCAGGAAAAAAGGCATCTGACAACAATCACAACTGATTATTCATCGAATTATTAACAATACATTATTCACTTACCCTCCCTGCAATACCTGTCAACATATTAACAGCTTTTCGTATCGTTTTGATTTCATTGAAATTGATGCTTAGTTTCCCTTTCCCTTCTTTTACGCGGCATTTCGATGGGTTTTGCACAATCCACTGCATCAGTTTTTGAAAATGAACCGTTTGGTAGTAATTCGATGCGGGATCGGATGGCATGTAGCAAATCATCTTCGATTCTTTAAGAATAATTCGTTCGATATTCAGTGATATGGCAATCCATCTTAAACGGACAACATCAATCAGCTCGCGCGAAGCTTCAGGAATAGGCCCGAAACGGTCAATAAGTCCTTTTTCAAATAGTTGAACCATCGTTTCGTTTTCCATATTGTCCAGTTCGCGGTAAAGCAACATCCGCTCCGAAACGCTCGAGATGTACTCATCAGGAAATAACAATTGCAGGTCAGTGTCAATATTACAGTCGTTTACATAGCTCAGATCGAGAAAAGCGCCCGAAGCCTCAGCATTTTCATCCTGAAAAAGATCCTGAAATTCGCCCGACTTCAACTCCATCATTGCTTCGTTCAATATACGATGGTAAGCCTCAAAACCAATATCTGCGATAAATCCGCTCTGTTCGCCACCAAGTAAATTTCCTGCACCGCGAATATCAAGGTCTTGCATTGCAATGCTGAAACCACTTCCAATTTCGGAGAACTCCTCAATGGCCTGCAAACGTCGGCGGGCATCGGCTGACATCGCATTTAAAGGCGGTGCCAACAAATAACAGAACGCTTTTTTATTCGACCGGCCAACGCGTCCGCGTAACTGGTGAAGTTCACTCAATCCAAAATTCTGGGCGTTATTGATAATGATCGTGTTGGTGTTCGGGATATCCAACCCGGATTCGATAATTGTGGTTGCAATAAGCACATCAAAATCGCCGTTCACAAAGTCGAACATCACCTTTTCAAGCTTGTTGCCTTCCATCTGACCATGACCAACTACAGTCCGGGCTCCAGGACAAAGCTGGTTAATCAACAGTTCAATTTCATAGATATTCGAAACCCTGTTGTTTATAAAGAAAGCCTGTCCGCCGCGGGCAATCTCGTAACTGATCGCATCGCGAATAATCTCTTCATCAAATACACTCACCTCTGTATTAATAGGATATCGGTTCGGTGGCGGGGTATTAATGATGGAGAGGTCACGCGCACCCATCAGCGAAAATTGCAGCGTTCGTGGAATTGGTGTCGCGGTCAGTGTCAACGTATCGACATTTGCTTTCAACTGTTTCAATTTCTCTTTGACCGAAACTCCAAAATGTTGCTCCTCATCGATGATAAGAAGACCAAGATCCTTGAATTTCACATCCTTACCAATCAGCTTGTGGGTACCAATAATAATATCAACTTTTCCTTCACTCAATTCCTTAAGGACATTCTTTACATCACCTGAGTTTCGCAGTCGGCTAATATATTGCACATTACAAGGAAAATCTCTTAATCGTTCCTTAAACGTTTTATAATGTTGCAATGCCAGAATTGTTGTGGGGACCAATACTGCCACCTGTTTGCTGTCTGCTACGGCTTTGAAAGCTGCGCGGATCGCCACCTCGGTCTTGCCAAATCCAACATCACCACAAACCAGTCGATCCATGGGCATCGGTTTCTCCATATCTTCCTTGATGGAATAGGTTGCCTTCAATTGATCGGGGGTATCTTCATAAATAAAGCTCGCCTCCAACTCTTCCTGAAGGTACGAATCAGCTGAAAAAGCAAACCCGTTCTCCATCTTTCGTTTGGCATACAGCGCAATCAATTCGCGGGCAATATCCTTAACCTTATTTTTGGTTTTTGTTTTAAGATTCTGCCATGCTGCTGTACCTAATTTATTGATTGTTGGCTCCTGTCCTTCTTTTCCTTTGTATTTTGCAATGCGATGTAACGAATGAATACTAACCAGCAATGAATCGTTATCCCTGTATGTCAATCGTATTGCCTCCTGAATTTTGCCATTGACCTCCGTCTTTACGAGACCCGCAAATTTTCCAACGCCATGATCGATATGAACGACAAAATCACCCGGGTGGAGCTTACTCAGCTCCTTGATCGTTATTGCCTGACGTGACGATTTTTTTGAACGTAACTTAAAACGGTGATACCGCTCGAAAATCTGGTGATCGGTATAACAGCAGATTTTCAGATCATGATCTATAAATCCCTCATTAATAGCAAATAATAGACTGTCTATTTTTTGAGGATCACCTTTGTCATCAAAAATAGCATGAAGTCGCTCGATCTGCTTGGGACTTGAGGTCAGGAGAATATTTCTGTATCCTTTTTGACGGTTCGATTTGAGGTTCTGACCCAACAAATCGAAGTTTTTATTAAATACAGGCTGTTTAGACGTATTGAAAATGAATTCATCCGCAGAATTAAAATAGTTAGCCGACCCATATTCGACACAGGTAAAAGCAGTTATCCCACTCTTGAATTCCTTGCCGGAGATGACCAGATCCGCAATCTCTGCATCGCTAAACTTCTCGGATGCTTCCTGGTGCAATTGCTTAATCTGACCAGAAACATAGGTAAAGCTTTTGGCTGCAACCACCATCTTTTTATCCAAAAAATCAAAGATAGAAACCCGTTTTTCGTCTTGCAACCCTTCCTGGATATTCGGAATTATTGAGATTCTGGTCAGTGTCTCTTTCGAAATTTGGTCTTCGATATCAAAAGTTCTGATCGAATCAACCTCATCACCAAAGAAGTCAATCCGGTAAGGATCTTCGTTCGAGAACGAGAAGATGTCGATGATCGATCCCCGAAGGGAGTATTGTCCGGGTTCGTAAACGAATTCAACCCGCTCAAATCCATACTCGTACAGCACCTCATTTATAAATGAGATGGAGAGTTTTTCACCTTTCCGTATGTGAAGCGTATTTTTTGCGAGTCCCGTTCCCGAGATCACTTTCTCCATGATTGCCTCCGGATAAGTGATTACCATGTAACCCGTTTCGTTAAGCGCCAGTTTATTCAGTACTTCAGTTCTGAAAATAATATTCTCGCTCTCAATTCTTTCATAGACAAAACTACGACGGTACGAAGACGGAAAAAACAATACGTTTTCCTCGAGACCCAATGCGTTGAGATCATCATAAAAGTAAGCAGCCTCCTCCCGATCGCTTAAAATGACAATTGTACTAAACGGATTGATCTGATAGGCAGCATTTAATACGATGGCAGAAGATGATCCGGTTAATCCTTTGAGCGAAATTTTTGCGGCACCAGATTCAGCAATCTTTTCGCGCAACCCGATTACAGAGGGGTGAGTGGTGTAATATTTGAGCAGTTCCTTGAGTTCCAATATCGATATTTTTCGGACAACCGCCAAAATTACGAAAATATCGGAATTATATCGTTGAAATATTTGCCACAATTGTTATCCTCTAACAACTAACCTGATACATCATTAGGTAAATGCATATCCACAAGTTTCACCAATTCCATTAATGTTCTCAGGTTTCTGGTTGTCGCCTTAACTTTCAATTTATTTTCAAAAAAATTATTGTTCAACTTTGTTTTGCCGTAACCATTTGGGAAAAAAAGGTATACAGTTCTCTCAGTAATGAAATACCTATCTGGCAAATAAGAGGAATTTCCAATGCTTTCAACATATTGTTTTTCGGGAACCTTTGATAAAAATGTAAAGTGGAGTTTCGAAATATCTTCCTCTGGTTCTTTCAAAAATGGATTTCGGGCTAAGATGTCTTTCAATTCTGAAACTTCTCTCACGAAAACCGGAACATTAAATGTAAATCGGTTAAATATTCCGTCCGAAATTAGCAACTCCAATTCTTCCAACTTTGTTTCAACGCTTTGAAAGACAACATTTCCACTTTGGATGTAGGTTTTAACGTTCAGAAAACCCAAACATTCATACATTTCCTTCAAAGAATCTATTTTGATAAGATTCTTTCCGCTAACGTTAATTCCTCTTAATATCGAAATATAAGTTTTCATTTTATTGATTAAACGGTTTTCAAATAGTATTTGTACAGACAATAACTTTATCATTGACTATTACAAACCTACGAAACCGATTCACAATTGCCAAAATAAATATTCGAAATAATCTCTAATTCAATCATTTGCCAATTAAACAGTTATATAACATCGAAAATAAAACTTAAAATTTAAACTTTTAATCATTTCTGGCAGAATTTTTGTTTGCGATTATGTGTACAACTAAAATTGTAAGTCATGAAAACTTCATTAAAGTACGGAAAGATCAAATACAACATACTGCCTTTTATATTTTTAGCAATACTAATGAGCCTTTCAATCAATGGGAAAGCTCAGTCGGAGAATCAAACCACACTATTGCAAATGATTGATGAAGATCGCACCACTGTTGACGCAATTGCAGGTTACGACGAAAACGTTCAACGCGACATTCTTCAGGTTGCGCAGACTCCGGAGGTGCTTAACCAAATTGAAGCGTTACAAAATAGATCGAAGAATCAGTTCAGGGCAATTATCGATGACTACGACCGTGATGCACAGGCCGCGTTTTACGAAATGGCTCGTTATCCAAACCTTATCTCCGACCTGGTAAAAGACGGAAAACCTTCCTCTTCAGAAGTCACTCGTATTGTTTCGAACTATCCCACAGATATTCATGAAGCAGCAAAAAAATATGCGCGGATGTATTTTGAGGCTCTTCGTCGCATTGACCAGCTAAACAGCGAAATAGATGGTGCATTTCAATCATACCTCGAGCCTTACGATCCAGAGACCCGCGAAAGTGTAAATACGTTGCTTGCTTACCCTGAGATCGTTTCTATTCTTGTTGAAGATAAAGACTTTACAACTCTCATGGGAGCAGTATATAGGGAAGATCCGAAATGGATTGAAGGTAATCTGAACAGAATTTCGAAGGAACTGGCAGAACAAAACAAAGAAGATTTAGATGCCTATAAGAATCAGATACAGAACGATCCTGAAGCTTACAACGAAATGCTCAATGCATCGGAAAAATTTGCAAAAGAAAATAATGAATTAAGATATGAAAGTTCTTCAGAGCCTGTTGTAGAGGTGAGGGTCATCAATAGTTATCCTTACTGGTTTGGGTATCCATACTGGTATTCAGATTCTTATTGGAGACCACGTCCATTTTATTATCATACAGGCTTTTACAGAAATAACTATGGTAATGTCGTATTTGTCGGGCTTCCATCCTATCACTTCATACATTGGCAATCATATTATCACCCAACGCTGTTCCCCCATTTATCGTATAATTATTACAGCTACTACCAAAATCATTATGTGAATCGTTATAGAGACTCACATCGTCCGATTTCGCATCATGGGTTTTACAGATCAATTGAATCAAACGTGATTAACAATCCGAGGGTCAATAATGCTAATCTTCAAAAAATTGATCATCAGAGAGGTAATAATATTGTCCGTCGACCAAACACAATGGAATCCAGTTCTAAAAGAAGAGGCAATTCAGTAACTACAAGACAACGCGAATATTCAAATGCACGACAGGGAGCTGGAACAAGCGGTACGGTAAACCGCCGTGGAAATGAATCAATAAACCGGGGTGGAAATGGACAAAGAAGTTTTGAAAGACCAGGTGGAACAGTCAATAAAAGAGAATATAATACAGTAAATCCCGTAAGATCTGAAGGTTCTGTAAACAGAAGAGGTTCGGGAGTTGGTAACGGTACAATTCGGAAGGAATCAGCCCCTGCAAGTACCAATCGAAGTGGAACATCTACCGAAAGACCACGCCAACAGTCAGCATCTGACAATGCAGGGAGCAGAGCCGCATCAGGTCGAAATGCTTCACAATATGAAAGATCTTCTGCCCCGCAAAGAAAAGAGGCAACGCAGCCTCAACAAAGATCTGCAGCACCAGAACGAGCAGCCAGCAAGTCCCAACAACGCGAAAGCAGAGCAACCAATACGCAATCATCAAATAGAAGAGAGGCGCGTGAAAACAATTCGTCGAATCCAACTAAATCTTCTCAAAACGTCAACAAAGAAAGAGGAAATGGAAGACAACGATAGATCAATTAGTTACAATTAAAATAATGTATAATTTAAATTTTACCGCTATGAAAATTAATTTTTTAAAAACAATTTTACCAGTCATGTTGGTAATTGTAATGGCCGGCTGCGCCAGTATTAAAGTGAGTTCCGACTACGATCGGAAAGCTGACTTCACGAAATACAAAACATTCAATTTCAGCAAAGAAGTTGATAAGGTAACGTTGAATGATTTAAACCGACGCAGGCTGAAAGATGCCATTACTAAAGAGATGCAGACCAAAGGTTTTCAGGTTTCTGAAACTCCCGATGTTTTGGTAAATGCTTTTGTAAAAGGCAAAACCAAATATTCCGCCACAGCGAACACCAATTACAATGGCGGAATGTACTATCGTGGCTGGGGTTCGTCCAACACCTATGTTGATGTAAACAAATCAGTTGAAGGAACCCTTTTCATTGATGTGATCGACGTTCAGGAAAAATCGATGGTTTGGGAAGGTGTTGCTGAAGGACTTGTAAACCCGCGCACCGAAACGAGGGAAGATCAAATCAATAGCGTTGTAGGCATGATTTTTAAGAATTTTCCGCGATAAGCTTAAATTGATAATTTATGAAAAAGGCCGGAAACTAATTCCGGCCTTTTCTGTTTACTTTTTAATATGTTGCTCTATTGGGTTAAAATCTTCGGATGCATTATATGCTTAATTTTCCTAATTTTGCACCGCTTTAATTTTTAATTTTATGACAGAAAAGAAACTTCCTTTTACAAAAGAAGCATTAGAAAAAATAATCGAAAAGTACCCAACTCCTTTTCATATCTACGACGAAAAAGGGATGCGTTCGTATGCCAAAAGGTTTGTAAAGGCATTTGCCTGGAATGAAGGGTTTAAAGAATACTATGCAATTAAAGCTGCTCCGAATCCGTATCTTATGAAGATACTTCGAAATGAGGGATTTGGAATCGATTGCAGTTCCATTGCCGAACTTGAATTAGCAGAGCGGATCGGAATGCGAGGCGAAGAAATCATGTTTACTTCGAATGATACCCCTGCTGAAGAGTTCCAAAAGGCAATGAAATTAGGAGCCGTTATCAATCTTGACGACATTGCTCATATTCAATATCTTGACGAAAATATTGGATTACCCGAACTTGTTTGTTGTCGGTACAATCCTGGTTCACTAAAAGAGGGAAATGCAATTATCGGACATCCGGAAGAAGCAAAATATGGTTTTACGAGAAGTCAGCTTTTCGAAGGCTACCAAATGTTGATTGACAAAGGGGTCAAACGTTTCGGAATCCATACAATGGTGGCATCCAATGAACTCGACCCAGACTACTTTGCAGGAACGGCTCAGATTCTCTTTGAACTGATTGCCGACCTCTCGAAAAAATTGAATATCACCTTCGAATTTGCCAATCTTGGCGGAGGAATCGGAATTCCTTACAAACCAGAACAGGTGGAGGTAAACCTGGAAAAAATGAGTGAAGGGATCAGAATCAATTACGAAAAATACATCCTTGGAAATGGGCTGAAACCGATCAAACTTTACTTTGAATCGGGACGCGCAATCACAGGACCTTTTGGTTTTCTGGTGAGTAAGGTACTTCACATCAAAAATACGTACAAAAAATATGCGGGTCTTGATTCGTGTATGGCTGATTTGATGAGACCTGCGCTATATGGTTCCTATCATCACATTACAGTGCCCGGCAAGGAAGATTCAGCCACAAAAATCATGTACGATGTGACAGGTTCACTTTGCGAAAACAACGACAAATTTGCCATTAACAGGGTTTTACCGAAATTAGTTTCTGGTGATATTGTTGTTATTCACGACACAGGTGCGCATGGGCATTCTATGGGGTTCAACTATAATGGAAAGCTTCGTTCTGCTGAATTATTAATTCGCGAAAATGGTGAAGTCATTCAGATAAGGAGAGCCGAAACTGTCACTGATTATTTTGCAACACTTGATTTCAACGGAATACCCGGATTTAAGGTATAAACCACCCTTATTAAAAAACAAATTATCTACTGATGAAAGTTTGCGGTTTTAGTTTTGTAAAAAACGCAGTGAAATTCGACTATCCTATAGTTGAAGCCATTACATCGATTTTACCAGTCTGCGATAAATTTATTGTGGCTGTTGGCGACTGTAATGATGGTTCAAGGGAGTTGATCGAATCGATTGGTTCCGATAAAATTGAAATCATTGATACAGTTTGGGATCCATCATTGCGCGAACGAGGTCGGGTACTCGCGTCTGAAACCAATAAAGCGTTTGACTTTATCCCCGCCGAATACGATTGGTGTTTCTACATTCAGGGAGATGAAGTGGTTCACGAAAAGTACTTACCAGGAATTGTACTTTCGATGAAAAAATACCTGGATATCAAAGCAGTAGACGGACTGATTATGCACTACACGCACTTTTATGGCACCTTTGATTACTACGCAGATTCGAGACGCTGGTACAGGAGCGAGATTCGTATTGTCAGGAACAACAAAGAGATCAGGTCGTGGAACGATGCGCAGGGATTTCGCTGGAAAAATGCGAAAAAATTGACCGGCGTTTTTATTGACGCCACCATGTATCATTATGGATGGGTAAGACCACCAAAACTGATGATGAATAAGTTAGAAGGATCAAAGCAATACTGGTCGGTCGACTCGAAGCATATCAAGACGATAGAACAGGAATCCGACGAATTCAAATATGAGGAAGGAATTGATAGCCTCAAACAATTCAGAGGTGAACATCCTAAAGTAATGCAGGCTCGCATTGATGCCCTAAACTGGCATCCGGAACTCTCAACTAAAAAGAAAAAATTTAACGTCCGATATTACTTGTTGTACTATTTTGAAAAATTGTTCAACTACCGTCCATTCGAGAATAAACACTTTATTGAATACAAAGAATCATGAGCATGAGTTTTGTCGATGATATCGTAAAAGCAGTCGAGGTACTTCGTTCAGGTGGAATCATCCTGTATCCTACTGACACCATTTGGGGAATTGGTTGTGACGCAACAAACGTTGCAGCTGTTAAACGTATCTATGAAATTAAACAACGACAGGATGCAAAGAGTATGCTTATTTTGATGGAAAACCCGAACTTACTCAACTCCTACATTTCTGAAGTTCCCGAAATTGCGTGGGAGCTGATCGAAGTTGCCGATACCCCGCTTACCATTATCTATCCTGGTGCTAAAAACTTGGCGGCTAACTTATTAGCCAATGATGGAAGTATTGGGATCAGAATTACGAATGAAGCCTTCACGCAGCAATTGATTCAACGTTTCCGGAAACCAGTGGTTTCAACTTCTGCAAATATCAGCGGACAAAAATCGCCTCAGAATTTTGACGAAATCAGTGAAGAAATTAAGAAATCAGTTGATTATACCGTTAAGTTTCGTCAGGATGATCTGTCGAAGTCGGCCCCATCGGGTATTATAAAACTTGGCGTGGGTGGCCAGGTTGAAGTTATACGTCAATAAATTTGGCAGCTGGCAAAAAGATACAAGTACCTAATTGCCAGCCGCCAGTATCATCCTATTTTTCTTCCTTTACCTTACCAGAACCCGCGATACTGGATTCAACTGAAGGATTTCCGCGGTAAACGACATTGCCTGATCCTGCAAGCTTGACGACCAAATTCCTGGTTGAATTTACCCAGCAATTCCCCGATCCTACAATTTTAACATATACACTTTCAGCCGGAAATTCAATTGCTTTTACATTGCCAGAACCGGAAACAGTCGCTTTAAGTTCAGTTGCATCCTGTTTTCCGAAGAGATGAATATTTCCAGAACCCGAAAGTGTGGCAGAAACCTTTTCAGCTTTGATATCAGCCAATTTAATATCACCACTTCCGCTAATTGTTGCTTCCAAAATTCGGGATTCAATTTTTCCATCAGAAAAAATTGATCCTGATCCGGAGATAACCAGTGCATCAATTTGCGGCATTGTTAAATAAATATCAACCGAACCAGGTGTCCACTTGCTAAACCAGGAGTCATTAGGATACCTGATCACCAATGTCCTGCCTTTTACCTCTGTAATTAGCTTGTCAAGGGTGGCCTCTTTACCTTTCACTTCCACCGATTGCGTGTTCCCTTGTTTCAAATGAACATCGGCTCCAATCCTCAACGAGATCTCAGTGAAAGCAGTAACTTCCCTCTTTTGGCTTGTCTGAGCGACAAGTAACTGTGTTCCGGTAATTACCAGAATTGCAATTAATGTAATTAATCGTGATTTCATGATAAAGTAATTGAGTTAATAAATTATTATTGAGCACGTTCTTGCGAGACGCTCCCTGATTCAACCGAGCCTTGTCTCCTATTTCCAAATTAAATACTTATAATAAGGACGCACAAACAAGCTGAAAGTTGCAATATCATCAAAATATTTTAATCGAGGTATATTTCGATTAGCCCATTGGGGCAATCGAGGTGCATTTCCCGCTTTTCATCATCAACCGAGGTGATGACCTCGTCAGAAAGTGGAATCATGATTTCGGCACGCGGATGATCAACCGTAATAACCAGGTTACCCGAAAAATCATCCACCCGGCTGATCAGTCCAATATCCCCAAATTTCGCATCGAAAATCCGCATACCAATCAAAGTTGAAGCGATTCCCTCATCTTCAGAATCGATTACCGCATGATCGAAAGCATAAACTTTGCATCCAACCATATCTTTTGCTTTTGAAAGCGTGTCAACAAACTCAAGTTTGCAAATGGCACTTTCGTCGGTTCGGAAATTTAATCCGTCATTTTCAATATGGTATGGAACCAGTCCGCCATCGACTTCTACGAAAAGAAATTCAAGCTCTTCAATCGTTTCTTCGTACTCTTTTTCGAATACTAAAATGACATCACCTTTAAGTCCATGTGGTTTCTGAATGTAACCGACCTCTACACAGTCTTCCTTATTTATTTGAATCATAGTAAAATACAAATAATGAAATACAAAGATATAAAAAAAGGGTGATGGTTAAAATAACCATCGCCCTTTGTACTTTTTTCAGCTAATTGCTGCAAAAAAACTTTTCAGTTTTAAGCTTCTTCAGTTGGTTCGGCTACTTCAGCCTCCGCTTCTGGTTCATCTTCTTTTACCGGTTTCACGATAAGAGCAGCGGCAGCAGCAGCATTTTTCTTGGCAATTTCAGCAATACGGGTCTCATTCACCTTTGTTTCAGCTACAAGACGTTTTTTCATGTCTTCGTTGAATCCGGCTGTAAGACCATCTTTTTTTGCCTGAACTGCATTTTCTTTTTCTTTCATCCATGCATCAAACCTTTTATCGGCTTCAGCAAGATCAAAAGCTCCTTTTTTCACACCTTCTAAAAGGTGCTTTTTCATCATTACCCCCTTGTGCGACAATATTGTGCGACAAGTATCGGTAGGCTGGGCGCCATTGTTAAGCCATTCAATGGCTTTATCAAAATTAAGATCGATGGTGGCAGGATTAGAATTTGGATTGTAAGAACCAATCCTTTCAATAAACCTGCCATCTCGTGGCGACCTGCTGTTTGCTACCACAATGTGGTAATAAGCATGTTGTTTGCGACCATGCCTTGCCAAACGAATCTTTACTGACATAACGTTTTACGTTAAAATTTATAATTTTTATTTGCGGGGCAAAGATACAATATTATTCGGTACTAAAAATAGTTGTCTTATTTTCAATTCGTATTCGTTTAAACAACGAACAGATCAATAGTACAGAATGAAATCATCACCATCAAAGCCATTTAATATTGGGGGGAATTAATTTCAGCGTTCGCACGCAACTGTTCCAAACGAAGAGGCGTCTTACTAAAAGTTGTTTGGCTTTACACCGAATTGAGGTAAATAAACAGATTTGCTTAACTTTGCTTTGCATTTTTGCAAGGAAAAATAACGGTTAAAAGATGGAAACCATTTTAAATTGTCATTAATTAATAAACTATTACAAATGAAAAAAGCACATTTATTAACACTGATAGCTCTGATTATGTTGGGCTTATCAGGATGCGAAAAAGCAAAAGTCACGAATGAGGCATCTGCAGATGTTTTCGTGAAAGCAATTAAAAACGCTCAGGGAGCAACTGTTTATACCGTAATCCATTCGGTATTTTCCTATAATGCAATGAAAAGCGTTAGTGTTACATCACCAGGTGGTGCAACTTTGCAGTTGACCAATTTTGAAAATGGAGGTAATTCCTTTTTTAACGAACCAGCAGCTACTGATTATTCAACAACTCCCCCAACTGCCGGTGCCTACACCTACCTCGTAAAATTCAATGACGGAGAAGAAATAACCTACACCAATTCATTGGCAACCGCTACTCTTCTGCCAGCCAATATTACTTCGTTGGCAAAAACAGCAGCTGGTGACTCTGTTTACATCAAATGGGATGCAATTGCAACCGTAAACTTTTACCAGTTAGAAATTTTGAGAGGAACTACACAGATTTATTATTCAGATAAATTCTATGATAATAGTTCTCCTAAAAAAGCAAACCTAAGAACTGGATTTCGTTTAAATGACTTAACCTCTGGTGGTACCGGTACTTTTACTTTCAATTTAAATGGATTGCTATACGAGACAACTGCTTATGATTACTTACAGGCAATTAGCACCGCAACAAAAGACATTGCGCTTTAATCGAAATCATTTGAATCATGGTCATTTTATTCAAATATTGAGAAAGATGTCAATTACGTTTTTCAAATACAAATGACTGGTTTAATTCCAGTCTTGACGAAAAGAAGGATTCCGCACGGGTTTCCTTCTTTTTTTTTATTGAGTAGACCCTTCAATTGAAGATTTTGCCTTATCCTATTTATATCCCTTCATTTCAACAATTTGCATCTAACATTCAATAGTTATCAACACCTGAATGGATTCGGTTTAAATTTTCTATTTTTAACCGTGCCACAAAATGCACGATCGGGAAACGGCATTCCCATTCATTCAAAAGGTTTTAACTATGGTATCATTTACCCATCTTCATGTCCACAGTCAATATTCAATCCTCGACGGTGCGGCTGCAGTATCAGATTTGGTAAAAAAAGCAAAAAAGGACGGTATGACTGCCCTTGCGCTCACCGATCATGGCAATATGTTCGGGATCAAAGAGTTTCATGAAACATGCAAAAAATTTGACATAAAGCCTATTCTTGGCGTTGAAACCTATGTGGCTTCGAGGGGAATCCATTTCAAAGACAAAAGCGAAAAAGAAGATCGGTCGGGAGACCACTTGATTTTACTGGCCAAGAATGAGAAAGGCTATCGCAATCTATTGAAATTAGTTACGTTGGCCAATACGGAAGGGTTCTACTACAAACCCCGGATTGATAAAAATCTTCTCGAAAAATACAGCGAAGGATTAATTGTATCGTCAGCATGTATTGGCGGCGAAATTCCTCAATGCATTCTGAAAGGAGATTTGCCTGGAGCAGAAGAGGCTATAAAGTGGTTTCAGAGCATTTTTAAAGAAGATTTTTATCTCGAAGTACAGCGTCATAAAACAACCGATCCGCAACTACCTACTGATGTTTACGAAAGTCAGGTAATTGTAAACAAGGAACTGATCCGGCTTGGCGAAAAGTTTGGTGTAAAAGTGATAGCAACAAACGACAGTCATTTCACAAACGGCGAAGATGCAGACGCACACGACCTTCTTATTTGTTTAAATACAGGAAAAGATCTCGATGATCCTTCACGAATGCGGTATACGAAGCAGGAGTGGTTAAAGACAACAGCCGAGATGAATCTTTTATTTGGCGATTTACCCAACACGCTTGCCAACACACAGAATATCACTGATAAAATCGAATTCTTTGAACTCGACTCTGATCCGATTATGCCTGAATTTCCAATTCCCACAAGTTTCGGAACAATGGAGGAATACAGGAAAAAGTTCTCAGAAGCTGATATGATCGAGGAGTTTAAGAATGCTCCGAAAAAATCTGAAGGCTACGAACATGCCTTAAGGGTGAAGTTCGAATGTGACTATCTGACCTTTCTTGTATACGAGGGCGCCACATCCCGATATGGTGAAGTGCTTGATAAAGAGGTGAAAGAACGGATCGAATTTGAACTTGACACGATAAAATCGATGGGCTTTCCGGGATATTTCCTTATTGTACAGGACTTTATAGCGGCAGCCCGTGGAATGCAGGTAATCGTCGGTCCTGGCCGTGGTTCTGCTGCCGGATCAGTTGTGGCTTATTGTACAGGAATTACCAATGTCGATCCGATCAAGCATGATCTCCTTTTCGAACGGTTCCTTAATCCCGACAGGATATCGATGCCTGATATTGACATCGATTTTGATGATGACGGTCGCCAGAAAGTGCTCGATTGGGTAAAAGAAAAATATAGCCGCGAGAATGTTGCACATATTTGCACCTTCGGAACAATGGCAGCGAAGATGGCAATCAGGGATGTGTCGCGGGTGCTGAAACTGCCACTCGCCGAAGCCGACAGGCTTGCAAAAATGGTTCCCGAAACTCCAAAGATAACCCTTGCAAAAGCCTATATTGAAGTCCCGTTGCTTGAAGCCGAAAGGAAATCGACTAACCCATTAATCGTCAAAACATTAAAATATGCCGAAACGCTCGAAGGCTGTATCCGGCAATTTGGTGTTCATGCCTGTGGAATTCTGATTGGAAGAGATAAGCTCGACAATCACATTCCATTAATGCCTACAAAGGATGAAGATCTGCTGACAACCCAGTACGACGGGCATTTTGTGGAATCGATCGGATTGTTAAAGATGGACTTTCTTGGACTGAAAACCCTTTCTATCATAAAGGATTGCCTTGAAAACATACACCTTTCTCAGAAAATAGATCTCGATATTGATAAAATCCCGTTCGATGACAAAAAGACTTTCGAGCTTTTTAGCAACGGGAACACAACAGCGATATTCCAGTTCGAGTCGCCCGGAATGAAAAAATGGTTGCGCTTATTGCAACCGAGTCGTTTTGAAGATCTTGTGGCCATGAATGCCCTTTACAGACCAGGCCCGATGGACTACATTCCAAAGTATGTAAACAGGAAAATGGGACGTGAGGAGATTGTTTATGATCACCCCATCATGGAACAGTTTTTATCTGATACTTATGGAATTACAGTTTACCAGGAACAGGTGATGCTTCAATCGCGTGCGTTGGGTCTGTTTACACGAGGTGAATCCGACTCACTGCGTAAAGCGATGGGGAAAAAGAATTTGCCGATGATGGAGAAGCTGAAAGCAAAATTCATCGAAGGTTGCAAAAGCAATCCCCTTTTCCTTGAAGGTTGTAAAACAGTTGGCAAATCAACTGATAACCTGATTGATAAAATATGGAAAGACTGGGAAGCCTTCACCCAATATGCCTTTAACAAGTCACACTCGGTCTGTTATGCCTACATCGCTTACCAAACCGGATATCTGAAAGCCAACTATCCTTCGGAGTTTATGGCGGCGGTATTAAGTTGCAACCTTACCAATGCAGACAAGATCTCCATCTTCATGGATGAGAGCAAGCACATGGGATTAGCAGTTTTAGGTCCCGATGTGAACGAATCGCGCTCTAAATTCTTCGTCAACAAAAGCGGCGGACTTCGGTTTGGATTATCTGCCATTAAAGGCGTTGGTGCCGGTGCAGTGGCTGATATCGTGAACGAAAGAGATGCGAACGGAGATTTTAAATCAATATTCGACTTTGTAGAAAGAGTTAATTTACAGACCATTAATAAGAAGAATCTCGAATCTCTCGCAATGGCAGGAGGCTTCGACAGCTTCGAAAATATACATCGGGCACAATACTTTGGCGATGCAGGCGATGGAAACTCCTTTATCGAGTCATTGATCAAATACGGAAACCGGATTCAAAGTGACAAACAGTCATCGATGGCGTCGCTATTTGGTGGATTTCAAACGATTGAGGTTAAATTACCAACGATACCTAATGTCCCCGAGTGGCCCAAAATTGTGGCCCTCGAAAAAGAGAAAAATCTGATCGGTATCTATCTTTCATCGCATCCACTCGATGACTATACCCTGGAAATAAAAAGCTTCTGCACAAAAGACATCAACCTTTCAATGCTCAACAGCGAAATGGAAACGCTCAAAAACCGCGATCTAACCTTTGCAGGGATTGTAACTGAAGTACAGGAAGGGTTTACAAAAAATGGAAAACCATTTTCATCACTTATTTTAACCGATTATACCGATTCATATAAGATGATGTTCTTTGG
>Ga0209512_1002235_pt1 | contig 21224 bp, 23 predicted proteins | sample frozenSSSSmetaG_FD_184142 | JGI IMG/M metagenome (GOLD analysis project Ga0209512, IMG submission 184142) | Glacier valley bacterial and archeal communities from Borup Fiord, Nunavut, Canada, to study Microbial Dark Matter (Phase II) -... | ecosystem: Environmental > Aquatic > Freshwater > Ice >...
AGAATGCTTTAACCAAAGAAGATAAGAAAAATAATAAAAGTTTAGCATGTAATAGAGTATTAAATGAAAATGTTATCGGTATGTTAAAGCGTTTTAAAATAATTGCTGATAAATATCGAAATAGACGTAAAAGATTTGGTCTTAGGTTCAATTTAATTGCTGGTTTATATAATTGGGAACTTCATAAATGAGTTTCGAAAGAGGTCTATTGACTCAAGATATAGCCCTATAATTCAACAAATAGTAAATTTTATGCAAAGAAAAATATTCCAAATAATCTCTATTTTCTTATCTTCAATATTGTTAACATCTTGCGCTCGCGACTTATCTAGTAGCGTTTATACAAGTGATGCGACTATGAATCTAACTCTTGAAGGTGAAATTATATCAGCGCGTGAAGTTAGAATCAAAGAAGGCGACAGGTTAAGTGATAACACTGCAGGGGCTCTTGGCGGTGGTGCAATGGGTGCAGTACTTGGTAGCGGCGTCGGTGGTGGGGCGGGTAAAGGTGCGGCAATTGTCGGAGGCGCGATCTTGGGTGCAGGCATGGGAGCTGCAGTTCAAGGAAAATTTGGTGAGACCAAGGGTTATGAATATATTATTAAAGTCGATACATCTAAACTTAAAAGCGACTACTACGAGGGTAGTGCTGCAATGCGGGCAGCAATTTCTTCAGCAACTACAAGTGGGCTGATTACTGTAGTGCAATCAATCAAAGATCCTATTAGTGAAGGTCAGAAAGTGTATGTAATATTTTCTGATAAGCGCACGCGCGTGATTGCTGCAAAATAAAAATCCTAAATTCCTTAAAACAGTAATTCTATGCGTATAATAAATCTTCTACAATTAATTTTAGTTGGGTTGCTTGCTTGTGGCTGTACTCCAACTACAACCCTTCGTCACCATGCGGAATATAAAGAAAATATAAAAACTGCTAGAGAAGCCATAATTTTACCGGCAGTTGCCGAAGTGAGCATGTTAGGGGTCGGCGGTAAAAAAGAGCGCATGTATGATTATGAAACGCATATTGAAGGTACTATAAATGACATATTATTGTCTTCGCTTGCTGAAAAGGGCTTAAGGGTTAAATTATTGCGTAAAAGAGATATCCATGACCTAAAAATCGGAAATATAGTTTCAAATTTACGCAAAGTTTATAATATTGCTAGAGAAGAATTATACTCTCCTCTTAACTGGGAACGGAAGAAAGCCTTTAATATGGTTAAAAATATCGGAAGTTCTGTTAAAGATTTAAAAGAAAAAATAGGTAGTGATTTATTGATATTTGTTGATTATGTCAGCGCAATAAAAACCACCGGTGCACGTACCTTGGACTTTGCTACAAGCCTTATCTTAGGTAGTAGAGCTACTTAAAGATGCAGACAATTCTTCACTTGTTTTAGGTATAGTTGATATGAAAAGCGGGGATATTTTGTGGATGAACTTAGGAGTTGTACAAAAGAGTCTTTACGATTGCGCATTTGATAATTTCTCAGCACAACACAAACTAGAAAAGGATACATTAACCAAGTTGATAACTCAAACTCTTGTACCTTTTACATATTAAGCATGTACTAAAATAAAGTATGAGTAAGTCTAACCTATTTGATAAACTGTGCTCGAAGTATCTTTATAAATTCTGTAAATGTGATTTAAATTTTTATTTATAGCTTTTCGTGCTTAAGTTTATAAGTTCTTAAACATTGATAGCGGGATTTCAAGTTTCAACTAAAGCAGCGTTAATTCCCACTCACGTGTTTTTGATAGGCTTCAATAACCGCATTTATCTCGCCATCCATCCGAATTTTACCTTTTTCCATCCAGATTCCTCGCGTGCAGATATCTCGCATAATGTGCATGTCATGCGAGGAAATAACCATAATTTTGGTCTGCTCGATTAGTTCCATTGACCGGATTTTAGCTTTTTCAATAAATGCTGCGTCCCCCGCTCCTATCATCTCATCCATAATTAAAATATCGGGTGCGATAGAAGTAGCTATTGTGAAAGCCAGGCGCATATACATACCAGTTGAGTAAGTTCTAGTAGGTAGATCAATATACTCGCTAAGTTCAGAAAAATCGATGATACTTTTGACCATTTCTTTAGCATGTTTAAAAGTCATACCCATTAAAATGCAGCGCATGATTATATTATCATAACCGCTATTTTCAGGATCCATCCCCATTGTTATATCAGTTAAGGAAGAAGTATATCCTTTAACTTCCATAGAACCCTCAGTAGGTTCATAAATACCTGAGAGCAGCTTAAGCATTGTGCTCTTGCCTGCGCCATTGTGACCGATTAGGCCAACTCTTTCACCTTCATTAATCTCAAGATTAATATTATCAAGAGCTTTTACGTAAATGGTATTATCAACGGAATTAACTTTACCACCGATTGCGTTAATTAATGTATTACGAACCGACCTTGTTTTGGTATTAAACACTGAAAAAGTAACGCAGGCGTTTGATAGTTTTATGAATGTCATGTCTACAACCAATATGAGATTCTAGATCTGAACTTGCTGTAAAGTGGAAAAGCTACCACCCAAGCAAGTATTATATAAATGCCTGCAGCTAACCAATAATTAGCTGGAATTTCAGTTGAGAAAAGGGGATTACGGCATAGAGATAACAATACTGCAAAAGGATTTAATATTAAATAATCTTGAAACCGTGTAGGCATTAGACTTACTTTCCACATTATGGGTGTCAGGTAGAATATAATCTGCATTAGGCTTGTCATGATATTGGCAAAATCTCTAAAACGCAGTCCGATTAACGATAGAATAATAACAGTAGGATAAAGAAAAAGTGTTATTACTATAAACCCTGCAAGCGCGGCCTCCACATTACCAATTGAAATATTACATGAACAGATTAGGAAAACAGGGATAAGAACCAAAAGATTGTGAAATAACACAATAATGTTCCTAACGAACAAGCTATTAACGTAAGTTAGCTTAGGCAGATTAAGGGCTTGCAAGTAAGGCGTTGCTGTAACATAAAGTGTTGTTCCTTCATTAATACAGGTTGAAATATAAGCCCATATTATAGTACCGCAAGCTAGAAACGGCAAATATTCTTTTACAGGCATTTTAAAGAGATATGCCCATACAAATCCCATAACACCAATATTTACTGCAAGGGAAATAGTTAGCCAAAATTGCCCAATTCTTGATCTACTATATCTTTTTTTGATATCATTTGAGCCTAGCATTGTAAATATGCGCCAGTTGGTAAGAGAATATAATAGGTCGTTTAAAGCACTTCCTACCTTTGTTTTAGATGGCTTATAATCTTTTAATCTTAGTTGTTCGTTAGCTATCATAGATTCGTAAAATTTAAGACTTTTTAGAGCTTGCAAGATATTACTAATAGTCTTGGCTGTCAATCTTGGAGAAGTTTAAAATTGATTTCCAGCAACAAAAACCTTAAATTTTTTATGAAATATTTACTGAAAGGTTTTAAGAAAATGGAAGTAAAACTCGGGGTCTACCAACACTATAAGGGTAATTACTATCAAGTAGTAAGTTTTGCAAGGCATAGCGAAACTTTAGAAAAGCTTATAGTTTACCAAGAATTATATGGTAGTTACGGAATGTGGGTAAGGCCTCTAGACATGTTCTTAGAGAATATTTTTATTGAAGGAGAAGAAGTTGCTCGCTTTAAATTTGTTGACGCGTCATTCTCAAAGTTACATATAACCAAAAGCTAATTCGCTTCAAGCTAAAAATAAGTTTGATAATGGGCGTAAAACTAATATATTATTGTTAGAACTTAAATTAATAAGGAGAGTCTATGATAAATTATATTATTACTTTTTTCTTGTTAGCTATCCTTGCTTCATTCTTAGGATTCGGGGAGATGGCTGGTACTTTTTCGCACATAGCAAAAATCCTAGCCATAGTATTTGTAGTATTGTTTATAGGCGGCTTAATTAAGCATCTGATAAACGGGAAAAGACCACCTACAATTTAAGTTAAAAAAACTATTCAACAATAATAAGGATAAATATATGAAATCAATATTAACTACAGTTGCTTTACTATCATTAGGCTTTGCAGTTTCTGGATGCAACACCATGCAAGGAATGGGTAAAGATATCAAAGCTGGTGGTTCTAAATTAGAAAAGTCAGCTGAAAAGCACAAAGATTAATCGCCGAGTGCTTAAGTTTTCGAGCGTAATCTTCAAATTATGCTCGAAAGTTTAAATTATAAAACCTGATTTTACCTTAAGTTTTTATAAATTATCCGCAAATTTATTGCCTTCAAGCAATTTTTTTGCGTGTTTCTTTATCGATTCGACACTCGGTTGATCGAAAGGATTAACTTCAAGTAAATGACCCACTAAGACTACTTCAACCATCGAATGAGCAGTTATTGCTCCAACCGATTTTGCTGACAAATCATCTAGTATAATAGTTCTAAAAGGTATTTGCTGTGTTTTAAAAGTCTGAAGCGCCGATTCAAAAATAGTATTGTTGATATCCCCAAGCAAGCGACCGGCTAGATTGCCTAAAATGTCGTTACCTAGAACTTTAAAATGACCTAAATCTTCTGCAATTTTTTTCACATGAAACATTGTAAATATTTTATCCTTTGGTCCGTCTAAATATAATTGCAGCATACTATGATGATCATTTGGTGCAAGGCTTTTAAGAGGGGTAAACCCTTTAGAATTTTTCCCAAGAGATTCTGCAATAATTTGTGAATACCAATCAAGATACGAGGAGAATTTTTGTAAATAACCTAGATTAACAAGTATTGGTTTTGATAAACTAATAATAGTATTAGCAGCGCGTGCGGCTGTGCTATTTTCTTTATCAGTCCAAAAGTTCTTTAAGACTTCGTTGCCACCTTCAATAAACTTTCCCATATCAAGCTCAGCAACAAGCCCAATTAAGGTAGTAATGTTTGTAAATCCTGCGAACCTTCCGCTAATTTCAGAAGAATGCGGATAAATTTTTGCATTGATTGAAGTAGCAAGCTTAAAAATAGTGCTGTTATTTAGATCAGTTATAAAATAGAAATTCTTATCATGATTTATTCCGTAGCGTTTAAACTCATTTAAAACAATACCAAGCAATGTGATGGTTTCCAAGGTTTCACCTGAATTGCTTATTGTTAAAAACGCTGTTTGTTTTAAATCAAGTGATTCAATTAGGTTTTTAAAAAAGACCGGATCGGTGTTATCTAAAAAATGAATGTTAGTATCAGATTTTTGAGAGATTAATTTAAGCGCGCTTTGAGGGTTCAGTGCTGCTCCACCCATACTAATTACTACCAAATCTGAGAAATTTTCCCTGATCTTTTTAGCTATCGTGTTATATTGCCCTAAATGTTCATCAATATCACTTGGATAAAGAACTTTGTAATAAGGAGCGCCTCCTGAGGTTTTAACTTTAAGTTCACTGATTTTTTCTCTTAGAATATGGCTATTTGCTTGTGCTTGGAGAGCTCTATCACTATAACCCGCATAACAATAACGATCATCGTACTCAAACATTCAAGCAAGTTATTTTAATTTAATATTTAATAGTCTTAATATCATAATTTATTTGCTATAGCAAACCAAGGTAGGATAATTCAGCATAAGTTAAAAATCCCTTTTACTTAATGAAAGTAATTAAAGTATAATCTTTTAAATTAATATCTAAATATATTTAACTAATGTTTGTTGAAGATACTCCCATTAAAGATCTGATTATCTTAACCCCGACAATTCACGGTGATTCGCGTGGCTATTTTCTTGAAAGCTACAATAAGAAAACACATGAGCAATATAATTTAAATACCGAATTTGTTCAGGATAATGAATCATACTCAAAATATGGGACTCTTAGGGGATTGCATTTCCAGAAAGGTGAATGGGCACAAAGCAAGCTAGTTCGGGCAATAAGTGGGAGTATTTTAGATGTTGCGGTGGATCTAAGGCCTAATTCTCCAACTTTTGGCAAGCATTTCAGCATTGAACTTAATTGTGAGAATAAAAAACAATTATTTATCCCTCAAGTGTTTGCTCATGGTTTTATAGTTCTAAGTAAAGATGCAATCATCCAGTACAAATGTGATAAATACTACAATAAAGATGCAGAAAGCGGGATTAGATTTGATGATTCTGCGCTTAAAATAGACTGGCGCTTGAGACATAAAGAGTTAATAATCAATCAAAGAGATCTTGATTTCAAAAGTTTCGAAGAATTTAAACAAAGTAGTCAAAGTGCAATCACCTAATATTCTTATAACGGGAGGTGCCGGTTTTATTGGGAGCCATTTAGTTGAATATTTACTAAATAAACATCCGACTTATAATATCGTGAATTTAGATGCATTAACTTACGCAAGTAACATAGAGCGCAACGTAAATGTAGCAAGTAATCCTCGTTATAAATTCATTTATGGCAATATTTGCGATCAGAATTTAGTTGAAGATATATTCGAATCTCATGAAATATCAGGCGTTTTTCATTTAGCTGCTGAGACGCATGTTGACAACTCAATTAACACGCCAAGGATTTTTGTTGAAACCAATGTAGAAGGCACTCTCAATCTTTTAGAAGCTGCTCGAAGACACTGGCAAGATGACAAGATCAAAGCGGAAAACCCTAGGTTTATTCATGTTTCAACTGATGAAGTTTACGGGTCATTAGGCAATACCGGCTATTTTACAGAAGATACACCTTACGCACCAAATTCTCCATATAGCGCGTCAAAAGCTTCAAGTGATTTTTTAGTTCGCAGTTATTTTCATACTTTTAGCTTACCTGTAATAATCACCAACTGCTCAAACAATTATGGGCCTGCTCAGCATGGTGAAAAACTTATACCGACAATCATTAGAAACGCACTTGAGGGAAAAGAAATCCCTATCTACGGCAACGGCAAAAATATAAGAGATTGGCTCTATGTACTTGACCATTGTACTGCTTTAGATAAAGTGTTTCAACAAGGAAGGCTCGGAGAGAGTTATAATATTGGTACTCATAATGAGAAAACTAACGTTGAAATTGCAAACTTAGTCTGTGAAAGTCTTGACGAGTTAAAGCCTTTAGCAGCAGGTTGCAGCTATAAGGATCAAATATCTTTTGTAGCCGATAGATTGGGACATGATTTTAGATATGCTATTGATAATAGTAAGATATCCAATGAACTTAAATGGAATGCTGCTTCAACTTTTAAAGATGATATGGAAGCTACAGTCAAATGGTATATAAAACACTATGAACACTTGTAAAATATTGGTAATAGGACGTGCTGGGCAAGTAGCGTCATGTCTTAAAGAAATATCAGATGACACATGGGGATTTATCGGTAGGCCTGACTTTGATTTAAGAGATAAAGACCAATTAACTAATATTATCAAGCAATTAAAACCAAGTCTAATCATCAACTGTTCAGCTTATACAAATGTAGATAAAGCTGAAGAGGAGACAGAAGAAGCTTACGAACTAAATAGTAAGGCTGTAAAAAATATCGCTATAATATGTAAGATAAATAATATTCCCTTGATTCATATATCTACTGATTACGTATTTGATGGCAAAAAAATAGGTTCTTATCATGAAGATGACATAACCAATCCTTTATCTATTTATGGAAAATCAAAACTCGCAGGGGAAAAATACATCAGACAAAATTTACAAAATTACATAATATTAAGGACATCATGGGTCTTCAGTCATTATGGCACTAATTTCGTAAAGACAATGATTAGGCTAGCATCAAAGGGAGAGCCCCTTAAAGTGATTAATGATCAGACAGGGTGCCCAACCTCTGCTATGAACCTTGCCAAAACTATCAAACAACTTAGTGACAAAATACTAAACGGTATTGAGGACATAAAATACGGCATATATAATTATTGTGATAGCCCTGCTTTAAGTTGGTATGAGTTTGCGAATCGGATATTTGAAATATTAAAACGCTATAATTACCCTATCCCGACTATAACACCTGTAAGCACCAGAGAGTACAAGACCTTAACCGTAAGACCGCAAAATTCAGTGCTTAACTGTTCATTAATTTGTAGAAATTTTGGCATAAAGCAATATGATTGGGCAAGTGAGCTTGAAAATTCTATTAAAAAATTATTATGAAAGGCATAATCCTTGCGGGTGGAACCGCCACCAGACTTTATCCTTCTACAGTTTCAATATCAAAACATCTGCTTAGTGTATATGACAAGCCGATGATTTATTATCCGCTGTCAGTACTAATGCTTACAGGTATTAGAGAAATTTTAATCATTACAACTATTAGCGCTTTGTCCTCCTACCAGCGATTACTCAGCGATGGAGAGCATTTAGGAATTAAAATTTCTTACATTGTACAAGAGAAACCAAAAGGAATTGCTGATGCATTTATTGTAGCTGAAGAATTTATTGGTAACTCAGGCGTATGCCTGATACTTGGAGATAATATTTTTTACGGACATGGTCTACTTGAACCTTTAAGAGAAGCATGCGCTTTGAAGGAAGGAGCAAAAATATTTGGTTATTATGTTAAGGATCCACGGCAATACGGAGTGGTCGAATTCGAGGAAAAAACTTTAAAAGTATTAAGTATTGAAGAAAAGCCAGCAAATCCTAAATCAAATTATGCAGTTCCTGGCTTATATTTTTTTGATAATTCAGTTGTGGAGAAAGCAAAAAACGTTCAGCCCTCTGCTCGCGGAGAGTTGGAAATTACATCAATAATTCAAAATTACTTGGATTCAAGTGAGCTTACCGTATCACTAATTGGTCGAGGCATAGCTTGGCTCGATACAGGTACACATGAAAACTTACTTGAGGCATCAAATTTTATTGCTGTGATAGAAAATAGGCAAGGCTTGAAAATAGCTTGCTTAGAAGAGGTAGCTTACAATTGCGGTTACATTGATAAAGACCAACTTATGAAGCTTGGTAAAGCTATGGAAAAATCCACTTACGGAGCTTATATTTTAAATTTAAAGACTTCCTAAAGTTTTTGCCTCAAAAATAATGTTATAAATATGATTCTTCGGCGCCTTAAGCAAGTTTTCAAATTTATTATTAAACCGCATTTAAAAACTAATGTTAATAATATACTCATTGAGCTTTCTGATAGTAGATTAGACGATAGACTATATGACTCTAAAAAGCCATTGATTCCAGTGAGTGTTGACTTAATTATCATATCTCGTAATAGCTCTAAACGGGTTAAAGATTTTTTCAAAAGTTTAATTGCTCAAACTTATCCAATTTCTAAGATTAATATTTTTGCCATAGATAATTCTCTAACAGATAACACAGTAGAAGTTTTTCATGAATGTTTCAAAGAATATGGAAGCAATTTTAACTCAACACAAATCGTAACCCGACCTTACCAAGGTTTTGGAGCTTCACTCGATTATGCAATTAATCTTGGTAGGTCAAAATATATTTTTATTATAAACGTCGATAACAACCTTGAAGAAAATGCACTAGAAAAAGTGATGCATGCAGCTGAAAATGATGCACTAAATGTTGCTTCTTGGGAGTTAAGACAAAAACCTTATGAGCATCTCAAATATTATGATCCAGTTACTCTTGAGACTGCATGGTCATCTTATACTGCGGTATTAATCAGGCGTAAGGCTTATGAAAAAGTCGGAGGATTTGGGAAAGAAGTTTTTATGTCTGATGAAGACGCGCAACTGTCTTATAGATTCAGGGCTTGCGGATATAAAATCAAATATTGCCCTTCAGCAGTGGTTTGGAATACTAATCAAGATGAGAGTAAAACAAAAACTTTACATTGTATTAAAAGAATCTTTAACGACTTGTATTTAAGGCTGAAACAGGGTCCATATATAAAGGAAAGATATGGAAAATTTGTAAAAACTAAAAGAATTATTATCAAGCCCTTAGTCTCAGTAATAATGCGAACCACTGCTAAGCGTGCGTTCGATCAGTTAAGATGCTCTATTATAACTGTAGCAAACCAAACCTACAATAATATAGAACTTGTTATCGTTGAAGATGGTGGAGATATACATCAAAAGAATTGCAAACAATTATGTAATGATTTTAAGCTTAACTACAAATATTATCCATTAGCAAAAATCGGTAGATCGGCTGCCGGTAACTCCGGACTTGAAAATGCATCCGGGGATTATTTGATGTTTCTTGATGATGATGATTATTTGTTTGCTGATCATATTGAAACTATCATGAGTCATCTAGTAAACGCAAGCGATTGTGTAGCTGCCTACTCACTCGCTTGGGAAGCTATGGTTGATAAAGAATCTAATTTATTTGATTGTAAAAATCTTGAAGTTCCAACTGGTCTCTTGCAAGAGTATGACTTTAAAGTTTTGAAAACAAAAAATTTCATTCCAATTCAAAGCATAATCTTTGAAAGGCAATTATTTTTAGAGCGCGGCGGTTTTGATGAGTCTTTAGACTATTTAGAAGATTGGAATTTGTGGTATAGATACGGATATTTAAATAAGTTTAAATATATTCCGAAAATTACTTCTATATATACTATCACTCATAAATTAAGTGAGTTTATTAGTAGGAACCAAAAAATGCGAGCTTTTTATTTCGATGCTCAGTCTAAAGCTCAAGCAAGATTATTAGAAAAGAATTAAAGATTATTATGAGGAAATTGAAGTGCTAAGAAAACAGATAGTTAAAAAATATTTTGCATATCTAGTATTAAGTATCTCACTATTAAATTCAAGTGTATCTTACGCTGAAGATTTTAAGAAACATAGTATTACTTTATTGAGTGCAATAGGCAGTTACGAGTCAATTGATTTACTACTTAAAAAAACAAGATTAATTTCTCCATATTCTTGTTTTATAGGAGCGGGTTACAGGAGCCCTGAAATTATTTTTGATTATATTAAGTTAAACGTAGAGCTAATGAAGCACTTTGGCAAGCAACAATCATTCGAACTGACCATGTATCCAAGCATTGAAAGCCCCGAAGTTTACGCAGGCAGCATTGGCTTTAATTGGGGAATAGGTGACGGAATTTCTACGATGCTCGGGTCCTATCCGAAATTTGAAGAATACAGAACCGTTAAAACCAGAAGAATGCTCAATTTTCTGGTTATCGAACAAAACATGTTTCTAAAAGGCAAACCAGAGCACAAAATCACAATAAGATGGCACCACAGGTGCCACTGTTTTAAAACCATGGCTCCTCAAGGTGCAGGCTCTAACTTCTTCGGAGTTGGATTTAGATATAGTTTTTAGGAAGTGTAATATATACGCAGGAAGCTTTTACTGTTGTGTACTGAACTTGAGTCTTTCTAAATCAACGAGCGTTAGTAAAGTAATTCTACTTTACTCTATTCTCTAAAGGACCCATAGGCTGCGCCGGCTGTCTTGATTTTTCAGTTAAGTTAAAATCAAGCAGAATATTACCTAAGTTTTGAACATTGCCACGAGAAGGGTAAAGACGAGCAATCTCATTCCAATCATTACCATAATAATGAGTCACATACCATTCCAGATCGCTTGGTCCCCATATGTAAACATTACCAAATAAATATTTTTTTAGGGGAAACAGTTTATCTTCGTAATAATACTCTTTTGGATAAAATTCTCTCATCATTTCATGAGTGTAAATATACTTATTATCGATAGTGTCTTTACGCATTATATACACCTCTAAAAAAGGATGACTTGCGCGTATTGCCTGATCAAAAACATTATCTTTTAAGGAAATTCTATACATGAAAGTATCTTGATTAAGATAATATCCTAATGACTCCAATTCAGTTTTTAGATCTTGTAACTTCAACTCATCACTATGCAATATATTTATATCAATATCATGATCCCAAGGAATTAAGCCTTTGTGTCTTAAGATTCCTAAGCTTACCCCACCGCTAGTCCAATAAATTATGTCTCTTTTTTCAAATATTTCGTGGACGTCCTTCATCATCTGATACAATGTTAGTACTGTTTTTTTATCCGTATATGTAGTTTCTAATAGTTCTTCTCTAGATAACTCTAACCGCGGGTTCTCAAATCGTTGAATTTTTGATAGTTCTGACTTAATTTCCTGAAAGCTACGTTTCATATATTTGTTTTGTCTGTAAATCTTGTTACAGGTTATAATAAGCATTACAATAGCAATAATTAGACTAAAAATTTTAATAATTCTAAGCATACAATATGAACCGTAAGATAATGAAAAAGTTAGTATATTGTTTAAATTGATTAATTCAAATAATTAATAGTGCTTTCTAATGTCTAAGCATAATTGGTTGAATCAAGTATCTAAGGATTAATATTTTAAGTAGAGTTATTAGACCTTCGCAATTTTATAAGCTTACTAAAGTGGTTTACAAATAGCCGTTTGTTATAGGATAGCGACGATCTTTTTCAAGATTGCGCGAAGATAGTTTTACTCCGGGTGCAGATTGGCGTCTTTTAAATTCAGAAATTTTAACTAATTTAACCACTTTTTTGACTATAACTTCATCGAAGCCTAGACTTATTATCTCATCAATACCTAAATCTTGCTCTATATATAGACTTAAGATGCTGTCTAACAATTCATACTCTGGTAGAGAATCACTATCTTTTTGATTGTCTTTAAGTTCAGCGGATGGTGGTTTAGTTAAGACTCTTTCAGGCATAACCGGAAAAGATTGATGTTTTACTTTAATAGATTTTGGCACACTGGAGTTGCGGAATTCTGCTATTTTAAAAAGCTCAGATTTGTAGAGATCTTTGACAGGATTAAATGCACCGCACATATCGCCGTAAAGAGTGGCGTAACCGGTTGCATTTTCGCTTTTGTTGCCTGTAGTGATTAGTAGGCTACCATCAGAATTGGATATAGCCATTAAAATTAGCCCTCTAGTTCTTGCTTGAAGATTTTCGTAAGCAAGGTCAGAAATTTGACCGATAGAATCTTTAGTAGCTTTAACAATGTCATCGATTTTGATGATTTCATAATTGATGTTCAGCATTTCAGCAATGGCTGCAGCATCTTCGAAGCTTTCAATACTTGTATATAGAGATGGCAACATTACAACTCTTACGTTTTCAGCTCCAATTGCATCAACTGCAATAGCTGCAACAAGTGCAGAATCAATCCCTCCAGACAAGCCAATTACAATAGAATTCATATTATTATGTGCTAAATATTCTTGCAGACCAAATACCATTGCGCCGTAAATTTCATCTTCATGAGGTAATTTAACGTGGTTTATGCCTTTATTTTGTGTAATTATATTGCCAGAGATTTCAATTATTTTAGCCTCTTCTTCAAAGCTCTTAAATAGATATTTCATTTGTCCATCAAAAGCAAAACTTCTACCGTCAAAAATGATACCATCTTGCCCAAGAACCTGATTAAGATAGATTATCGGTATATTTACTTCCTCAAAACGCTGTGTCACCATTGAAAGTCTAACATCAAACTTGCCTTTCTCATAAGGAGAACCATTAGGTGTTAATAGAAATTCGGCGCCCATAGATTTAAGTTTTAGACAAACATCAGGAAACCAAATATCTTCACAGATAGGAACACCAATATTTATTCCATTGATTTTTATAAGCTCTGGTTCACCTGACTTAAAATATCTTTTTTCATCAAAAAGCCTGTAGTTAGGTAGATGTTTTTTTAAAGTCTTTCCTATAATTTGCCCATTTTGAATTGCAAGTACACCATTGTATAAGTGATTATCAATCATAATCGGAGTAGGCAGTAGCAACGCTGTTTCACAAATTTTAGGTATTAACGCTTGTATTCTGTTCTCAACTTCTTTTATAAATGAAATTTTTAAGAATAAGTCCTCGGCAAAATATCCAGTAGTAATTAGTTCTGGAAAAAAACATATATCAAGCTGTTGATCAAGAGCTTGTTTATAAAATTTTTCAATCTGGGTGAAATTATGTTCAAGATCACCGGTTAGTGGTTTTGCCTGGACAGATAGTATTTTCATGATTTACCAAGGCGTATTAATTTATTACCAAATTCTTGCGAATCAACTATTCCCCAACAATCAATTACAAATGTATCTGGCTTTAGTTGAGACGCTTTAAGGCTTCTAAACTCATTCCAAGCAGTGCTGATAACAACAATATCTGCATCTTCAACTGCTTCATTAAGCGAATTTGCAAGGATGATTCGACTTTCCTCTTTCATTGTATTTTCCATAGCTTGAGGGTCGTAAGCTAATACTTTAAAATTATTATTTATTAAATGTCTTGCTAGGCTAATAGCAGGTGATACGTCAATGACGGGTGTATCAGGTTTATAAGACAAACCAAGTAGTGCTACCTTATTACCAGTTGTTATATGTTTTTGTATTTGATCACCAACAAATTGAGTATGCTTATTATTTGCTTTGTCAGTAGCCTCGGCGATTATTGCTTCAACATTTGAATCTTCAGCTACTTTACTAAAGGCTAAATTATCGCGAGGCAAACAAGGTCCCCCGTATGATAGACCTGGCTTTAGAAACTTTGTACCGATTCTGGAATCATTACCAACTGCCTCTAAAACGACTTTTGCATCAGCGTCTTTAAGATTAGAGCAGATTTGAGTAAGCGTATTTGCAAATGTAATTTTTGTAGTAATGTAAGAATTAATTGATATTTTAGTAAGCTCAGCATTTATTAAGTTCATCCTAGCATAGAAAGGACTATTAGTTACAGAGCTTTTATAAATTTGCTCGATGATATCTCCAGCTTTTTGGTCTGACTCACCTATTAAAACAACATCAGGATTTAACATGTTTTTCACTACACTGCCAAGAGCGATAAATTCAGGATTGTAACAGACGCCAAAATCTTGACCAATTTTCTTGCCCGAAGCTTTTTCTATCGCAGGAATAAATTGCGCCTCCGTGTCGCCAGGCATTACAGTGCTTGTCATTACAACAACATGGTAAGAGTCTTTGTTTTTAAGACCTTCTCCAATATCTTTTGCGGCACTTAGTGCATACTCAACAGAGAATCTACCTTCTTTGTCGCTTGGAGTAGGTACAATTAAAAATGTAACGTCTGAATTCCTTACTGCATCACTTGTATTAGAAGTAGCAAATAACCTGGCTTTTGATTTGTCAATAAGATCCTGTAAGCCAGGTTCTGATACCGGCGCTTTACCTGCATTAATGCTTTCAACAAATTTAGGGTTTATATCTGACCCAATAACTTCATATCCTTTGTAAGCTAAAACTGCAGCGTGACAACTACCTAATTTACCTAGTCCTATCACTGATATTTTAAACATCTCAATTACCTCAATATAATATTTTCCTAGAATGGTTCACATTATATAAATAATAACTTCACTGTAAATAATAAATTCTTCTTAAGATCCCAACTATAAATCTCATAGGCTTAGTAATAAACAATATCACTAAAGGTTTATAAGGCCTTAACGCTTCCTTAGTTGTGCGTCGAAGAGTTTTTTTTGCTAAATAAATAATGCGTCCGGTAATGCCTTGGCGAATATGTGCTCTGTGAACATATTCGGGATACGTAATGTAAGTCGGTGAAAAATTATCGGATATTAATTCACCTGTTATTAAACGCTTATTAAAAAGTAATGTTTCAAGCTTTAACTTATAAAACAGTTCTTTTGGATGTGAGGTGAAGTCAGACTGCCCTAATTCATGATGATGAATAAGGGTTGTAGTCCTGAAACTAAAGTAAGGTAATGCTTTTTGAAATAAACTTAAGGTAAGATAAACATCTTCTTTTATTTCCATCTGAGGATCTGTCAGGATATCCAAGTCTAGTAGTTCCGTGTCACATATATAATTGCTTATACAAAGATTATTGGCAAGTTTTATTAAATTCATCCCGCAAGGAATACTGTCAGATCCAGTTCTTAAGTGCGGTTGATGTGTATATCCTCTATTATCACTAATTTGAAGGTATTTATATACATTCTGTGTTTTTTGATATAATGCACTGCTAGTTGCGATATGAATTTTCTGATCTATTTTTGCTTTATCATTGATCACTTTATAAAGTGCGGTTAAGTGGTTAGGGAAAATTTCATCATCATCATCCAATATAGAGAAAAATGGATATCCACATTCTTTTACATAATTAAGACCAGCCCATAATGAAGCGCTTCTTATATTGCTTATTTCTTCAATCACATCTAATTGGTTATTAAACTTTTCTCTATAACTTTCAATTAGTTCCAGTAAACCTTCAACATGCTTATAGATTACAATTACAGCCCTTATGTTTTTATATGTTTGATTAACTATACTATCCAAGGTTCTAATTAGATGAGAAAAATTCCTCCCACCAGTTCTAATAATTACAGCAATCTCGGGGCATTCTTCCTTGGAAAAAATCTCAACATATCCTGCTTGTCTACTTGCTTCTTTATGGTATTCGATTACATTAGGTAATAATTTTTCGATACTCAATTGCTTATGAAAGATTTCTTGCGCTTGCAATGCTTTATCTAAAGCTTTTTCAGGACTATTCTTAATCCAAAGCATATGATCATTGATTTGTTTATGAATTTCCTTAGCGGGTGCAAAAGGATCAAAATATAGTACCGTATCTTTATAATATTTTTCAACAAAAGGCATATTAGGGGTTATAACTACTGCACCTGCCGAGTTAATTTCAAATATTCTATTTGAAATTACGTCATCATATACATAAAAAGCTGATTGCAGAGCAAGACCTACCCCATTAGCTTGGTAGGATTTAATTACTGAATCTTCATCGTAGGGTAGCTCCCTTTTATATGATGACCCTACTATACTTTGCCACTTACATTTAGGACCAAATATTTTAAAATACTTTTCTTTAGATAGTAGTTTAACAAGTTCTAAATATCTATTATCCCAGTTAAAACCTACGTAGGTTAAAGATGGATTTTTTAATGTTTCAATTGTAGTTTGATAATGTTGATTATTAGCATCAAAAGCTATGTGAGAAGTATTATAAAAAATCTCTTTAGGAGCAACCTTACCCATAGTGTGGCATAAGGCTTTAATATATTCTAATATTTTGCTAGAAGGAGTAAGGTAGCCATCCCAACTTAAGATGGCAGCCATGCATTCTTGACTATCATAATGTTTCAAGTTAGCTTGTAGATAACCATAAGTAGGAAACCTAGTTAGTTTAGGTAAGGTATGCTGAGTGACTAATACAAAATCAGGGTTAAATTCTTCAATATCCTTGGCATAATTGAATAACTGAATCTCATACCCGAGTTTTTTTCCCGCTATTGTCATGGAAGCTGCGCTTACAACTTCTGCCGACTTTATAAAAGGATTATGTATAGCAATTTTCATGGGGAATTCTGCTCTTAAATAAAATTTATAGATATTAAAACAAAATTATTTCGCAACTTGCTCTTTTATCCAAGAATAAGTAATCTCTAAACCTTGCTTCAATGGTTGAGTTGGTGCCCAATTAAGCTTTTCTTTAATTAGCCTATTATCGGAATTCCTACCCATTACGCCAACAGGGCCTGGTATAGGTTTTATTTCAAGTTTTTTACCTGAAATTTCAATGATCATTTCAGCAAGTTTCTTGATTGATACCATTTCTTCTGAACCAATATTCACAGGACCAGTCCAATTTGAACGCATTAATCTTAATGTACCTTCAATACATTCATCAATATATAGAAACGATCTTGTCTGCTCACCAGTTCCCCAAATCTCGATAGATGTGCCATCTGCTGCTCTTGCTACTTTTCTAGATAGCGCAGCCGGAGCCTTTTCTCTGCCCCCGTCCCATGTACCATAAGGCCCGAAAATATTGTGATATCTTGCGACTTTCACGTTCATATTGTAGTTTCTGCCATAAGCTAAATACATACGTTCAGAGAATAATTTCTCCCAGCCATATTCGCTGTCAGGATTAGCAGGGTACGCTGATTCTTCACTGCAAAGCGGATTGCTAGGATCTTCCTGATTATGGCTCGGATACATGCAAGCAGAACCTGAGTAAAAAATATTCTTGATATTGCGCGTATAGCAGGCATCTAATACGTTTAAATTAATCGACGCAGAGTTATGCATGATATCTGCATCATTTTCCCCTGTGAAAACGAATCCAGCACCACCCATATCAGCAGCTAACTGATACACCTCGTCGAATTTCCTATCAATAATATCTTTAACTAGGCTTTGATCCCTTAAATCACCCATGATAAAATCATCAGCTATTGTGTCATCATACTCAGGAAACTTCAAGTCAACTCCGCGGACCCAGAAGCCTTCGCTGACTAATTTTTTAACCAAGTGACTACCGATAAATCCACCTGCGCCACAAACTAATGCTGTCTTTTTCATTTAAACCTGCTATTTAGGAAACCAAACCTTGCCTAAATTAACACATATTTATTGTTAATTACAATGATAAATTTCATATACTAACAAGCGTATAATTTACTAATTGATTGCCAATAAGATAAAACTGTTTTATAGATATTTGAAGTGCTAAAAATCCTTAATTTTTAAGAGTTATTTGAAACTTATTTATAGTGTATGTATAAAGTCGTTATTTCATGAGTAAAATAAAACCTGTAATTATGGCCGGAGGGTCGGGTACTAGACTTTGGCCTCTATCGCGTAAATTATTTCCCAAACAGTTTATTAAATTATTCGATAATCAAAGCTTATTGCAAAAGACATTGTTGAGAAATGCACCACTTGGTCGTCTTGTAGTGATTGTTGGTGAAGATCATAGATTTATCGCAGCTGAACAAATCAGAGAGATAGGAATTGAGGCAGACTTGATAGTTGAGCCGGCGCCAAAAAATACCGCACCTTGTGCGATTATTGCAAGTTTGCTTGCACTTGAAAGTAACATGGAAACCGTTTTGCTGTTGCCTGCTGATCACTATATTGAAGAAAATGATAAATACATATCTTTGATCAATAATGCCGCAAACCTGGCAAACGAGGTGGCAACAATAGGTATCAAACCAAGCTTTGCTCATACAGGATACGGTTACATTAAAACCGGTAAGCAAATTTCAGACAAAATTTTCCATGCTGAAAAGTTTATTGAAAAGCCTGAAAAGTCAATTGCAGAGGAATATTTTAGAGTAGGAAATTATTTTTGGAATTCTGGTATCTTTCTGTTCAATGCAAATTATATGCTTGATCAAGCGAGGCACCTTCAAAGTAAATTATTTGAACTTGCAAATGCAGCGTACTTATCAAGTGCTAAAGATTTAGATTTTGTAAGGCTTGATAATTGTTATTACGATCAACTCGAATCTATTTCAATTGATTATGCTGTAATGGAGCATATTGAGAGTATGATTCTACTTGAAGCTAATTTTAAATGGAACGATTTAGGAAGCTGGGAATCTATCTGGGAAATAAATAAAAAGGATGAGCACAACAACTATCAATTAGGAGACGTGATTAGCAAAGATGTGAAAAACTCTTTTATAATGTCAGATAATAGGTTGACTGCTGTAATAGGACTCAGTGACGTAGTGGTAATTAACACTGCTGACGCGCTGCTCGTTGCTGATAAATCAAAGTCTGAAGAAGTGAAACAAATAGTAAACCATTTAAGTAAATTAGGTAGGATTGAAGCTACAGAACATACAAGAGTTTTTAGACCATGGGGATATTACCAAACAATTGATGACGGAGAATTATATAAAGTTAAAAGGATTGTAGTGCATAAGGGGCACAAATTATCTTTGCAGTACCACAATCACAGGGCAGAGCACTGGGTGATTGTAAGGGGTGTTGCCGAAGTTATTATCGATGATAAAACATCTAAATTAACAGAAAATGATTCTATATATATTCCTAAAGGTGCGCAGCATAGGTTAAGCAACATAGGCGATATCGATCTACATTTGATTGAGGTGCAAACAGGCAAGTACCTTGGCGAAGATGATATTGTAAGGCTTAACGATAGTTACGGGAGAAAATAGAGGTACAAAACTTACCTTTAAAACAGACTTACTTTTTTTAAAATCATGGGTGAAAAGTTAAGTTGATCAATGGTCTTAAGCGTATTTGTAATCTATATTTATTACCCTTATATAATTCAACCTTGATTTATAGTATATATCATGGTAGATATATACTATACTTGAGTTGCTAGCAGTTTTAGCAGACTTTAAGTATATTAATATCAAAATTTAATAAGGTACAAATATTATGCAAACTGGCACTATAAAATGGTTTGATTCTGCTAAAGGCTACGGTTTCGTAGAACCTAGTGACGGCTCTAAAGACGTTTTTCTCCACATTTCAGCTGTTGAAAAAGCAGGTCTCAGAACTTTGAAAGAAGGTCAGAAAATTGGCTACAATACTGAAAGTAACAATCAGGGCAAATCATCTGCGGTTGACATTAAATTAATGTAAGACCCTACCCTACAAACATTACCATATTGTTGATTTTTAATTTAGGGGAATGGTTATCATTTGTTGTTTTAGTTTAGGTTGTAAAAACTTTACATAAATACAAATGACCCCTAAATACAACCTTCATTTAGCAAAGATTAAGATCTTAAAATCCGACTATCTTTTGCGCTTCTTTTTTTACGACTACAAGTATTAGCAAATTTTGCTAATTATAATTTAGAAACTATTTTGCTTCAATCGCCTTGATATCATAACTTTTTTAATTATTAATTATGATTATTACATTTATGTAGCTAGCTATAAATATAGCTATTGCCTTAGGTGGCATATTTAATTCTATTCAAAGTAAGGTATGGTTTTTTCGGCAATAAGCAGATCTCTAAATTCTGAATTCATATAAAATATAGTTTTGAATCTAGGGTCAGTATCTACTAAAACGAACACATCATAATCTTTTGCTTTGAATCTGACATTATGTTTTAGATAAGAAATATCGGTAGGTATGCGCCCTAAAAATTCGTATTCTCTCTCGCTTGACAATCTTTCAATTATATCTTCAAATGAACCCATTTCAATGCGAATTTCTCCTTGAATGAGTCCTTCTGCATTACACCAAACAGAATCGAAATATGAATTGTCTAATGAGTACCATTTACCTGTACCATAAGGTATAATTTTCAGTATCGCATAATAGACTTCTTTCGAAACTGGACAAGATATGGTACAAAGGTGAATTTACTTAATTTAGAAATATATGAGATATGACAATTTGAGCGTTTTATCGGAAGAACATTTTAGAAGATTAACTGGCGTAAGAAATAGTACATTTAAAAAAATGGTGGGGATTTTAAAGACGGAGAAACAAACGAACAGGAAGTACCAAGGCGGCAGAAGAGCTAGTCTTAGTATGGAAGACAGC
>Ga0209512_1002237_pt1 | contig 21203 bp, 20 predicted proteins | sample frozenSSSSmetaG_FD_184142 | JGI IMG/M metagenome (GOLD analysis project Ga0209512, IMG submission 184142) | Glacier valley bacterial and archeal communities from Borup Fiord, Nunavut, Canada, to study Microbial Dark Matter (Phase II) -... | ecosystem: Environmental > Aquatic > Freshwater > Ice >...
ACCGCAGTCCCAGCCGGTTTGTTTTTTTTCAAAACGTTCTTGCCAGAAATCAGTGCTGGGTCCTGCCATGGCGGGTGCTCAGTCTTTCTTTTGGGGAAATTGAAATTGCTGTCGGCAGTGTACGGTCGGGCCGAACAGCAGGCTTGGAGCAACCGCTTTACCCCATCAGTTCGGGGCCCGGAATCACGGTGTTATGGCGTTGCCCGCGCGCCATAGGTGATGGACTGCACCACACCAGCACGAAAGCGTACCGTCGCAGCGAGATTACCGGGACCACGGTCGTACAGCCATTCATCGACCACCAGACAGGGAACCACCGAGCTGGCAAACGGCTCAGGCACCAGTTGGAATCCGGGGGAATAGTAGACCGGCGCACAGTAGGAATCCTGAAGCAACGGCTCCCCGCAGTGGTAGCGGACAGACAGGCGCGAGTCGCCGGTTTCAACGATGTGGCCATTGCAGCGCAGCGTTTCCGCATACGAGGGCAGGCACAAGGTGGAAGCAACAGCAGCAAGGCAAATGCGGACAAGGAATTTCACGCGCCCTACTTTCGCACCAAGAGGCCACACAGCACAATGGACGTCCACATTACCCATGAGAGCGAGCATGCCACTTTCCTGCATCAGGCACGACGAGCATGTTGAACCCGAATTCGGTGGATTTATAAAACCAAACGATGAGAATCAATCTGGTCACGCCGTTTTCGGAAAAGGACACCGTAAAGGCGCTTGGAGCCCGTTGGGATGCCACCAAAAAGCTTTGGTATATCGTCGATATTACGGACTTCACCTCGTTCAGGCGCTGGATTCCAAATATGGAAGCGGCCACGGGTAGCGCGGATGTTGAAGTTACACCGCCCAGAGCGAAACCAAAAAATGCGGTTTCGACAGTTGGTTTTACTTGCGGCCAAGCCCAGCGAGAATAGCGAAATGTTCCTTTTCAAAAAACCATGACTGCCGGTTCGCCCCATTCTCGTGAAGCCGTTAGCCACTCTCGCAAAGGGATGACGCCTAAGTACGGAGTTCTTGCCGAAGCCATACGGCAGAGAATCGCACATGGGGCATGGCCTGAGGGCACGTTCCTTCCGTCCCTCCACGAGCTTGCCCGTGAGTTTGATGTCGCCCGGCTTACCGCTAGACAAGCCATTCAATTGCTCGTGCAGGAAGGGTTGGTGGAGTCACATCAGGGGCGAGGAACCTTTGTGACTGGTCAACGCGCTGCGGTGAAGACCATCAAGGTGCAGTCAACATTGAAAGCCCTGACACAGATGTACGTTCAGAGCCCTCCTGAAATTCGTACTCTGGATGAACGTGTTGTCCAACTACCTGCTCACGTGGGTCAGGGGGATGAGCGACCCTTTGTCCGAATGCGTCGTGTTCATTCGGAGGGTGGGATTCCCTACTGCGTAATTGCCGTGCATGTGGAGGCGACAGTGTTTGAGCGAGCCGCTCAGGAGTTTCGAAACAATGCGGCAATCCCCATACTCGTTTCGATGATTGGCCCCTCCATCAAGAAGGCATATCAAACGCTAACTGTCCGTGCAGTCGACGCTGAAGCCGCGGTGCTGCTTAAGGTCCCACAGAACTCGCCCGCCGCATATGTTGAGCGGACATTCGAAGTTGCTGCTGGAAAAATTGTGTACTTTGCCGAGGTCATCTATCGAGGTGACCTTGTCAAGCTCGACATCGACCTTCAGGTGTAGCGAAAGCGCGCGTGAGACAGCGGATAGCGCCCAGTACACGGACAAGTCAGAAACGGCCAGACCAGACTGACAACTATGTTTGCTTGAGTCTGACTTACCCCGCTGAAAGCAACCACACCCGCACGCGAGTAGCTCGAAACTTGCTGTTGCGCCCTGGGCGTAGTTTCATCGCCGCAACCAACCAAAAAACGCAAGTACTCGGGTTTACCCAGATGTGGCATTGACGGATTTTGCCGCCATAATAGGTCTATATATACATACCTATGAACAGTTTCAATTTACCCCAAAGGTCGCGAATCGTCATCTCCGAATGGATGAACACGGACGCGATAGAAAAGTTAAGCGCTGACCATGATGTGCAGTACGACCCTAACCTGGTCGACAACCCCACTTTGCTCCGTTCGTCCCTTGAAACAGCTCAAGCGCTGATAGTTCGCAATCGAACTCAAGTCAGTGCAAGCCTGCTAGACGCCGCAAAGGGGCTGCGCGTTGTGGGACGGTTAGGCGTCGGTCTGGAGAACATTGACCTTGATGCTTGCCGGGAGCGCGGCATCGATGTTTGCCCCGCTGTCGGGGCCAATGCCCGGTCTGTCGCGGAGTATGTGCTCTGCAGCGCTATGTTGCTACTTCGGGGCATCTATCTGCGAAGCGACGAAGTGGCGCAAGGCACTTGGCCGAGACAAGCTCTGGCTGGTGGGCGTGAGTCACAGGACAAGACGCTGGGTGTAATTGGCTACGGCTCTGTTGGACGGTTGACCGCGGACCTTGCTCTTGCTGCGGGTTTTCGCATCCTCTATTGGGACCCCATGGGGCCAAGCAATCGTTCAATCGACGACGCCAACGCTAGCTCACGACTGCGTGCCGCAAGCAGCATCGACGCACTCCTTGCGGAGTCGGACGTTGTCAGTCTTCATGTGCCGATGAGCGCAGGTACCAGGCACCTTATCGGCCGTGATGAACTCGCGCGTATGAAACAGGGTGCCGTACTCATCAATACAGCGCGAGGTGGGGTGATTGACGAAAGTGCTGTCGCGGCTAGCTTGAGGGCAGGCCACCTCGGCGGCGCAGCCATCGATGTATTTGAAGACGAGCCGCTGCCTTCTGGCAACGTCTGGCAAGACTGCCCCAACGTATTACTAACGCCCCACGTTGCGGGACTGAGCATCGAATCGAATCAGCGGGTAGCGCACTCCGTTGCCGACGCAGTGATGAAAAAACTGGCCACTTAACCCTTAAATTTTGAACTGGAGAAACCCATGACAATGAGTCGGCGCGCTGCGCTATCCACCTTCGCCATTTCCGCAATCTGCTCCCCGCTGCTGGCATTCGCACAAGACTGGCCCCAGAAGGGCGTCAACCTCATCGTGCCCTACCTCGCAGGCGGAGGTGTAGACCCCGTCGCGCGCATGATTGGCCAAAAGCTCACAGAGAAATGGAAGCAGCCAGTCATCGTCGATAACCGTGCTGGTGCCAGTGGCACCATAGGCGCGGCCGCTGTGGCCAAGGCCGCACCGGATGGAAATACCATCTTGATGTCGGCTACGGCAGAAGTTGTCATTAATCAGCATTTCATGTCGAAGATGCTGTACCAGCCTGAGCGTGACCTTAAGCCAGTGACTCTCACGGTGAAATTGCCGTTCGTATTGGTCGCGGAGCCCTCGAAGCCATTCTCAGATATGGCCAGCCTCATCGCCTACGCGCGGAAGAATCCTGGGAAAGTCAGCTACGCTTCATCGGGAGCCGGCACGCCTCAACATCTGGCAGGTGTGTTGCTGGAGGAGCTCGCGGGCGTACAGCTGCTGCATGTTCCGTTCAAGGGCGTGGCACAAGCGATGACGGACATCATGAGTGGTCAAGTGGATATCGGATTCGTCGGGCTGCCCACCGGGCTTCAACAGATTCAGGCAGGCAAGCTGCGGGCATTCGGCGTGTCTTCACTGACGTCATCCCCGGCGGCACCTCAAATCCCAGCCATCGCCAAAACCCCGGGACTTGAGAAGTTCGAACTTATTCAGTGGTTTGGCGTATTCGTCCCTGCGAAAACGCCAGACGCAACCATCGCGAAGATTCAACATGACATCGCGGAAGTACTGGCCATGCCAGATGTCCGGAACAACCTGTTGAAGCAGGGGGCCGAACCGAGCGGCATGTCTGTTGCTGAGTTCACTGCCTTTACGAAGAGTGAATCTGAGAAGTTCGCCCGTATCGTCAAGTCCGCCAATATTGTGCAGTAACGCTGATGTGCCGCAATGCGCGGCAATCCAGCCGATATCACGCCCGCTCAGGACCGAATTAATAACGCCGACCGTGGATAGCAGATGTAAGCGGGCGGCCACACAGTAAACATGAAGACCTCAGACCAGAACTGCAATCTTGAATTTGATGTCGACAAGATAGACGTCTTTGTCTTCAGGACCCCCGCAGACCCACCCGTACAGACGTCCTTCGGCATTATGCGCGACCGCCCTGCTGTCCTGTTGCGGGTGCAAGACCGAGATGGTGCAGAGGGCTGGGGAGAAATTTGGTGCAATTTTCCGGTGGTGGGGGCCGAACATCGCGGGCGCCTAGCCGCCACTTATCTCCCACCCATTGCATGTGGCCGGCGCTGGGCTTCCCCACAGGCATGCATGAATGAGCTAACCAGGCAGTTTGCGGTGCTCGCCATCCAATCGGGAGAGCCGGGGCCGCTTCAGCAGATAGTCGCCGGCCTCGACGTAGCCATTTGGGACCTGCTAGCCCGAAAAGCAGGTCTGCCGCTTTGGAAGCTATTGGATGCGAAACAGGGCGATGAGCCCCCCGTCATAACTGTGTATGCGTCGGGCCTGAATCCCACCAGCCCGGAAAAGCTGGTTGCGCAGAAACTGAGCGAGGGCTATCGTGCATTCAAACTCAAAGTTGGGTTTGGCGAGGGTCGAGACCAAGCGAATCTGAAGGCCGTACGAGAGGTGATTGGCCCACATGTGCCCTTCATGGTGGATGCTAACCAAGCATGGACGGTAGAAGAAGCGATTTTGGCAGGTAGGTCCATGGCTGGCTACGACCTCGGTTGGCTGGAAGAGCCAATCCGCGCAGATTCGTCGGCGTCAGAGTGGGTCCGGCTTGGGCGCGAGCAGCCTTTGAAACTTGCGGGGGGAGAGAACCTGTGTGGAACTGAGCAGTTCGTCGCTTTTGCTGAAAATCCAGGTATCACAGTGGTTCAACCCGACGTTGGGAAATGGGGCGGCTTCAGCGGGTGCGTAATGGTGGGCAAAGCGACGCTCGAGCGCAAAAAGCTGTTCTGCCCCCATTGGCTGGGGGCGGGTGTTGGGCTGGTTGCCTCGCTTCATTTGAAGGCCGCAGTTGGAGGTCCCGGGTATGTCGAAGTCGATGCAAACCCGAATCCGCTACGAGACATCTTCGCCGCACCCGTTTTTCAGGTGAAAGATGGAAGTGTCAGGCTCACTAACGCTCCAGGACTTGGCATCAAGCCTGATGTACAAGCGTGTAGAGAACTCTTGGTTTGGCAGTCGTAATCAAGCATACTGAGTCACCGAGGAAATACATACGACCGCTTCTTTGGCAGCAGGAAGGAAGTGAGCCGGATTACCGGTTTTCGTTGGCCAACGACCGAAATTAATGAGCATGGCTTGTTGGCTCGGACAACATGGAGGCATGGGATTACCTTGGTTCCCGCCCTACCCTCCATGGCATTCTTGGATGAATGCATCGCAAAATGAAAAAAGCGCTCCGGTCAATGACAGGAGCGCTTAAATCAACGTTTGGTTGCGCGGGCAAGATTTGAACTTACGACCTTTGGGTTATGAGACCAACGAGCTACCAGGCTGCTCCACCGCGCGATAAGAGGGTGGCCGTGACGCATTTTCAATAGCATTGCGGCCACTTTCCCCGTAAGCGCCGGCGCCTCGACTTCTGGCAACTGCTCTGGCCCCTTGGTCAGCTTGCTGGGCTTAACGGGCTTAGATTTAAATTTTGGTGAAGATGGCTTGGCATCTGCTTCGACGCCCTCGCCTGCCAAATCTTGGTCGCTGGAGAGCCACTGGGCCACCTGAAAGATATCGATACACCGCAAGCAGCCCCCCACTGTCTTCACTTTGAAAGGCAGGGCATCACGTGCAATTAAATTTGAAATTGCCTTGTCTGACTTGCCCAAGACCTTCGCGATGTCATCGACGTACAACACCAACTGACCAGAAAACTGGTTTTGGAGGTGATTAAGAACGACTGAGAAATCCATCTTCTAGTGGTTACAGATATTTTGACGAAAAAAAACCACCAAAAAACCACTTGGAAGTGGGTCTTGGTGGGTTTCTCTGGGTATCATCAAAAACCTGTTTGCGACTTTCATCGCTCGTAAGTCCTTGATTTATAAGGTTTGGCGGAAACGGAGAGATTCGAACTCTCGATGAGGCTCTACACCCCATACTCCCTTAGCAGGGGAGCACCTTCGGCCACTCGGTCACGTTTCCAATTGCATGATTATCTCACGACTTCAGGGCCGTTTCAGGCGATGGGCTGGTCTAGGTCAAAAGCTTTGTGCAGCGCACGCACGGCCAGCTCCATATATTTTTCGTCAATCACCACCGAGGTCTTGATTTCGCTGGTCGAGATCATCTGGATGTTGATGCCCTCTTCGCTCAACACCCGGAACATCTTGCTGGCAATGCCGACGTGGCTTCGCATGCCGATACCGACGATGCTGACCTTGCAAATCTTGGCGTCACCGACGACTTCCTGCGCACCCAGCGCAGGCAAGACCTCGGTATTAAGCAGGTCCATGACCTTGGCATAGTCGTTGCGGTGCACGGTAAAGCTGAAGTCGGTCTTGCCGTCTTTGCTGATGTTCTGGATGATCACATCGACTTCAATGTTGGCGTCAGCCACGGCGCCCAGAATCTGGTAGGCGATGCCCGGGGTGTCTGGCACGCCGAGTACGGAGATTTTGGCTTCGTCACGGTTGAACGCGATGCCCGATACGATGGCTTGTTCCATTTTTTCGTCTTCCTCAAAACTGATCAAAGTGCCAGACTTGGCTTCTTCGTTGATGTCAATATTCCAGTCGGTGAAGCTGGACAGCACGCGCAGCGGCACCTTGTACTTGCCGGCAAATTCGACTGAGCGAATCTGCAGCACCTTGGACCCCATGGAGGCCATCTCCAGCATTTCTTCAAAACTGATGGTTTTCAGGCGGCGTGCCTCGGGCACCACGCGCGGGTCGGTGGTGTAGACGCCATCCACATCGGTGTAGATCAGGCACTCATGGGCTTTCAGTGCCGCCGCAATCGCCACAGCCGAGGTGTCCGAGCCGCCCCGGCCCAGCGTGGTGACGTTGCCGCCGTCGTCCATCCCCTGAAAACCGGTGATGATCACGACTTTGCCGGCATCCAGATCGGCGCGCACCCGCACGTCGTCAATCGACTCGATGCGGGCCTTGGTGTAGGCGCTGTTGGTTTTGATGGTGACTTGCCAGCCGGCGTAACTCACGGCCGGCATGCCTTCAGCCTGCAGCGCGATGGCCAGCAAGGCGCTTGAGGCCTGCTCGCCAGTGGCCGCCAGCGCGTCCAGCTCACGGCCAAAGGCCTCACCCGGATGGGACGGCGCCAGCTCTTTGGCCAGGCCCAGCAGGCGGTTGGTTTCACCACTCATGGCGCTGGGAACGACGACCATCTGGTGGCCGGCCCGCGCCCACTTGGCGACGCGCTTGGCGACATTGCGGATGCGCTCGGGCGAGCCCATCGATGTACCGCCGTATTTATGAACGATCAAAGCCATTGCAGGATGTCAATCAAGATGTTGGTTGCGAACTTTGCTCGTTTTTGCAGGACCTGGCGGCTGAATGCACCGCTGCGTCGATGCGTTGGTAGCCCCATGACTACCGGCAAAGCCTTCAATTATAGCGAGGGAAGCCCGGCCGGAGGCTGCATCAGCCCAGCCTTGTCCGCTTCGGGAAAATAGTGCAGCACAGCCCCTCGCCGCGTCACATGGCCGGCGGCCACCTTGAGGTGAATCTGATGCCCGCGGGTCGTGCAGGCCGCCACTTGCAGCAGCAATTGGGCCAGTTGCGCGGCACTGGGCGTGGCCCGGTGCTGCAGCAACCAGTGGCGCAGCACATTGGCCTGGCGCGGCTGCGACAGCGCCTGCAACGCGGCAATTGCGGGCGGCACGCCTACGGCCACCAGGTCCTGGATGGCAATTTCCACCAGCAAGCCTTGTGCCTGCGCAGCATGCCGGGCGCTGCGCGCAAAGGTGCTGCGAAACTGCGGGAACGCATCGGCCAGCGCAGGCAGCAAACGCGCGCGGATGCGGTTGCGGGTGTAGCGCTCGTCGGTGTTGCTCGGGTCATCCAGAAAAGGCAGCTGCTGGGCCACCACCCATTGCCGCAAATTTGCTGCCGGGGTTTGCAGCAGCGGACGGTAAAACACGGCCCCATGGCGCTCAAACTGCGCCGCCATGGAGGCGAGACCCGGCAAACCGGCACCCCGGCTGAGCGCCAGCAGCAGGGTCTCAACCTGGTCGTCGGCATGCTGGCCCAGCAGCACGCCAGCCAGGCCGTGCTGCTGGGCGGCAGCGGCCAGTGCCGCATAGCGCGCCCGGCGTGCGGCATCTTCAGGGCTTTCGCCCGGCGCATGGCTGGCATCCACCTGCACCACATGCAATCGAACCGACAAACCCGCGCACACCGACTGGCAGACGCGCACAAAGTCGTCGGCTGCCGCCTGCAACCCGTGGTGAATGTGAATGGCCTGAACCTGGCCGGGCCAGCGCTGCGCAGCAGCTAGCAGCAAGGCGGTGGAATCGGCGCCGCCGCTGTAGGCCACGCCCCAGGGCGGCACCCCGGAAAAATCAAAAGAAGTCAGGCCCGCCAGCGCCGGATTCACGGACGTGGGAGGGTTGGCAACCGACCCCGGCGCCGAGGGCTTACTTGCTGGCGTCGGCTTTGATGTCGGTGAAGCGGCCATAGCTTTGCAGGCGTTCGTAGCGACGGTCCAGCAGCTCCTTGACCTTCAGATCGCTGACCTGCCGGAACGCGTCATTGAGCGCCCGCTTCAGAAAAGCCGCCATCTGCTTGGGGTCGCGGTGCGCACCGCCCACGGGCTCGTTAACGATCTTGTCGATCACGCCCAACGCCTTGAGCCGGTGCGCGGTAATGCCCAGCGCTTCGGCCGCCTCCTGCGCCTTGTCAGAGGTTTTCCAGAGAATCGAGGCGCAGCCTTCGGGGCTGATGACGGAGTAAATCGAATACTGCAGCATCACCACCTGGTCGCCCACCGAAATGGCCAGCGCGCCGCCGGAACCACCTTCACCAATGATGGTGGTGATAATGGGCACTTCGAGCTGCGCCATTTCAAAGATGTTGCGGCCAATGGCTTCAGACTGGCCGCGCTCTTCGGCTTCAATGCCGGGGTAAGCGCCGGGCGTATCGACAAACGTAAAAACCGGCAATCCGAACTTTTCAGCCATCTTCATGAGCCGCAAGGCCTTGCGGTAGCCCTCGGGCTTGCTCATGCCAAAGTTGCGCAAGCCGCGCTCCTTGGTGTCGCGCCCCTTCTGGTGGCCCAGCACCATGCAGGCGGTGCCGTTAAAGCGCGCCAGCCCGCCCACAATGCTCAGGTCATCGGCAAAATGCCGGTCACCGTGCAGTTCCACAAAATCGGTGAAGATTTCCCTGACATAGTCCAGCGTATAGGGCCGCTCGGCGTGGCGCGCGATCTTGGTGATCTGCCACGGCGTCAGGACGCTGTAAATGTCCTTGGTGAGCTGCTGGCTCTTTTTGGCCAGCTGGTCGATTTCTTCGGAAATATCGACCGCCGACTCGGTTTGCACGTAACGCAGTTCTTCTATTTTCCCTTCAAGCTCCGCAATCGGGTGCTCGAAATCGAGGAAGGTCTTTTTTGCCATGGTCTGCTCCTCAAGCTTCTTAAACTTTAATCTGCCCAGTGGCCGGCTCTTTGCCCAGAACCGGAACGGGATCCAGAGAGCGCCAAATATACCAAGTCGCCACACTGCAGTAAGGCGCCCAGGCGGCGGCCACCTCCCGCGCATCGCTGCGACTGACGGATTCGCCTGAAAAATAGTTCTGGCTAATGCCGTTGATCAGGCCCACGTCGTCGAGTGGCAGGACGTTGGGGCGCGTCAGGTAGAAAATCAAAAACATCTCGGCCGTCCAGCGGCCAATGCCGCGAATCGCCACCAGTTCGGCAATGATGGCGTCGTCGTCCATGGCCTGCCAGTCTTTGACGTGGACCTTGCCCGCATCAAAGTGAATCGACAAATCAACCAGGTATTCAACCTTGCGCGCGCTCAAGCCCGCGGCCCGCATGTCGTCCACCTTGAGCCTGAGCACATGGGCAGGCGTCATTTCCGCGGGCAGCGCGGCAAAGCGGTGCCAGACCGTCTGGGCCGACTTGACAGAAATCTGCTGACCCACAATGCTGCGCGCCAGCGTGCTGAAGGCATCGCCGCGTGCCTGCAGGCAGGTGTCACCCAGCTGCGGAATGAGCCGCTTCATGACCCGGTCTTTTTTGACCAGATGCTTGCGGGCGTCAGCCCAATACGCAGGCGCGATGACAGCGGTCTCCGAGCGCTCAGCCGCCTCGATCAGCCCGGTACTTCCGGCGCTGCTTTTTGCTACATTTTTCATAGCTTCTCGCGCTCGTCCTGTTTGGGCTGGAGGCCAAAATAGCTTGAATATTTCACGACTGCACCTCCCAGGTGGTGCCGGCGGGCGAATCTTTCAGCACAATGCCCTTGGCCAGCAAGTCGTTACGGATGCGGTCCGCCGCCGCAAAGTCTTTGGCCTTTTTGGCGTCGGCGCGCTCGGCAATCAACTGCTGGATACGGGCATCGTCCAGCCCGGCACCGGCCTGAAGGTAGCGTGCCGGCTCGCCTTGCAGCAACCCCAGGCAGCCGCCCAGCGCCTTGAGCAGCCCGGCCAGTTCGGCGGAACGGGTCTTGTTGACCTCGCCAGCCAGCTCAAACAGCACGGCAATCGCTTCGGGCGTGCCAAAGTCCTCGTCCATGGCCGACTTGAAGCGGGCCGCAAAGGGATCAGCCCAGTCCAGCGTCACCTCGGCGGGCGGCACAAGGCCGAGCGCGGTGTACAGACGCTTGAGGGAATTGCGGGCGTCGTCCAGATGCGCGTCGCTGTAGTTCAGCGCGCTGCGGTAATGCGCTCGAATGATGAAAAACCGCACCGTTTCGGCATCGTACTGGGCCAAAATCTCGCGGATGGTGAAAAAGTTGCCGAGCGACTTGGACATTTTTTCGTTGTCCACACGGACAAAACCGTTGTGCATCCAGATGCTGGCCAGCGGCTTGCCATGGGCGCCTTCCGACTGGGCGATCTCGTTCTCGTGGTGGGGAAATTGCAGGTCAGCGCCGCCGCCATGAATGTCAAACGACTCGCCGAGCAACTGGCAGGCCATGGCCGAGCATTCAATATGCCAGCCGGGGCGGCCCCGCCCGTAGGCGCTGTCCCATTGGGCGTCAGCCGGCTCGCTGGGCTTGGCGCTTTTCCACAGCACAAAGTCCAGCGGATCGTCCTTGCCGTCCAGCACGTCGACCCGCTCGCCAGCACGCAACTCGTCCAGCGACTTGCCTGACAGCTTGCCGTAGCCCGCAAACTTGCGCACCGCGTAGTTCACGTCGCCTTTGTTCTGCCCGCTGCGGGACTGGTAGGCCAGGCCTTTTTGCGCCAGCGTGCCAATCAGGCTAAGCATTTGCGGCACGAAATCGGTGGCACGCGGCTCATGGGTGGGGCGCTCAATGCCCAGTGCATCGGCATCCTGGTGCAGGGCGTCCACCATGCGGTCGGTCAGCGCGCGTATGGTTTCGCCATTCTCAAGCGCCCGTTTGATGATTTTGTCGTCAATATCGGTGACGTTGCGCACATAAGTGACCTGCAAGCCGCTCAACTTGAGCCAGCGCTGGACCACATCAAACGCCACCATGGCCCGTGCATGGCCCAAGTGGCAAAGGTCGTACACCGTCATGCCGCACACATACATGCCAGCATGGCCGGGAATCAGGGGGGAAAAAACTTCTACGTCACGCGACAGCGTGTTGTAAATACGAAGGCTCATGAAAGGTCTGGGTGCGGGAACTGACGTCAATCGGGCAATCCGTCAATCGGTCAGAAATGGGGGGGAAATAAAACTCTATTTCACGGGCGTTGCTGTGAGGCAAATGCGATAAAGCAGTTGCGCAAGCGCGTGCAATAAAAACGGAAAGCACAATATTCGGGCGCCGCTGAACTATACCCCCCTCAGCTACAATCTGCCGGATATTCAGTCGATGTCACAGCCTGCCGCCTCACCCGAAAACCCTTGGCAAGCGGGGCCTTTTGCAGTAACTTTTCGCCCCGACGGCTGCCAAAGTTCGTCAAAACGGCTCCCCAACAACAGCGAGAGTTCTTATGCCCACGCCAGCATTTTTTTTACGCCATCCCTTGTCGGTTGCCTTGCGCACGCTGCTTCTGGCCGCCACGTTGTCGGTGTCCGCCGCCTATGCCGATGACTACGCCGACGTCAGCCGTCTGATGCGCGCCAACCAGTACCCTGACGCCATGGCCAAGGCCGAGCAGTACCTGGCGAGCAAGCCACGCGACCCGCAAATGCGTTTTCTCAAGGGTGTGATCCAAACCGAAACCGGCAAGACGGGCGACGCGATTGCCACCTTCACCAAGATCACCGAAGACTACCCCGAGCTGCCCGAGCCCTACAACAACCTGGCCGTGCTGTACGCCGGCCAAAGCCAGTTCGACAAGGCCAGGGCTGCGCTTGAAATGGCAATCCGCACCAACCCCAGCTACGCCACCGCCCACGAAAACCTCGGCGACGTCTACGCCCGGCTCGCCAGCCAGGCCTACAGCAAAGCGCTGCAGCTTGACGGCGGCAACGCGGCCGTGCAGCCCAAACTGGCCCTGATCCGCACCTTGTTCTCAGCCGACAGCAAAGCACCTCAAAAGCCTGCCGCCGCAGCCACACCGCCCGCGCCGGTGGTGGTGGCCAAACCGGCCCCCGTTGCCGCGCCTGTCGTGGCCACGAAACCCGCGCCAGCACCGGTGGCCGCCAAACCCGCACCTGCGGCACCGACCGTGGTTGCCGTTGCGCCAGCCGCCAAACCTGCCGATGCAGCGCCAGCGGCCAGCCCAGCCACGGCCGGCGCCGAAAAGAGTGTGGAGTCGGCCGTGGCCGCTTGGGCTGACGCTTGGGCCGGTCAAGACATGAATGGCTACCTGTCCAGCTACAGCCCGAATTTTGAAACCCCAGGCAAGCAGTCACGCAAAGCCTGGGAAAATGATCGCCGTGCGCGAATTGTCGGCAAATCAACCATCAGCGTGAAGCTGTCCGACCTGTCAGTTGCTGTCCAGGGCAACAAGGCCACCGCCAAATTCAGGCAAGACTACAGCACCGGTACCCTGAACCTCTCAAGCCGCAAGACACTTGAGTTGACCAAGGTCGGCGAGCGCTGGGTGATTGCCAAGGAATTCACGGGCAGTTAATGCGCAACGGTCCATCTGATCAGCTTTCCCTGGCCTTGCCGGTCCCACGCGGCGTTTTCAAAGCAAGTCATTTCCTTTTGAAGTCCGCATGAAACGGGCGCTCGTAGCGCTATTTCTGATAGCGCCCTTCCTGGCACTGGCGGCGTCCCCTGCGCGCGCCGAAACCAAGGCCCGCCCCCCCGCCAAAGCGCTGGCCGCCAAAAAGCGGCCGATAGCCCCGTCGGCGGCAAGTCGCACCCCCGTCAAGCGCGAAGGCGAGGCCGAAGCCCGGCTGATTGAGATTTACAAACTCGTCGGCCAGGCCAGCACCCGCGAGGCCTTGCGCAGGGCCGAAGGCCTGGTCCGGGACCATCCCAACTTCCAGCTGGCCCAGTTGCTGTATGGCGATTTGCTGGCCAGTCGCACCCGACCGGTCAACACGCTGGGCGACGTTCCAGACACCAAGGCCGCAGCGCCACAACTGGCCGAACTGCGGCAGGAGTCGCTGCTCCGCCTGCGTGCCCTTCGCGAGCGCCCGGCACCGGGCACGGTGCCGTCCCAGTTTCTGGCGCTCTCGCCGACAAGCAAACATGCGATCGCCATCGACGCCTCACGCGCACGGTTGTATTTGTTTGAAAACACCACGGCGGGCCTCAAACTGCTGGCCGACTACTACATATCCGTTGGCAAGCTGGGCACCGAAAAATTTGTCGAGGGCGACCAGCGCACCCCCTTGGGCGTGTACTTCATCACCAGCAACCTCAACCCCAAATCGCTACGCGACTTTTACGGCTCAGGCGCGTTGCCCATCAATTACCCCAACCAGCTCGATGTCAAACGCGGCAAAACCGGCAGCGGCATCTGGCTGCATGGCACGCCAGCAGACCAGTTCTCGCGCGCGCCGCTGGCCAGCGATGGCTGCGTGGTGCTGGCCAATCCAGACCTGCAGCGCCTGATCAAGACCGTCGAAATCCGCAATACGCCGGTCGTGATTGCGAAAAGCCTGCAGTGGGTGGCGCCACACGCCCTGAAGGCCGACATCAAGTCATTTGAGGACATGCTGCAAGGCTGGCACCGCACCAAATCCAGCGGCGACATGGCCAAACTCAAGGCCTGGTACGCCCCAGACTTCACCAGTTACGGCAAAACCATGGCCGAATGGACACCCGCCCTGCAGGCCGAAGTCAAGCAGCTGGGCGGACGCGACATCCAGCTCAAGGATGTGTCTTACCTGCGTTGGACCGACAGCAGCGACACCATGGTGGTAACCTTTGGCGAACTGGTCAAAGGCGCCAACAGCGGCCGTACCAAGCGCCAGTACTGGATCCGCCAAGGCAGCCAGTGGAAAATATTTTTTGAAGGAACCATTTAATGGCATTTGCTACATTCGGCGCTTTCCGGGCCCTGCGCCGCACCTTTCTCGCCGCCACCGCTGCCAGCGCGCTGGTTTGCCTGGCAGGCCCGGCCCTGGCCCAGGGCGCACCCAAAGTAAAGTTCGTGACCAGCGAAGGCGATTTTGTGGTCGAGGTCTACCCCGACAAGGCGCCCAAAACCGTTGAAAACTTTCTGCAGTACGTGAAAGACAAGCATTACGACGGCACGATCTTTCACCGCGTAATCAGTAATTTCATGGTGCAGGGCGGCGGTTACGACAGCGCCTATGCCGAGAAAAAAACGCGAGCCCCCGTGGTGCACGAAGGCCGCGAAGCGCTCGCCAAGGGCGGACCCAAAAACGTCGTCGGCACCCTTGCCATGGCCCGCACCAACGACCCCAATTCCGCGTCCTCGCAGTTCTTCATCAACGTCAAGGACAACGACTTCCTGAACCCTTCGACCCAGGCGCCCGGCTACACCGTGTTCGGCAAGGTCGTGGGCGGGATGGACGTGGTCAACAAGATCAAGGCCGTGCCAACCGGCGCGGGCGGCCCCTTTCCCTCGGACGTTCCAAAAACGCCCGTCGTCATCAAATCTGCAACCCTCGTCAACTGATTCAGGACACTTATGAGCAACCCGAAAGTAGAACTCCACATTGCCAACTACGGCGTCATCACGCTGGAACTGGACGCCGAAAAGGCGCCCAAGAGCGTCGCCAACTTCTTGAGCTACGTCAACAAGGGCCACTACAACAACACCGTTTTTCACCGCGTGATCCCCGGCTTCATGGTGCAAGGCGGCGGTTTTGAGGTCGGCATGAAGCAAAAGCCGACCGACGGCGAGATCGAAAACGAAGCCACCAACGGCCTCAAAAACGACAACTACACCGTCGCCATGGCCCGCACCAATGCGCCGCACTCGGCCAGTTCACAGTTTTTCATCAACGTCTCAGACAACGCGTTCCTGAATCACACCGGCCAGAACGCTTCGGGCTGGGGCTATGCCGTGTTTGGCAAAGTAGTGGAAGGCAAAGACGTGGTTGACAAGATCAAGGCCGTCAAAACCGGCCGCAAGGGCTTTCATGATGACGTGCCCCTGGAAGACGTGATCATCGAAAAAGCCGTCGCGCTGGCTTGACTGTTCAGGCGGACTGAGCTTGCCTGAGTCCCCGGTGACCACACGGACCGTGCCCCAGATGGCGGAGCTTCATGCGCCGTCTTCCTGGCGCACGGTCGATTTCATTTCAGACCTGCACCTGAGTGATGAGGCGCCGAACACCGTCACGGCCTGGCGGCACTACCTCGAAAGTACGCCGGCCGATGCCGTGTTTATTTTGGGTGACCTGTTTGAAGTCTGGGTCGGTGACGACGCCGTGAGCGACACCGCCGTCAGCGCTGCAGCGCCACCGGAAAGCGCCCGGTTTGAAGACCGCTGCGCCCGCGTGCTGGGCCACGCGGCAAGCCGGCTGGCACTGTTTTTCATGCATGGCAACCGCGACTTTTTGGTCGGCCAGCGGCTGATGGATTTGTGCCACAGCACCCTGCTGAGCGACCCCACCGTGCTGGTATTTGAAGGCCAGCGCTGGCTGCTCTCGCATGGCGACGCCCTGTGCCTGGACGATGTCGACTACCTGAAGTTTCGCCAGCAAGTGCGCAGCCCCGCCTGGCAAAGCACCTTTCTGGCCAAACCCCTGGCCGAACGCCAGGCCATTGCGCGCGGACTGCGGCAGCAAAGCGAGGCACGCAAGCAGTCCGGTGCCGACTACGCCGACGTAGACGCTGCGGCAGCCCGCCAGTGGCTGCAGGCCGCGAACGCACCCACCCTGATTCATGGCCACACCCACAAGCCGGCCCTGCACGACCTGGGCCAGGGCTTGACGCGCGTCGTGCTGAGCGACTGGGATGCCGATGCGACCGTGTTGCGCACCGAAGTGCTGCGCCTGCGCAGCAACGGCTTGCAGCGCATTCCCCTGCAACCCGCCCTGGCGTAAAGCCTTTATTCAAAGACCCGCATGCTGAACTGGTTGCAAACACTGCTGGGACGCCGCAACACCGGCCCCGCCAGCATTCCCGAGGCCCTGTGGCACCACACCCTGCTGCATTACCCTTTTCTGGCCCGGCGCCCGGTGGCCGACCACCTCCGCCTTCGCGAACTGGTCAGCCAGTTCCTGGCGCGCAAGGAATTCACCGGCGCGCACGGGTTCGTCATCACCGACGAGATGGCGGTTGCCATTGCGGCGCAAGCCTGCCTGCCGGTGCTGCACCTGGGCCTGCGCTGGTATGACGATTTCAAGGGCATCGTGGTGCATCCCGGTGCCATGCTGGCGCGCCGCGAAACCACCGACCAGGCCGGTGTGGTGCACCGCTACAGCGAAGCCCTGCTGGGCGAAGCCATGGAGCGCGGCCCGGTCACGCTGAGCTGGCAAGACGTGGCGGCAGCCGGTGAGCTGGCAGAGCACGGCCACAACGTGGTGATTCACGAATTTGTCCACAAAATCGACATGCGCGACGGCGCTGCCGACGGCTGCCCGCCCCTGCCCTCGCGCGCGGCCCACGCCGCCTGGCACGCCGTGATGCAACCCGCTTACGACGCTTTTTGTGAGCAGGTCGCCATGGCCGAGCGCTTCGGCGGCGAGCCGCCCTGGCTGGACCGCTATGGCGCCACAGCGCCGGCTGAGTTTTTTGCAGTGGCTTGTGAAGGCTACTTCGTCCAGCGCGATCGATTCACCCAGGACTTTGCAGGATTGACCACGCTGTTTGACCGATTTTTTCAAGCCAAATAGACCTCCAACCCAATAAGTACGGGCGTAACCTGCTATTTATTTAGTAATAACTTCAACACTTTAACTGCCCGGCAGAAAATGCTTGCCATGGCCTTCAGGCACTCTAGCTGCAATATTTCACCTGGCGGGCCGGCAATTGCCCCCTTCAATCCGTCCAGCCCGCTGAACCCGACAACGACGCTTTTTTGCAATTCCGTAAACTGAACGCCTGCGTCGCCATCACGGGGGCACTGCTGGCCACCTTCATGGGCATTTGCAAGGTCAAAGACGACAACATTATCCAGTCCATGCAGCAGGCACAAGCCAACAAGCTTGAGCACTGGAATTTTTACCAGGCCCGCAACATCCGCGAAAAAGTCGCCAAGGGAACGCTGCTTCAACTCCGGCTCGCCGCACCGTCGCAGCCCGCCTCAACGCAAGCCAGTTACCAAAAGGCCATTGCACAGTACGAGCAGCTTGCTGCCGAACAGGCCAAAAAGAAGGACGACCTCAAGGCCCAGGCCGAGCAAGACAAAAAAGACTATGACCTCGCCAACTTTCGCGATGACAAGTTTGATTTGTCCGACGCGTTGCTGGCCATTGGCATCGCCTTGCTGGCGGTCACGGCCTTGACCCACTTCTGGTGGCTTTATTTCATCGCGCTGGTGCCTACCGTCTTTGGCGTGCTCATGGGCCTGGCAGGTCTGGCCGGATGAAGGCTTCATCCAGAAGCGCTGATACGGCTGGTGTCGTAAGCGCAAGTTCTTAATAAAATAAGCCTCTAGCGCAGTATTTACGGGCATAAGCAGCTATTTATTTGATAGCATTTTGCACGCCAGAGCGCTGTGCATCCATTGCAGATGATTCTCAACCATCTGATCACAACAGCGATGACCGCCCATCGTCCGTCTGGCAAGATAAACCCCTTTCGGAGAACCCCATGAAAGTTGCATTGTTCGCCCTGGGCCTGGTCGTCACCCTGTCTGCCTGCGCCCTGCCCGCACCGGTCGGCCAGGGTTTGCCTCAAGCCGGCGCCAGCGACGCAGCCCACACCAGCCGGCATGCGCTGGATTGGGCGGGCAGCCACGAGGGCATCACGCCTTGCGCCGACTGCCCGGGCATCAAGACCCGGCTGACGCTGCACAGCAACGGCAGTTATGAACGCACCACCGAGTACCTGGATCGGCCGTCAGCGCCAAAAACGGTGCGCGGCCGCGTCACCTGGCACCGCACGGGCAACGCGCTGACGCTGGACGCCGCAGGCCATGGGCCGCACTTTGCTGTCGGCGAAGGACGGCTCACGATGCTCTACCGTGACGGAGCGCTGGCGCGCTGGCGGTGCGGCATGTGTTGACGAAACGGCCGGAAAACTGAGGGCTGGCAGGCGGCCCGCCATGTCGTGAATAGGCTGCCGGCTGGACGCGCGCTTTTTTATCAGAAAGAATCAGCCTCCAGCCCAACAGCAGCGGGCGTGAGCAGCTATCATTTTTATAAAATATATGCCGGCACGGGCATGTGGTTTCTGGTGGCGGTTTTCAGATGGCGTAGTAGAGCACCGCAATAAAGTGGCAAGCCGTTCCCGCTGCCACAAACAGGTGCCAGACAAAATGCCCGTAGCGCACCCGCCCATCCGTCGCAAAAAAGGCCACGCCCAGCGTATAGGCCGCGCCACCGGCCACCAGCCAGAACAGGCCCCAGGCCGGCATCAGTTGCCACATCGGTTTGATGGCCACCACGGCAATCCAGCCCATTGCCAGATACAGCGCCGTGGAAACCCGCGGGTAGCGTATGCCGGCCAGCGCCTTGACCGCCACGCCCGCCAGCGCCATGGCCCAGACCAGCCCAAACAGGGTCCAACCCCAAGGTCCGCGCAGAACGCCCAGCGTAAACGGCGTGTAGCTGCCAGCAATCAAGAGGTAAATCGCGCTGTGGTCCAGCACCTGGAACACCCGCTTGGCGCGCGAGGCACCCTTTGCCACGCTGGCCGGCATGGCATGGTACAGCATGGAGGTGGCATACAGCAACACCATGGTGGCGGCAAACACGCAGGCACCCACAATATCGGCGGCGTCGCCGCGTTGCACGGCGCCCACCACCAGAAAAGGCGCCGCGACCACAGCCGCCAGCAAGGCCACGCCGTGGCTGATGCTGTTGGCAATTTCCTCGCCCAGCGACTGCTGGCGCTGCTGTGGCGGGGCCGCAGCAGCGCCAGCAGTCGGGGCTTCGGACGTCATCGTTTGAGCAGCGCCTTCAGCACGTTCTGCACGCGCCGGGCGTTGCTGGCGTCAAACTCGCCCGCCAGCACTTTGGCAGCATCTTCACCCCAGGTCTCTGCGGGTGTCGGTGCATTGCGCTTGGTCAGCAATTGCAGTTGCAACATGCGGCGGGCGCTGATGTGCTCGGCCGGCGTGGGCAGTTCGGCGGCCATTTCCAGGCGCAGCAGGGCTTCTGGCGCGGCCTTGCCAGCCGGTGCGCTGAGCGCCTGAACCCAGCTGCTGCGCACCGCGGGCGAGACCAGCTTGCCCAACTCTTGCGCGCCCGGCAACTGGGCCGGGTCGCGCTTTTCCCAGGCGGTCAGCAAGTGCGTCAGCACTTCGCCGTGCGCTTGCATGGCGAGCTTTTTCAGGGCCTGGTTGGCGCTTTCAAAGGCTTCGCGTTGTGCGCGGAAAGCGGCGTCGCCCAAGCGCGGGCCACGGTCTTCAAAGGCTGGGCGGTCGCTGAAACGGTCGCCGCGGTCTTCCCGCTCGGCGCGGTAGGGCTCAAACTTGTTGTCAGTGCTGGAACGCGGACCGCCGGGTTTGCTGCCCGGGCGCGAATCCTTGCGGTCGCCAAATTTTCCGCCACGGCCTGCCGCTGCAGGTTCAGCTTTGCGCATGCCGGGACGGTCGTCGCCGCGCATGGCCACGACGGGCTTAGCGACGGGTTTGGGTGCGGGGGCTGGTTCGGCTGGCGCTGCTTCGGCCGCCTCAGGTGCTTCGGTTTGTGCGTGCACAGGCTCGGCAGCCTCAGCAACTTCAGCCGCCACGGGCGCCTGCTCTGCGATGGCTTCAGGAGCTTCTTGCGCAGGCTGCGCTTGATCTACCGCCTGATTCTCACCAGAAACCGGGGTCGCCTCGGCGCTGGCTGCAGCCTCTGCAGGCGCTGCTGCAGCAACCGGCAGCTGCCCGCGAATGATGGCTTCCAGCGCCTTGGCGGCAGCGTGAATTTTTTGCGCATCGCCGCTGGCATTGGCGGCGTCCAGTGCTTTTGCGGCGTCGAGCACGTAACGGTCGTGCTCACCCAGGGCCGCAGTGGCTTTTTCGCGATCAGCGGTTTTGCGCTGGAAGGCGTCGTCGATGGGCTTGCGGAAAGCATCCCACAGTTTTTGCTCCTGCTTGCGCTCAATCGGCACGCCCTGCGCCTCATGCTGCCAGCGCTGCTGCAGCGCCTTGACGGCGTCAATGCGCAGCTGTGGCTCGGCGCCCAGCGCCTGCGCTTCTTCAATCATGGCTTTTCGGTGCGCCAGGCTTTCGTTGCGCGCAGCGGTCAGCGCTGCATCAGCGGCGTCCATGGCGGCCTTCCAGACCGGCTGGATTTCAGCAAAGGCTTTTTCGCCCAGGTGGCCGGCGTCGCGCCATTTATCTACAAACCCGTTCAGGCTGCGGATGTGGTGCTTCCAGTCGGTGTTGCCCTTGTTGGCTTCGGCCCAGGCCAGCACTTCGTCAATCAGGACGCGGCGCTGGGCCAGCGTGGCTTCGGTCTGCTCCTTAGCTTTTTCAAGCCAGGCTTCGACCACCTTGTGGGCTTCGTTGCAGGCGTCGTCAAAGCGCTTCCAAAGCGCGTGGTTGGGCGTGCCGCCCTGGTCGCTGGTCTTCCACTGCTCGCGCATCGCGCGAAGCGTGTCTTGC